>OLND01000224.1_pt1 | contig 74096 bp, 67 predicted proteins | sample 1672031 | NCBI WGS metagenome assembly OLND01 (sample SAMEA3136638, study PRJEB25190) | human gut metagenome | biome: human gut; feature: human-associated habitat; material: faeces | place: Austria | collected 2013 | reverse complement strand
CCGGCCCGCATATCGGCGAAGGCGGCGCTGTTGGCCAGATAGTCGCCGAAGCCGCACCAGGAGCGCCAGGCCAGAGCGTTGGCGGGGTCGGCTGCCAGGTCCAGGGCCGCCAGCAGCCGCGCCGGGGCGCAGCGGTCAAGGTCGCGGTAGTCGCCCACGGAAAGCCGTCCCTCCACGGGCGCGGCGGCGGCAATGTCCCGCGCGGCCAGGGCCCGCAGGACCTGGCGGGATGGAAGGTGAGCACGTACACGTCCTCGGGGGCGCAGCCCGCACCCAGGGCCGCTTCCACGGCCTCGGCCACGGCGGCCACCTCGGCGGCGGGGTCGGCGCTCTCCCGGGCAGTGAAGGAGTCCGTCGCCGGGGCGTCGCCGACCCCGGTGATCTCCGGGGCACCGGGGGCCGCGTCCTCGCGCAGGCGGCTCGCCGCGTGGGCGGCGGCCCCGCAGGCATGGCTCTCGGTCAGCACGATGCGCTCGCAATCGGCGTTGGCCTGGGTGAACTCGCCCACGCCCTCACCATAGGGGTAGGAATCGAAGACCTCCACCACGGCCGCGGGATCGGCGGCCACGGCGATGGAGTCGCGGGCCAGCAGGTTCGCCACATGTTGGGAGGCGCGGGAGAGCATCTGGTAGTCGTCCACGAGCACGTGGGCCCGCTGGGCGCCGGCCAGCGCCTCGCCGTCGGCCAGCAGGTAGCGCACGGCCAGGGCGGACAGCTCCGGTTCCAGAATGCCGCCGGTGAAATCGAGGATGCCCTTCAGCAGCCCGTGCACGTCGGCCTCCTCGCCGGCCAGCAGCCAGTCGGCGTTGCCGTCGGCGTCCTCCACCAGCTCGGTCCAGCTGCGGTAGAAGAACTTCAGCATCTCCTTGAGGCGGCGGTTCTTCAGGCCGCAGGTCTTCATGTCCTCCATGATGAAACCCATCTCCACCGGGGTGACGAGGCGCCCGGCCCGGTCGCTGAACGCGCGGCCTCCCTCGGTGGCAAGCAGCCCCAGGGCCACTTCGCGCACGCAGGTCGCTTCCACGGCCGCGCCGCAGGCCGCCTCCAGACGCGCCGCCAGCATGCGGGCCGCATCGGGCGTGGCCGCCAACACCAGCAGATCGCTCGGGGCCGCGCCGCCTTCCAGCAGCGCCGCCGCCCGTTCCACCAGGCGCGTGGTCTTCCCGCAACCGACGGCGCCCTCCACCAGCACGGCTTCGGGGGTCGGGGTCAGTTCGATAGCCATAGCCTTCCTCTCTTCCGTCGGCGCGGAGAAGCCCCCGCGCCCGTCGTGTCTTTCCCCGGCAAAGAGTACCGAATACTCCCTGCCGGGGAAAGACCGCTGAAACGGTCTTTCCCGTGGGTTGCCTTTGTCGGCGGCAAGGGCAGAGCCCTTTCCCTACGGCTCGGGGCAAGGGGGGCGGCGCCTTCCGCCTCCCTTGCCCGGGCGGCCCTGGGCCCTGCGGCCCGGGCGCGTTCCCGGTCGCAACGCCCGATCCGCGCGGGTTCTACGAAGCCGTCACCGCGTCCTCGTCCTCCACGACCACGGTGGATGCGCCCTGCACCTTCTGGGGCAGGAAGGGCATCTTGATGGCCTGGGTGGGGCAGGCCTCCACGCAGGCGCGGCACTTGGTGCACTCGCTGAAGCTCATACCGGCCTCGGGATGGCGCACGTTGATGCCCTGGGGGCACACGGCGGCGCACACCTCGCAGGAGGCGCCCTCCACGGTCTCGCGGCACTTCGCGTCGTTCACCTGTGGCACGAAAGTACGGTTCGCCTTGCCGATGAGGCTCATGAGGGCGCTGATGGGGCAGAAGGTGCTGCACCACTTGCGGAAGAACACCACCTCGGCCAAAAGCAGCGCCGGCACGAGGATAACGCCCCAGGCCACGTCGCCGAAGGCGAACAGGCGCATGACCAGCACGATGGTGGCGAAGGTGAGGCCGATGGGGCAGATGAGGCAGAACACGGGGAACCCGAACACGGCCGCCGACAGCAGCGAGCCGCCGAGGATGACGTGGCGCGAGTCCAGCGCGGCCCGCTTCTCGGCGCAGGAGGAGCAACCGGCCTTCGAGCCGCAACCCTTCAAGGCCGCCTGCTCGTCGGCGGAAAGCGGCGCGGGCTCGGCCGCGGCTTCGGTCCCCGCCCCGGCGCCGTCGGCCACGGCGGCCTTCACCAGCGGGTTCTCGCTGGCGGGCAGCACGCCGGTGCCGGTCATGTCGGTGTTTGAGGTCTTCTTCGAGAAGATGCCGCGGATCTTCGACACCACGGGCACGGGGCACACCCAACCGCAGAAGGCCCGGGCGAACAGCAGGATGAGGGCGATGGCGATGACCACCGAAATGACCGCCCGGGGAATCATGGTCTTGGTGGCGATCATGGTCATAAGCGCCCCCAGGGGGCAGAGCAGCGAGATGTCCTGCCAGCCGATGGCCGACAGGGTGCCCACGCCCACGTGGGTGGCGAATCCCACGGCCACCACGGCGATGACCGCGAGGGGAATGATAGTGCGGAGTCGCTTGGTATTCACAGCGCTGGCCTCCTTTAGGCTTCGAGGGGACGGACGACGATGGCGCGCTCGGTGGCCCCGGCGGAAATGGAGCCGTTCTGCAACGAGACGCACACGCTCTCGCAGGCGCCGCAGCCGTTGCACGCGTCGTTCAGCACGTAGGGGCGGTTGTTCTCGTCCAGCGCCATGGCCTCGTACTCGCAGGCGTCGTAGCAGAAGCGGCAGCCGATGAGGCGGTAGGCCAGACACAGGTCCTGGTTCAGCTCGGCCAGGCCCAGCACGCCGGTCTCGGGGGTGCTTCCCGGTTTCAGCGCCTCGGTGGGGCACGACGCCACGCACAAGGGCTCGCCGCCGTTCTCCTCAGTGCACCAGTCGCACCAGTTCGCGCTGAAATCCATGACGGGGGTGCGCATGTTCAGCAGACCGTCCTCCAAGTGCGCCGGGGCGATGACGCCGCGGGGGCACACCTCGTAGCACTTCTCGCAGCGGATGCACGCCGACACGAGGGCGTCCTCGTCCTGGCCTCCGGGCGGGCGCACCAGCGGAGCGCTGCCGGCGTAGCGCACAGCCCCCAGCCCTACCAGCGCCGCCGTGCCGCCGAGCCCCACGCAGAGCGCCCGGCGCGTGATGACCGGCCGCCCGTCCTTCTTCGGGGCGGCCTCGGCGGCCTTCTCGTCGTTCTCAGCCATGGTCTTCTCTTCCTCTCTCATTCGCCCTTGGGTTGCAGTACGCAGTTGGCGGGAAGGACCCAGGGCCCTTCCCCGTGATGGGGCTTATTCGCCGTCCTCGTCCCCATCCTCGAAAATCTCGTCGAAGAACTCCTCTTCCACCTGCAGAAAGCCGTCGGTGAGACTCGCGAGGCCCTGGTAGAGGCCGCACTGCGCGAAGCGTCGCAGATCGGCGGTCATGAGCGGCACCCAGCTGGACAGGTGATCGGCCAGGAAGTTGCGCTGGGTGGCCAGCAGGCGCTCCACCTCGGCCTCGTCGTCGGCCTCGGCCGCCGCCACGATGCGGTCGCCGAGGGCCGCCATGAACTCCAGCTCCAAGGCGATGTGGTCCTCGGCCTCCTTCCAGGTGGGCAGCTTGTCGAGGCCCTCGCTGCGGTACACGGCCAGCACCTCATCGCGGGCCTCCTGCATCATGAGGCGCTTGGGGCTGGTGTACACCGACTCGAAGGGGTAGGCGGCGGAATAGGCGTCGATGCCGTGGCCGATGAAGGCCCGCACGTAATCGACGGCCAGGTCGGTAATGGCGTGGGCGTCGGCCCCGGACAGGTAGGTGGCGATGGTGCGGTAGCCGGTGTCCACGGCGGTGTTGCCCGTGGCGGCCGGGAAGCGCATGGTCTTCAACTCGGCCAGGAACTCCTCGTCCACTTCCACGCGGTAGAGGCGGGCGAGCAGGCGGTACACCGCGGAGCGCTGGGCGGTGAGCTCGGCCAGGGCGGCCAGGTCGGTGGCCTCCTCGGTCGCGGGGGTTGCTGCGGCGGCAGTGGCTATGGTGTCGGTTTCGGTCATGGGAATCTCCTCTGTTCTCGAAGGGGCGTACTCGACCGCCCTCTGGTTACCGGAAGGGAAGCGGTGGAAGGCGCCGCGCTACTGGGCGTCCGCGGTGGTCTCGCCGGTCTCGGCACCCTTATCGGCCTGCGCCTCGGGCTCGGGCGCGGCCTGGGCCGCTACGAGGTCGGCCACGATGCGCTGTCCCGCGCGGCCGACTTCGGTAATGCGCCAGCTCTTGTCGCGCCATTCCACGGCATCGCATTTCTCCAGCTTGTCGATGAAGTGGGGCGCGTACAGACGGGGGCTCTTCAGCAGCTCGTCGTTGTCCACGGCCTCGTTGATGGTCGGCATCGAAGCGCCGGCATCCTGGGCGGTAAGGCCGAGAATGCGCTCGTAGATCGTGGCGTACTTCGCGTCCTCGGCAAGCAGGTTGGTCAGGCGGTCGAGGGGCTTGTCGGCCTCGGCGTACGCCGCGCCGTCCTCAGTGGCAAGCCAGCAGACCTCCGGCGCCTCGCCGGCCTCGTAGTAGGACACGCCGTCGACTTCCACGAGCACCGGCTCCGGGTCGCCCTCGGGGTATGGCTCGCCGTCGGCGGTCACGCGGGCGAGGGCCCCGGCGCGCTCGAGCAAGTTCGCGAGCGAAGCGGGGGAGTACACGGAGAAGTTGTCTGTCTGCAGGCGATCCACCTCGGCATCCAGGGCGTCGGTGGTCTGCGGCGCGGCGCAGAACGTGATCATGCCGAGCAGCGTGCGACGGCGCGGCGCCATAGCGCTGAACAGGTCGGCGATGCGCTCGGGGGCCGGGCGCGTATCCACGACGGGCGCCGGGACGTCGGTGTGGGGGGTGCCCAGATAGCCCCCGGTTACCTCCTCAGCATCTTCTTCGACATCGTCGTCGAAGGCGCCGAGGGGGTCGAAACCCATGGAATCGTCTAATGCGAGATCGAGGAACGAGGAAGTGTCTTTCATGTCATCCGCCCTTTGAACAAATGCTTGCAGTCTTCCCTCTCGCACGCAGCGAGAGATGAACCTCGCCCCCGAGGTTCGACTTTTGCAAACATTGTCCGTCCGAGAATTCGGGCGGTATCCCCACAGCGCATAGTAGCCGAGGCCCATCGAATCCGTCAAGGGGGAAATTCCCCTGCGTCATCAGTCTGCCTGGCAAAAAGCCGTACTGGGCTGCGGGTTTTTGCTTCGAGTCCGCAGCCCGACACGGCTTTTTGCCAGAGTATCCGCAGCCCGACCAGGGAAAATGTCGGGAAGTCCATGGATGCCGGGAGAACCCCGACCGGATGCGGCCCTACTCCCTCGTGACGCCTTCGATGACGTCGAGCATTTCCTGTTTGGAATGGACGTCCATCTTCTGGTAGATGTGGCGCAAATGGGTGCTCACGGTCCCCTTCGAGATAAACAGCTCCTCTTGAATGCGGGCGGCCGAGCGGCCCTTGGCGAAGAGGATCATCACCTCGGTCTCCTTGGGCGACAGCTCGAAGGCGGCGGCCACTTCCAGGCAGCGGTCCTGGAAGCGCGGGCGCGGCGTTGCTAGCGGCGTTGACGATTTTGGTGCTTGTAGCTCGGCGGCAGCATTCTTTGAAGAAGCCCTGTCGACTTGCGTCACGGTTCCCGAAAAATTCTCGCTCGACGGATCCTCCGGCTCTTCGGTCAGTGCGATGAGGTCGCTCTCGCGGAACACGAACAAAAACGACAGCAGCACCGCCATGGTGGCGACAAGGGCGATGAAGCTCAGGAACTGCGGTGAGAAGGGGGCGAACCGATCCACAGCGTCCCCCGCGACGGCACCGAGCAGCACGCCGAGCGTGACCATGCCCCAACCGATGCCGAATACGCGGGTGGAGGACAATCGGTAGTTAGCAGATATTTCTGCTAGCAACATCCATATGAGCACATTAAAGGTGCCGTAACCCGTCAGAGCCAGCACGCTCTCGATGTCCTGGGCGCCGGTGAAGATGGGCAACAGCATGAAGAAGAAGGCCATGACGACGATGGCTGCCTTGTAGATAGTACGGGTGCTCTGCTCAGAGCCCAAAAGGGCGGCGCCGTAGACAATGAGCATGGTGATGAGACCAGCACCGGCTAGCGGCCATTGCAAGAGTAAATGGATGCTCAGATTGTTCGAGGAAAGGAACGCTGCGCGCACCATGCCGTCGGCAATGCCCACCAGGCAGGCGCACAAGCCGATGCGCCAGGCGAAGGACTTCAGATCGAACTCGATGGGGCGCACGGTTGGTTGGCGCTTGCGTGACCAGGCGTGCTGCTGCACGAAGAGAATCCATCCAGAGACCACGGGCAAAAGAGCGCAGAGCACGCAGCTGGTGACGGGCGGGAGCATAGCGGTGAGGGAATAGGCAACAGCGGCGAGAAAGAAGGCCAAGGGCACTTCGAAGGTGGTACGGCCTGGTGGTTCGTTGCGGTACAGCTCGCCATAGCCCAAATCGATGATCCCGGAGCCGAGGCCCGTGGTTATCGCCCCTATGATTCCGCAGACGTCGCCTATCATGCCCTCGGCACCCGAGGAGGCCAAAAGGACAGTGCCCACGCCGGTGAGCGTTGGTCCGGCGGCGCGGGCTGTCGGATGCAGCATGAGTTTCACGAAACGATCGCCGGTGAGAGCGCTTCCGAACAGCGCAATGCATAGAGCGCCCGCGGAAACGAGAAAGAACGCTGGTCGGATCGCCTCGCCGCTCCAAGTCATGAAGCTGGCGGCAGCGCCGACGAACATGAGGTACACCCAGGCCCGAATGAGCGCGAAGCCGAATACTCTATCGAGGCCTAGCGGGTGCCCTCCTGTTTCAGCACGATAGGCGAGCAGGTTCTCTTTGATATTGCAGAAATTCATGCGACCCCCCTCGGCGCGGCGGGTGACGCGGCCCTGACGAGACAGCGGATCGCGCCCTGGTCTCCTCGTCGGTCGATGAGGAGAACCCCTGTTGACGAAAGAAATTATACGGCGAAACAAGATTGCCCCATCTCACTTTTTAAATGATATGCAAGGCGATGAACTGGGAAAACTTAAAAATAATGGCAAATATATGATGTGGTACTAGCCTTCTTTTGACAAGATGTGGGCGCTGAGAGCCTCGATGCGGGGCTCCGAGGAGAATAGGAAAAGGAGGAGAGATGGGCAAGCTCAATCTGAGCCGGCGCACCTTCGCCAAGCTCACCGCAGCCACGGCTGCTACGGCCGTTGTCGGCTGCGCGGTGCCCGGTGCCGCCCTGGCCGAGGACGCCGAGGCGCCCAGCCGCGGAAGCGAGATCAAGCGCGTCCGCACCTGCTGTCGCGGTTGCGGCAAGATGGAGTGCGGCGTGTGGGTCACCGTGGAGAACGGTCGTGCGATCAAAAGCGAGGGCGACCAGTCGTCGTTCCAATCGTCGGGCAATCACTGCGGCAAGGGCCAGGCGTCCATTCAGGCGGCCTACCATCCCGATCGTATCTATCATCCGCTGAAGCGAACGAACCCCAAGGGCGAAGACCCCGGCTGGGTGCGCATCACGTGGGACGAGGCCATGGACACCATCGGTGAGAAGTTCACGGAGATCATCGATCAGTACGGCGGCCAGTCCATATTCAACATGTGCGGTACGTCTCGCCAGTGGGTTTACGGCCCCTACTGTTTCTACAAGTGGCTGTTCGATACTCCCAACGCCCATGTGGCTTCGGAAATCTGCAAGGGGCCGCGCCGCCTCATGGGCTCCATCACCTCGGTGGACGGCGCTCCGTGGATGGCGTTGCGTGACGGCCCGCGGGTCTATGTTCAGTGGGGTACCGCGCCGGAGAACTCGAACTACGACGACAGCTGCCGTAACTTGGTCGACCAGATGAACAATGCCGATGTGCACATCTGCATCGACCCGCGTCTGTCCGGCTCTGGCAAAGAGGCCGATTACTGGCTGAACCTGCGCCCCGGCACCGACGGTGCGCTGGCCCTGTGCTGGCAGCACATTATCCTGAAGCACGATCTTGTGGACTGGGAATTCGTCAAGCGCTGGTCGAATGCGTCCTTCCTCGTGGTGGAAGACATGGAACCCACGGGCGGCCGCTACTATGAGCTGTTCACCCCCATGGCGGGTTCGACGGCCGATTCGCCAGCACCCCCGGCCGATGTGGTGGGTACCAAGCTGAAGACGCGCCTTCTGAAGGAGAGCGATGTCGTCGAGGGAGGCAGCCCCCGCAAGTTCTATGCCTGGAACAAGAACGCCAATGGCGGTCAGGGCGGCCTGGTGCTGTGGGACGTGGACACGACCCAATGGGAGGGCTGCAACCACGTGGCTCCCACCCGCGATCAGATGGAGGTCATGTACGCCGGCACTTCCCAGGAGGGATACCTGCCTCCCATCTCCTATAACGAGCTGGTGGAAGCCGGTATCGATCTGGACATGCACGACTCCCATGAGGTGACCCTGGCCGACGGCAGCAAGCACACGGCTCGTCCCGTGTGGTCCTATCTCGAGGAATCCGTGGCCGACTGCACCCCCGAGTGGTGCGCGGAGATCACTGGCCTCGATCCGGCGCTCGTAGAGGAGGCTTGCGTGGTGTGGGCCACCCGTCCCGAGGGACAGACCTACGGCAACGGTGGCATCCACCTGCAGCTCGCCCCCGACCAGATCGGCAACTGCACGCAGTCGGTGCGCGCCATCCTGCACCTCATGTACATGACCGGGAACTTCGACGGGCCTGCCGGCAACCGCGGTCTTACACGCTCGCCCCTCGACGAGCAAGCCACGGGCGTTCCCGGCTCCAACATGCCCCAAGAGGTGAAGGCGCAGCTCATCTCGCTGGGCGTCATCCCCGTGGAGGGTGTCGAGCCGGATCCCATGAACGTGCCCGACCGCATCGAGACCTTGAGCAACATGGTCAGCGCCGACCGCTTCCCGCTTCTGGCCTACTACAACGAGTGGTCCGATGCCACCCGCATCTGGAACGCCTGCATCGAGGGAGACCCCTACCCGCTGAAGGGCGGCATCAACGAGTCCGGCTCGTTCATGAACATGTCCAACGCGAACCTGGCCTGGGAGGCTCTCTCTAAGCTGGATTTCTGGGTGGACATCAACATGTTCCATCACCCCGGCACCGAGATGGCCGACATCATCCTGCCCTGCCAGCATTGGCTCGAGCTGAACAACATCCGCGTGTCCCAGGGCGCCTCGGGCGGCATCGGACTCACCCAGCGCGCCATCGAGCCGCCGGCGGACACCAAGTTCGACTACGACATCAACCGTCTCCTTTTCGAAACCATGGAACGCCACGGCAGCCCGAACGGTACCTGGACCAACATCGCCGGCGACGGGCCGGGCGCCTATCATCATGATGATCGCCTGGAAGACTGGTTCCAGAACAATTCGAAGACCAACCCCAAGGTGAAGTGGGAGCACTGGGAGGACTTCCGTCAGGATTTCCAGGAGAACGGCTGGATCAACGCCAAGGAGATCGAGCCCGACCGCTGGGGCACCTACCGTCGCTTTGAAACCGGTTGGATGCGCATGGGCAAGGACGCTTGTACCGGCAAGCTTTTCACCTGCGATGAGAAGGGCGAGCCGGTCAACAACTTCGGTTGTCCCACGCCGACGGCCCTCGTCGAGTTTTGGCCGCTGCTCTTCGAGAACTACTGCGTTGACCGCGCTAACGAGATCGAGCCGGGTCGCTACGACCTGCTCCATGAGATGATGCCGCACTTCGACGAGCCGGCAAGCGGTCCGGGCGGCGGTCAGGTTGACCTGGAGGAGTACCCGATCATTCTCACTACCGGGCGTCGCATTCCCGTGTACTTCCATTCCGAGCATCGCCAGCTGCCCTGGTGCCGCGAGCTGTGGCCGGCGCCGCGCCTGGAGATGAACCCCGCCGACGCCGAGAAGCTGGGGCTCAAGCAGGGCGACTGGGCCTGGATCGAGACCGAGTGGGGCAAGGTACGCCAGTGCGTCGATCTGTACCACGGCATCGCGCCCGGCTGGGCCAACGCCGAACACGCCTGGTGGTTCCCGGAGCTGCCGGCACCGACCCATGGATTCACACTCTCGAACATCGAGTGCATTTGGGATCCCTATGGGCAAGATACCCATATCAGCTCGCACCACATGCGCGGCGTGCCGGTGAAGATCTACAAGGCCACGCCCGAGAACTGCCCCGACGGCAAGGTCATCCCCTGCGCGCCGGAGGACGGCACCCAGATCATCTGCGATGCCTCCGACCCGCGCCTGAAGGAATGGCTGCCCAACTACGACATTCGAGAGGAGGCGTAGGGCATTATGGCAACGAACGCTATCGTCACCGACCTGAACCGTTGCGTGGGCTGCCTCGCATGCATGGTCGCGTGCAAGGCCGTGAACAACGTGCCTATCGGCAGCTACTGGAACAAGGTGCTCCGCATCGGCCCGAGCCTGAAACCTGGCGCCACGAGCGCCCACGACGTGGAGATGTACTACCTGCCCGTGCAGTGCCAGCACTGCGAGAATCCGGAGTGCGTGAAGGTATGCCCGACTCAGGCATCGCACGTGACCGAGGATGGCACCGTGCAGATTGACAAATCGAAGTGCATCGGCTGCCAGTTCTGCGCCATGGCCTGCCCCTACGGCGTGCGCTATCTCAACGAAGAGGAGCGCGTCGTCGAGAAGTGCACGCTCTGCGAGCAGATCACCGCCCAGGGCGGCCTGCCTCAGTGCGTCATCCAGTGCGGCGGCCGCGCCCGCTTCTTCGGCGATCTTGAGCAGGGCATCGACACCTTCGAGGCGCCGGCGGTGGGCTACGACGTCGACCGCTCCTACGACAACCTGTATACCGGCAACCGCGTGACGCTGGGCGAGCTGGCTGTGGAGTACGGCGATGCCGACGTGCACCATCTGCCTGACGTGGGCAATGGCCCGCACTTCGCCTACATCCTGCGCGACCGCGAATGGAAAGGCGGCGAATAATGGAACTGCAATGGCCCCTTATCTTATTTACCACGCTTCTGGCCTGGGCAGCCGGCCTGTTTGCGGCTCAGTGCGTCTGGGCGCTTCGCGGGAAGGGCGCCCGCGCCCAGATGCCGGCGCTCATCACCTCGGCCGTGCTTCTGGTCGTCGGCGGTATCGCCGTGTTCTTCCACCTGGAGCACTGGGAGCGCATCTTCAACGGCTTCGGCCACATGACCAGCGGCATCACCCAGGAGCTCATCGCCATCGTGGTGCTCGCCGTGGTGATGGTGGTGTACTTCGTGTACCTGCGCCGGGGCGGCGATGAGGCCAAGGTGCCGACGTGGCTGTCCATCGTGGGCATCGTCGTGGCGGCGATTCTCGTCATCGTCATGGGCCACTCCTACATGATGGCCTCGCTGCCCGCCTGGAACTCGCTTCTGCAGATCGCCTCACTGCTCGGTGCGGCCTGCGGCTTCGGCCCGGCCACCATGGCGCTCATCTGCGCCGTGCGCGACGAGTCGTCCGACCTCGACGCGAAGGCGAACCTCATCGGTCAGGCCGTGAACGTGGTGCTCGTGGTGGCCTACCTCATCGCCATGCAGGCCACGGCCGGCTCCTACACGGCGGTGGAGTTCTGGTTCGACCCGACGAGCCCGACCATGGACATCACCCCCGACGGCTCGACGGCGCCCTTCTCCGGCGCATCGCTGGCCTGGGCGGTCGTGGCCATCGTGGCCGCTGTTGCCGGCTTGGGCTCCGCGCTGGCCGGGCGCGCCAAGGGCGACTGGAAGGTGTGGGGCGCCGTGGGCGCGGCCTGCGTGCTCGTGAGCGCGCTTGCCCTGCGCGCGGTGTTCTACATGACCGGCGTGTCCATCTACCCGTTCTTCTAGAGCACGGGGGAGGCCGGTCTCCCGGTCGGCACCCGTAGGGGGCGACCTCGGTCGCCCCTCCCGACTGAGAAAGATTGTCTTTGTCGAGGAGGGCCGACCAAGGTCGGCCCCTACGGAAGAGCGGTCGCAGGTCTCCTACTTCGCCCCGATATCGAAAGCCCCCGATGGGCGCGGTTCGCATCCCCAAACCCCTTGCAAACGCGAATCGCCCCCACCGGGGGCTTTCTGCGTTTTCCTGTTTTGCGGAACTCCTTGCTATCGCATGAGAGCAGGGAGTTATAACTGACGAGGGCCTAGAGCCGGGTCCCTCTCTTAACGGCGATCCTGTAGCGGCTGTTTCACGAGCTGATTGCCCGCGGCGCGAGCAAAAGACGCCACCGATCCGCATGCTCCGGACGTTGTTGGTGGAGATGGGCGAAGCTGGGTGTCGGGGGCGCGATCTCTTGAGGGTCAATATTGCATAGAGACCGGTGAAGTAATGGCTTCATTTTCTCTCGTTCGAGCAGGCGGCTTCGTCGAGGCGGTCGAGCAGATCTTGCCGGCTCGAGATACCGATTTTTCTATAAGCATTGGACATATGGTAGTTGACCGTTCCTCGTGCAATGACAAGCGTCTCTTGGATGCGCTCATAGCTCCTACCTCGCGCGAAGAGGAGAAGCACCTCGCTTTCGCGAGGCGTAAGGTGATAGAGGGCCGCAAAGTCATCCCACCGTTCGAACGGGTCCGCTACGGCTTCGGCGTTTGCGCAAGCATCCCCTTCAGCTGAATGATCTGTTGCGGCTTCCTGCATGGTCTCACTTGGCTCTGACCATATGGCCGAGCGGTGGTTGAATACGAGTTGGTAGGCAGCGAAGGAGGCGAATGCCCCGATCAGGCAGAGGGTGTTGAGCTCTATGGGGGACGAGGTGATTCCGCTGAACGCATCTCGAGCAATGGCGCGGGCTATAACAATTTGCAATCCGAGGAACGAGCCTATTGCGCAACCATACACCATATTTGAGCTGAGCTGATAGGCCTGGCAGATCTGAGCAGAAAGAGTCCAGGTGAGTACCGACAATGCCGCGAAGCCAAGAAACAGGGCATAGAACGGTGCCGTATTTTGTATGCCAAGAATTGGAACCAAAAGAAAGGCGAGCAGTACGGTGGCGAATATGATTGTGTAGAGCTGGGTGTCCTTCACCCTTTGCCTACTAGCTACAACGAGAAGAAGTCCTAACAATGCTATCTCGATTAAGGCGGCTGGGGCCGATAGATCTTCAAAGTCGAGAGGTGCGCAATAGCGATAAATGTTGTAGAGCAGATTGATTGCGGCGCCCCAAAGGTTGATGGCGATAATGAACCGAACAAACGGCTGCCATTTTGTTGCCGATTGACTGTGGTCGTGCTGTCCGCTCAGGAGATGGGAGAGTTTGGTTGGTTGAGTGACTTTCGCTGCGATCGCGAACATGAAAGCCGATCCGATAAGGTAGATCCCGCGCAGAACGGCTTCGAGATGCGGCGGCTGAAGGCATCCTGTCAGATGAATGGCTGACATGAGGAGTTGTGCTGCAATGGTTTCCAGAATGACCGTAGGCATACTTCGCTTGCTAAAGAGAGAACCCCAACCGAGAACAAGAAAAGCAAGACCGGGCGCGGTGAGCAAGGAGCAGATTATACTAATGATGGGGCTGTCGGCAGTGAAGGAAGGAACAATAGTTCCAACTGCAGCTACTGCGCTGAAAACTGGACAGAGTATTGTCGCCTGTCGCCTGATGTCGCGAGATCGACCGACGAAAGCTGCGATGAATAGCAGCGCGGTGAAAGCTACCAAGGTAAGAAAGTCCGCACTGTTTGCAGTGGCGGAGGAGACCAAAAAACCGCTTGCGCTGAACCATGCCAAGAGGAGCGCAAATCCCACGATCCGAGCGCCCTCTATAGCGATGGGCCCCTTTTTCCGAGGACGGGTAGTATTGTCTGCTGTCATGCTCATTCTGCCATTATATCTTTCTTGCTTTCTCCCTACACCCATACGTTTTTCTCGGGGGCGTTTTGGGATAAACAGAGAGTTCGATATGATCACGGCGCATGGCTCTCTTCATATTATTTTGCCAGCGTCGGCATGACGCCGGCGCGATACAGCTAAGGTACAGCTAAGGAAGGGAGATGCTATGGCGATTTGTCACAATGGCAAGGAGGGCGGACTCGTTAGTCGCCGCTCTTTCCTGAAAGGAGGCGTCGCGGTCGGCGGAGCAGCGCTCGTTGGAGGGGTGCTCGGTGGCTGCAGTCCCCAGCAGTCTGGAAGCGATGCCGCGCCTTTGAGTCCTGTTGGGCTTCCGGAGACGTGGGACGCGGAGTCGGATGTGGTAATTGCTGGTTTTGGCGGCGCGGGCGCAGCGGCGGCTTGGGAGGCGCTAAATGCAGGCGCTACGGTAACTATCTTGGAGAAGCAAGGTAAAGCTGGTGGATCTACCAACATCTGCGGAGGTCTAATTTACATGGGCGGGGGAACTCCCACTCAAGTAGCGGCTGGGTTCAACGAGACAACGGATAACTACTATCAATATCTTGTTGCGGCAACGGGACCTGGCGTGAGCGAAGACCATTGTCGTGTTATGGCTGACGAGTCTTTGGATTTGTACCATTGGCTTGTGGACACGCTTGGCGTCGTATTTAAGCCGGGATACAACCCTCCCTGGCCCGAGGAGGAGAATTACGACGCTGGATTATCATGCACGGGCGATGAGTTCAATCTGGATTACGTCGGGTACTGCGAGGCGGTGCCCCACAGTCACTGGGTCGAAGGCTTGACCGATAATTTGGAAGGTACGCTCACCGGGGCAAAAAACGGCTCGGGCTTCTTTGCCCCCCTTCAGAAGGCTGTGGAAGATTTGTCGCCCGAGATTCTCTATAAGACACCTGCCGAACGTCTTATCGTGCATCCTGAAACAGGTCGTGTGGTCGGAGTGCAGGCTAAGAAGGATGGAAAACCCTACAACATTAAGGCCAACAAGGGCGTCGTTCTTTGTACGGGTGGATTCGCTTGCAATGACGCCATGGTTGATCAGTATGTCCCGTATGCTGCCGGAAGCTTCATCATAGGCACTGAGGGGGATACCGGTGATGGCATCCGCATGGGTCAAGGGGCTGGCGCCGACACGCGTCATATGAACTTTGCTTACGGCCAGCTTTCCCACGGTGCTTGGATAGCGCGCGATAGCGTAGTTGGCGGTCCTCTCCTCTTTAGCGCGCTTGTGAATAAGCGCGGCGTACGGTTTATCGCCGAAGACCATTACGCGGGCTCTTACTATGCGCAAGTTGCTCGTAATCCTTACTATTTCCGTGATTATGAGACGTGCTACATGGTTTTCGATCAGCAAACTTATGATCAAATGGAAGAGATTTCCGAGGTGGGCGCCGATGTTATCGTGGCTCAGGCCGAAACCATCGGTGCTTTGGCCGAGGCTCTCCAAATGCCGGCAGGAACTCTCGAGAATACCATTGCATATTATAATGAGTATGCTCAAAAGGGAGAAGACCCCCTGTGGATGAAAAGGCCAGCGTATACGAGACCAATTTCTCAGCCACCTTTCTATGCGGTAGCTGCCACGACGCTTAATGGTCTCTTTACTTATGGCGGTCTCAAGATCAACACTGATGCGCAAGTGCTTTCAGCGATGGACGATTCCCCCATTTCTGGGTTGTATTCTGCGGGCCGTAACGCGAGCGATATTCTCGGAACTGGCTATTGCGGCAGTGGTGCGTCTGTGGCCAGTTGCTATACCTTTGGGCGTATAGCGGGTAGGAAAGTTGCGGGCGAAGAGGCCTGGGCCTAAATCTGCAATTTGTTGCCTCCCCTTGCGAAGGGGGTCGCTGCGGCGGCCCCCTTCGATTGTTGATGTATAAGTTGAAGTGTTGTCGGTTTACGTCCCGTAGCGCTCGGCGACCCATTCTCGGGTGACTTCGGCGAAGGCGCGGGTGGCGGCCGAGGCGGTGTCACGCGAGCGCACGGCGAGCGAGATGCTGCGGGAGCACTCGCGCTCGGCCGGCAGGACGGCGAGGGGGAACAGAGGCCGCGACAGAATGAGACTCGGTAGCACGGAGAAGCCCAGGCCGGCGCTGACCATGGACATGACGGCGTAGTCGGAGTCCACCGTGAAGCGCACGTTGGGGGTGACGCCGTTGGCCTCGAACAGCGCCTCCATCTCGGAGGGGCGCGCATTGCCCTGCAGCTGCACGTAGGGCTCGCGGGCTAAGGCTTCGGTGGGGAAGAAGGGGGCGCCCGCGAGGGGATGGTCCGGCGGCAGCACCACGAGGAGCGGGTCGGTATGCAGCGGCACCGCCTCCAGGTTGCGCCGCTCGGGCGCGATGGAGAAGGCGCAGTCGGCGCGGCCCTCCCACACGGCGTTCACGAGCTCCTCCTCGTCGTCGATGCACAGAAGCTTCAGGTCGATTTTCGGATACTGGTCGAGGAAGGCCCGCGCTATGGAGGGAAACCACTCGATGGCCACGCTCGTGAAGGCTCCCACGCGCACAAGGCCGCCCTCCCGATCGGCAAGTTCGCGCACGCGGGCGGCCAGCGCATGCTCGTCGGCGTTGATCGCCTGCACAAGACCGAGCACTTCGCGGCCTTCGGTAGTAAGATGCACGCCGCCGTATTCGCGCAAAAAGAGCGTCAGCCCCAGCTCTTTTTCCAAGGCGTTCACCAGGTAGCTGATGCCGGCCTGAGTGTAGCCCAGTTCCTCGGCGGCGGCCTTGAAGCTGCCGAGGCGCGCCACTGTGAGGAACGCGTCGTATTTCTGGTTGGCCATAAGGCGCCTCCTGGGGGTGCGGATAAGCCTGCTCTGTGTTGTGCGTCTGCACAATTATAAGACTTTCTTGAAATGTTTTACAAGAAGTCTCGTTTTACTTTTTCCTGCTCGGAGCTTAGTATAGCCATCGTTCCAAATTCAGAGAAAGAACGCCCCAGGTGGGGCTTGGATTTTTGCGCTTTGAAGGAGGTTGCGCGCCGCCATGTGCCGGATGCGGGCCGCGACGAAGCTGAGAGGAGGAGCCATGAGTCATTGGAAGCAGGCGCGTTGGCCGTTCGTGGTCTTCGTGCTCATTGAAGTGGTCATTTTCGGATCGGGCAGCGCTGTGACGAAGTTCGCCTACGACTCCATCACGCCTCTGTGGTGTCTGGCCGTCCGCTTCGGCTTGGCCACGGCGGTGTTCGCGCTCTTCTTCGGGCGCCGCATCATCGCGCGGCTTCGCAGCGTGAAGGTGCGGCTGTGGCTGCCCCAGGCGCTGTGCATGGGTATTTCGTATCTGTGCTGCAACGTGGCGCTCGACCTTACCACCGCCACCAACGTGGGGTTTCTCGTGGCGCTGCCGGTGGTGTTCGCGCCTCTGCTCTCAACGATGGTGGAGCGCTCCCGCTACCCGCGCGCTATCATTCCTTTTCAGGTGGGAGTAGCCGGCGGCCTGTACCTCCTGTGCAGCCAGGGCGGCAGCCTCGCCGTGGGGCCGGGCGAGCTTCTGGCTTTAGGGTCGTCGGTGGCGCTGGCCGGCGCGCTCGTGTTCGGCAAGCAGGCGCTGGCCGAGCTTGACGCTGTGACCGTGGCCGGTACCCAGATTGCCGTGGCCTTCGCGCTGTGCCTGGGGTGCGCTTTGGCGTGGGAGCCGATGCTGGACGTGGCCGCCGTGCGTCCGGTGGCCTGGGGCATCATCGTGTTCTTGGCGCTGTTCTCCACCTGCCTGGCGTTCTTCCTGCAGAGCCTGGCGCTGGATCGCTTGTCCTCCACGACGGTGTCGCTGCTGCTGACGGGCGAGCCGGTGTTCACGGCCCTGTTCGCCTATCTGTTCCTAGGGGAGACCCTCTCGGCCATGGGGCTTCTGGGCGCCGCGGTCATCGTGGGCACCGTGGTGGCCGCCACCTGGGCCGACGGACGCACGCCCACAGCGGCCCCCGAGAAGGCCCCGGCTCCTGCTCCTGCTGCGACGTCAGTTGTGCCGGCGGCGTCGGTTGCCATGGCGGCTTCGGCGGGGGCATCTTCGGCGCCGGCTCCCCTCGTCCCGTTGCGCCGCCGGGCCGTAGCTCCTCCGCGCTTGTTCGTGCGCAGCCGTCGAAAAAACCGGATGGCCGCGTAGCGTTTTCCGGCCTCGTTTTCCGAACTTCTCTTGCCCGCCCCGGTGCGCTTCGGCTGCGCCGGGGCTTTGCCCTACTCCGCCACGATGACGCCGAGGCGCCGGGCCAGGGCGGCGGCCTGATAGACGCTCATCTTCGTGCCGTAGATTTCCGCCATGGTGTCGGAGAGCGCCACGCCCTCCAGCTGACAGGTGGAGAAATCGAGCCCGAGCAGCGGCGTGCGGAAGAAGCTCGTGCCAATGAAGCGGTCGTCGTCCAAGGTCACGTAGCGCAGCTCCATCTCGGCCATGTCGGCGCCGGAGAAATCGCAGCGCGTGGCCGATACGGCCCAGAAACGGCAGCGGTTGAAGGCCCCAAAGTCCAGTGTGCAGTCCGTGAGCGTTACGTGCTCAAGGTTCGCTTCCATGAACGATGCGCCCGTGAGCTTGCAGTTCTTGAAGGTGCAGCGGGTGAAGCCGGCGTTGTCGAAGTAGCTGTTGGCGAAGTCGCATCCTTCGAACACCGTGTCGGTGAACAGCGAACCGGAGAAGTCGCAGCAGGAGAGGAAACAGTTCGCGAACCGGGCGTGGGCCGCCTGCAATTCCGAGAAGTTCTCGTCGGCGATGATCAGGCCGCTCGCGTCGATGGCCTCCAGGGGCTCGTCGGCGCCGCCGCGCAAGTCGTCGGCCTCCAGAGCGCGCAGCTCTTCCGGGATGGTCGGTAGCGACAAGGTGCGCTGGGCCGCCGCCGTCTCGTAGGCGGTTTGGACGGGATCGGGAATAGCGGCCACGGGGGTCCTTTCTTCGACATGGCGATGGTGGTGCGTGAGGGCCATGCTGCTGGTGCGAGCAGCGATCCCTTGACGCTCCGGCCATTGTACTACGTCTACGAAGAGGAGGGCGAGGCGTGGCCGCGGCGTTGCCCTCGGCGAGAGCCTTTGCGGTTCGAAAGCATGAGGCCGGCGATGGCGAGGGCGACGCCGGCGACGATGGGAGCGGTGACGGGCTCTCCGAGCACGAGGGCCGAGGCGGCGCCGGTGAGCGCCGGTACCAGGTAGATGTAGGTGCTCGTGACGACGGCGCCGAGATGCTTCACGGCGAAGTTCCAGGTGGCGAAGCAGGCGGCAGAGGCGAGAAGCCCCAAGAAGAGCAGGTTCGGGACGACGAGGGGGTTCCCGAGAGCTTCTGCGGGAAACGTTCCGGCGAAGGGGAGGGCCGGGGCCATGAACAGGAGGCCCCAAGCGAAGATGCGCTTGGTGGCGGTCAGGGTCTCGTAGCCGGCTTCGGCGATGCGGCTGACAAGGGTTGAGTAGACGGCCCACACGAGCGAGGCGATAAAGGCCAGCCCGCAGCCGATGAGGTTGTCCGCGGCGCTTCCCGTGAAGGCACTCCCACCGCTGGCGGTGCCGACGAGCAGGATGCCGCCCATGGCCAGGACGAACCCGATGGCGAAGCTCGCGGGGGAGGCGGGGCGCTGCCCGCGCGCAAGGGCGATGAGGGCGCAGAAGAGGGGAGAGGTGGCGCAGATGGCGCCGACGGCCGTGGCGCTCGTGAAGGTGAGCGCCACGTTCTCCAGCAGGAAGTAGCAGGCCACGCCGGTAAAGCCCGCCGCGGCAAACAAGCGGCCGTCACGCGGATTCGCCAGGCGCAGGCGGTGCGGCCGCAGGCAGCTGAGGGCGGCGAAACCCAAAGCGAACCGGATGACGAGGATCCAAAGCGGCGTGAGCCCAGCAGCGAGCAGCACCTTGGTGGCGACGAAGGTGGTGCTCCAAACGAGGATGGTGAACAGGGCGAGCGCGTGCGCTTTCATGAGAGCACCTGCCCTGGTGGTGAATCAACTGAGCCTTTCGGGGTTGAAGGGGCCAATGGGGCGCCCTTGACCCGGTCGGCGCCGGCGCTGGATCCGGTGACGGCCCGCTGATAGAAGCCCGGTGTCATCCCCAGGCGCTCCTTGAAGGCGCGGGTCATGTGAGCCTGATCGGCGAATCCCGCTTCGGTGGCCGCCTCGGCGCAGCTGGCACCGACGGCGAGCGCTTCGCGAGCCGACTCTACTCGCAGCGAGGCCAGGTAGCGCATGGGAGTCAGCCCGAAAGATGCAGTGAACGAGCGCAGCGCGCGGTACTTGTCCAGGCCGGCTGCGGCAGCGACCTCTTCCAGACGCACCGTTTCGGATGCGTGGCGGCGCAGGTAGGCGGCCATGGCGTGGGCGCCGTTGCCGGAGGGCGCTGGACGGTCTGCGGCTGCTAGCAGGTCGAGAAGCAGATAGAGCGTCTCCTCCAAATGCGCTTCGTCGACAAAGGGCACCTCAAGCAGCGCGATGATGTCTTCCATGAAAGCGACGGCTTCGGCGTCTTCCACGATGGGGCCGGCGAAGGGCGGGCAGTCGGGGAGATCGAGCAGGGCGAGGCTGTCGTAAACGAGCGGCACGGCCCCTTCCTGAACGCAGCCGTGGGCGTCGCCCGGGTTTAGGGCGAGCAGCTGGCCGGGGCCCAGGTGATGCCGCGCGCGATTGCACTCCATGAGGCGGTGCCCCTCGCGCACAAGACCGATGACCGGGTAGTCGTGGGCGTGGGGCGCGAACAGCTGGTCGAAGCCGGCGAAGTGCCGGAACTCCACCGCGCCGTCCAGGACGCGGCGCACGGTCTCGCGGTGCCGGGGGTGCTGGGACTGCTGAATATGTGGGGCATGAGTCATCTCCATAACAAGGAGAGATGATAGCCATTTGTCCGCAGATTTCTTGCATGAAATTGCAGCGGCGCACTATGCGGCCTTGCGGATGTTGGAGGCGCCGGGGAACGTCGCGGGCGGTGGGGGCGGATGACGCTGCGACCTACCGCCACCAGGCGATGGCGATCTGGGTACGGTTTCTCAGCCCGCACTTCTGCAGGATGGCCGAGATGTGGTTGCGCACCGTGCCCTCGGACAGGAACAGCGTCTGCGCGATCTCGCGGTTGTCGAGCCCTTCGGCGATGAGCTCGGCGATATCGTGCTCGCGCTGCGTGAGGCCCTCGGCGAAGGCGGGAGTGGCCTGGCTGTTGCCATCGGGGTGCGACGGAGAGCTGTCAAGGGCGGTTCCGACGCCGCTCGCCAGCCGTTGCCCGATGAGCGCGCTCACGCGGTCGGTGACATCGGATCCCAGGACAATCTGGCCTTCCATGACGGAATGCAGCGCTTCGGCCAGACCACGCGCCTCCTGTTTGATGAGGTAGCCGCGGGCGCCGATCGCCAGCGCGCGCACGATGTAGTCGTCGTCGGCAAAGGTGGTGAGGAAGACGATGCGCGCCTTCGGGTGGGCGGCGAGGATGGCCTCACCGGCGGCCAGACCCGACAGATCTGGCATGCGGATGTCGAGGAGCATGATGTCGGGGTGGTGCTCGTTAAAAAGCGCCGCCGCCTCGGCCCCCTTCGTGCCGAGGGCCGCCACGCGCACATTGCCGCGCGCCTCCAGTATCGTGCGCAGCGATTGGGCCACGAGCTCGTCGTCGTCCACGATGACGACGGAAAGGGGAAATGGGGCGCTCACGGGCGAACCTCCTGGGTTTTGGGGAAGGTGGCGAAAACGCGGGAGCCGGTGCGCGGCGAGGGCAAAGGGCCGAACGAGAAAGTGCCGCCCAAGGCTGCCGTGCGCTCTTCCATCGAGGCGAGCCCGAGGCCGCCCTCACCGACCAGGTTCGCCGCGCGTCCGTTGTCCTCGATGGCGAGCTGATAGAAGCCGGGGAACTCGAGGAGGGAGACGGCGATGCTCGTGGCGCACCCGTGCGTGCGGGCGTTCGCGAGCGCCTCGCGCACGATAGCCACGACGGCAAGGGCGACAGGGCGCGGAAGGCTTTCGGCCTCGAAGGCGAGCGTGCCGATGATCCCCGGGAATTCCCCGATGAGCTTAGCCAAGGTGGTCTGTGGATCGAAGGCCTCGTCGTGCAGGTCGTGCACGCTGGCCCGCACGGTGCCGAGGGCCTCGTGGAGGGTGGCGCCGACCGCCGCCAGTTCTTCGGCAAGCGCCGGATCGTCCTCGTGCGTGACGGCAAGAGCCTCCATTTGCAGCACCGAGCGGGTGAGCAGGTGGCCGACGTTGTCGTGGATCTCCCGCGCGATGCGGGCTCGCTCGGCCAGTACCGCGCAGCTCACTTCCAAATCTTGCCGCTCGGCGAGGTCGCGGGTACGCTCGGCCAGCGCGAGGCGGTCTTCCTGCACGGCGTCGCGCCATTGGCGCAGCGAGGCGCGCTCGGCTTGAACCTTGGCCGTGCGCCGGGCGGCTAGGCAGGCGAGCGCTCCCAGCAGAAGGGCTGTGGCGGCCAGCGCGGCGCTTCCGGACACTGCGGTGCCCAGGAGGGACGCGGGCCACAGAAAGCGCAGAGGGCCGAGGTTCTGCGCCACCGCGGCATAGGCCAGAAGCGGCACGAAAGCGGCCAGGGCCGGCGCGGCGAGCGCGGCGATGAGGTAGACAGCGGCGATGGCGGGACGTGCGACGCGGATGAAGCGCGCGGCGCGGACGGGGCTTGCGGCGCTGGCAGGGGCCTGGCGCTGCGCACCGCCTTCGCCGCGATCGAGCAGCTCGAGCGCGCCCGTGGCGATGAGGGCGAGAAGCGGCGCCGCTACGGCTGCGGGGGCAGCGGGAGCGAGCAGAAGGAGGGGAAGCCCCAGCCCGAAGAGAACGATCTCGTCGACGATTCTATCCATGGGGCCATTATAAGGCGCACGTTCGCGAAGCAAGGGGCACGTCGACATTCGTGACATTTGGCACTTCTGCGGCGCGGCGGTTCTTGGAATAATGGGGCCATGACCGATAGGGGAAGGAGCGCTCATGGACGGCGAGCTTACGAACGACAGCGCGCGGACCGGCGCGCTGAGGATCGATGGCACGCAGGATGGCGCGCAGGGCGACTGCGCGAGAGACGATAGCGCACGGGCCGGCGCTATGTCGGCGCCCATCGTCGAGGTGCGCAACTTGGTGAAGCGCTACGGAGACGTGGTGGCGCTCGACCACTTCGATTTGCGCATCGAGCCCGGCGAGATCTTCGGGCTTTTGGGCCCGAACGGTTCGGGCAAGACGACGGCCATCAATTGCATATTGCAGCTGCTCACCTTCGACAAGGGCGACATCTGCCTGTTCGGCGAGCCCATGACGCCCACGCGCTACGACCTGAAGCGCAAGATCGGCGTGGTGCCGCAGAACGTGGCGCTGTTCGAGGAGCTCACCGTGCGGGAGAACATCGACTTCTTCTGTGCCCTGTACGTGGACGATCGGCGCGAGCGGGCGCGGCTCGTGGACGAGGCCATCGCGTTCGTGGGCCTCGAGGACTACGTGAAGTTCCGCCCGCGCAAGCTCTCCGGCGGCCTTCTGCGGCGGCTCAACATCGCCTGCGGCATCGCCCACAGGCCCCGGCTCGCCTTCTTCGACGAGCCGACGGTGGCGGTGGATCCGCAGAGCCGCAACGCCATTCTGGAGGGCATCCGCCGCATGAACGCGCAGGGCTGCACCGTGGTGTACACGAGCCACTATATGGAAGAGGTGGAGGAGATCTGCTCGCGCATCATGATCATGGATCGCGGCCGGTCGGTGGCCGTGGGCACCAATGTCGAGCTGAAGGCCCTAGTGGGGGCCGGCGAGCGCATCATCGTGGAGGTGGCGGCGCTTGGTGATGCCGTGCGCGGGCGCCTGGCCTCGCTGCCCCATGTGCGGCGCGTGACCTACACCGAGCCGGAGCTGGTCGTGCAGTGCGAGCAGGGCGGCCACAACGTGGGCGACGTGCTGGGCGTGCTTGCGGACGCGGGGTGCGCCGTGGGCCGCGTCTATGCCGAGCCGCCCACCTTAAACGATGTGTTCCTCGAGATCACCGGTAAAGAGCTGAGGGATTAGGAGCGGGCTATGGGCACGTTGTTCGCAAGCACGTTGCGGGCGCTCGTTCGCGAGAAGAGCCTGTTCATCTGGTCTTTGGCCTTCCCCATCCTCATGGCGACCATCTTCATGTTCATGTTCGCGAACTTGGACGGCGCCATGGAGTTCGACCCCGTGCCCACCGGCGTGGTGGCCGATGAGGCGTGGGGCGCGTCGCCGTTTTCAGCGGTGGCGGAGGCGCTGGGGGAAAGGGGCGACGATCAGTTGCTGGACGTGCGCCGCTTCGCCGATGGGGAGGCGGCCGCATCGGCCCTCGTCGACGGCGAGGTGATGGGGGTGTTCTCCGTCGACGAGGACGGCGAGCCGGTGCTGTCCCTGGCGCCGGGGCTGCAGATCGGCCAGACGACGGATATGGACGCCATCGATCGCAGCATCCTGGAATCGGTGGTGGGCACCTACGTGCGCGACGCCGACCTGATGACATCCATCGCCCGCGAGAACCCCGGGGCCTTCGCCGATCCGGGCCGTCTGGAGGCGATGTTCTCGAGCGTCGATGCGACCGAGGAGGTCTCGCTCACCCACGCCGCGCCCAAGGAGTCGGTGCGCTTTTACTACGCGCTGTTCGCCATGGCGGCCCTGTTCGGCGCCCAGATCGCCGTGGTGGCCGTCTGCTGGACCCAGCCGAACCTCTCGCCGTTGGGCGCGCGGCGGGCGCTGGGGGCCATCGGGCGCACGCGCACGCTTCTGGCGACGCTTCTGGCCTGCTGGCTGCTGTCGTTCTGCTGCCTGCTCATCGCGTTTCTGTACACGCGTCTTGTCGTGGGGGTCGACTTCGCCGGCCGCGAGGGCCTGTGCGTGGCGGGACTGGGCGCCGCATCGCTGCTCGCCTGCGCCCTGGGCACGGCGCTCGGGTCACTCCCCAAGTTGGACGTGGGGTCGAAGACGGGCATTCTCACCGGGGTAGTGTGCCTGCTCTCGCTGTTCACGGGGCTCTACGGCGAGCCCTGCATGGAGCTGGCCGACATGGTCTCGCGGGAATTCCCCGTGCTGGCCTCGCTGAACCCGGCGAAGGCCATCTGCGACATGTTCTACAGCCTGTACTACTACGACGGGCTGGAGGTGTTCGCGGGGAACGTGGCGCTCATCGGCCTGTTCTCGGCTGCGCTGTTCGCCGTAGGGGCCCTGTTCGTGAGGAGGCAGCGCTATGCAAGCCTGTAGATATGCCTTGGAAGTGGTGGCGAAGCATCCCATCTATCTGCTGGTGTACGTGGGCTTTTTGAGCCTCATGGGCCTGTTTATCACCAGCGGCGTGTACCCGCCGGCGACAAGTGCGGGCTATGAGTCGGCCGAGGTGCCCTTCGCGGTGATCGATCGGGATCAAAGCGACTTGTCGCGCTCGGTGGCGGCGTTCCTCGAAGAGCGGGGAACGTCGGTTGAGGTGGCCGACGAGGCGCGGGCCTGCCAGGATGCCGTGGCCACGGGCTTGGTGGATTATCTGCTCATCGTGCCCGCCGGGTTCGAGGAGGGCTATCTGGCGGCGGCCCGCGACGGCGGCGACGGCCCGCGCCTTGAGACGGTGTTCAGCTTCCAATCGATGGCGGCCACGCTGGTCGATACCCAGGTGAACCAGTATCTGGGGCTGGTGCGGGCCGCGGCGGTGCTCGAGCCGGACGCATCGCCGGAGGCGCTGGTGGCCCAGGCCGAGGCCTCCGCGCAGAAGGAGCCGCGCATCGAGGAGGTTTCCGTCCCGGGTGCGGCGGTGGGGAGCGAGGCCTTCGTCTTCTATCTTATGTGGAGCGCCTACCCGCTCACGGTGGCCGTGGTGGTGTCGGTGGGCATTCTCATGGGGGCCTTCAACCGCACCGACGTGCGGCGGCGCGTTGCCGTCTCCTCCACCTCGGGCTTGGGTCTGGGGCTGCAGAAGGCGGCGGCGGGGCTCGTCGTGGCGCTTCTCGTGTGGGCCGTTATCATGGGCATCGGCCTTGTCGCATTCGGCTATTCCGCATTCACCCTCGCACCGGCCGATCTTGCCTGCGTGCTGGCGGTGGAGCTCGTGTTCGTGCTCATCCCGCTGGCCATCGCGTTTCTGCTGGGGCAGCTGGGCTGCGGCGAGAGTGTGTCGAACACCGTGGGCAACATCACCGGCATGGTGCTGACGTTTCTAGGCGGTACGTGGATCAGCCTGGATCTTATGCCCGAGGCGGTGCGCGTCGTGGCCACCTTCACGCCGGTGTACTGGCTCGGCGAGGGCCTGCGCGCGGCGGTGGGCGATGCGACGGGGTCGGCGGCGGAAGACGTCGCGCTTGCGGTCGGCGTGCTCTTGCTGTTCGCGGCGGCCATCTTCGTTACGGCGCTCGTGGCGGGCCGGATGCGCGCGACCAGCGACGACGCCGGCGGCAATGCCGCGGCCGCTGTGCCGAGGTAGCGCCGTGGGCGCCGTGCCGGGATCGCGCCGCACGCTGCGTCGTGGGCGCTGTGCCGCGAGGTGCGCGGGATGCGCTATCGTCTCGGCGCCCTGCTTTCCATTTGCTCCGGCGGGGAACTTGTGGCACAATACGGACTCGCGCATTTAGGCGCGTAATATGTTCGGTCGCGTGGCGCAGCGGGAGCGCAGGTGCCTTACAAGCACAAGGTCGGGGGTTCAAATCCCTCCGCGACCACCATGAATTGAAGCAGAAAGCCCCGGGTTGCCCGGGGCTTTCTTGTTTACCCTGGCATTTCCCTTCGCCCTTGGGACGCCAGTGCGGTCGAGGATGCGACTCCATGACGGTCGGCGCGAGGAACGAAACGGGACATTCCCGCGTCATTTTTACGGTCGTGATCTTGCATGATGTCATCGTTTCCGAAAGTCAGGAGAAGCGATGGCAATCAACAAGACGAAATGGGGTGCTCTGGCCTGCGGGCTGTGCTGCGCGTTGTGCGTGGCCCTCTACTTGGCCAGCGTGCGCGGGGAGGTGGACGCGGCCCGAGCCGAGGCGCTTGAGCGCTATGGGGGCGATCAGGTGGAAGTGTGCGTGGCCAAGCGCGACTTGGCGGCGGGCGAGGTGGTGGACGCCTCGGCCGTCGTCACGAAGATGTGGGTGGCCGATCTTCTGCCCGACACTGCCGTGACTGATTCCTCCCAAATCATCGGTAAACGTCTGGGTTCGAACGTCATCAAGGGAGAAGTCCTCTGCTCCCGGCGCACCGAGATGTCCGACTCCGAACTGGCGGTGCCGGCGGGCATGGCCGCCATCAGCGTGCCGGCGCGGCCCGTGCAGGCCGTGGGCGGTTCGGTGGAGCCGGGTATGGAAGTGGACGTGTACGCCACGGGCCCCGTGTCCACGACCAAGCTGGTGGGCGGCGCTCTGATTCTGGCCACGAGCGCTGCGTCCGAATCGGGGGCGACGGCGGAGTGGGTCACGCTGGCCGTCGAGCCCGAGCGGGTGCAGGAGGTTGTGGCGGCGGCGCAGAACTTGGAACTTTATTTCGCGCTGCCGGCTTTGGGTGGCAGCACGCCATCGGACGGTTCGACGGGAGAGGGGGTTCGCGATTCGGCGCCCCAGGGGCAGGAGGCGGCAGAGCCGTCGGCTTCGGCGGAGGCGCCTTTGGAGGGCCCCGCTGCCGAGACGCCTCCCGCTTCTGGGCAACCAGCGGCGCCTGAGAATGGGGCGATGGGGGAAGGAGCGAACCTATGACGAAGCGCAAGCGTTACTTGCTCTGCGGCCACGGCGAGAGTCTGCCGATGGCGGAAGACGGCACAACCTCGCTTTCTTCGGTGCTGGAGGAGCTGGCTGTGGAAGTGTGCGCCGAGGCGGTCTCAGCTCGGCGGTGCGTCAACGAGGAGCATTTCGATTTCGTGTGGGTGTCGTGCTGTGAAGGGGCGGAGCCCATCAATCTCGCGGCGGCTTGCAAGCGCGACAGCCCGCAGACGGCCGTCTATCTTGTGACGGCGGATCGCACGGGATCGGTGGCCTCCCGGGCTCAGGCCGCCGAGCTGGACGGCATCGTGTCCCCCGCGGAGCTGGGGGAGTATTTGCTGAAAGAAGCTGCGCGCAACATCGATGGCGACAGGGGCGATGGGGAATCCGTCGCGCTGGCGCTACCCGACTCCGAAGGCGTCCGACAAGCTCTCACGACGGCAAAAACGCAGGAAGAGAATCGCGCGGGCTTTCTGCTGACGGTGGTGAGCGGGAGCGGTGGTGCGGGTAAGAGCACGGTGGCGACCCTTGCGGCCCTTCTCGGGGCTCGGCGCGGCCTGCGCACGGCGCTGCTCGACGCTGATCTGCAGTTTGGGGATCTCGCGGCCCTGATGGGAGACGCTCCGTCGGTGCCGGTTGAAGAAGTTGCGAGAACGGGAGCAGTGCCCGATGAGCTGAGTGGGGCGCCGCTGGTGCTCGTCAGCGCTCCGCGCGCCCTGGAGCGCTCGGAGGTCGTAGCGGCCTCCATGGGATCGGTCGTCGACGTCCTCGTCGCCTCCTTCGATTTCGTGATCGCGAACACGGGAGGCGGCTGGGACGACGTGCATCTCCTTCTGCTGGAACGGGCTGCCGCCTCCCTGTTCCTCGTCGACCAGCGCGCCTCCTCGGTACGTGCCTGCCGCCATGCCCTCGATTTGTGCCTGCGCTGCGGCATTGCAACGGGATCGTTTCTGCTCGCCGTGAACCGCTGCACGCGTCATGCGCCCTTCACGTCCATCGACGTGTCCAGTGCGTTGGATGGGGCCCATGTAGCGGAGCTGGCCGACGGCGGTCGCGAAGTGGAGGAGCTGCTCGGCGCGGGCATGGCGCAGAGCCTGGTAGAGGCTTCGAGCCCTTTGTGCATAAGCATCGAGGGTGTTCTCGACGAGCTGCTGCCCTTGGCTTCTCGTCCTGCAAGTGCGGGGGTGCAGGCTCCTCTCGCCCGCATCGGCTTGGCGCCCAAGGCAGACGCGGGGTTGCGGGGCAAACAGCGCAAACGCAAGGGTCGCGCGAGCCGTCGCGAGGCCGCCTTGGCCAAGGGCGCATCGTAAGGAGGTGAGGAAATGTCTCTTCTGGAATGGGTTCGCGTGGCGGAAGACGCCCGCGATCAGCAAGACGATGAGCGCGTGGCAACGGGGCTCGAGTCCTTGCGGATGGCCGTGGGCGAGCTGGTTCCCCTGGATAGGGTCGCGCTCATCGCCGTCGACAGCCCGGAGCGGGCGCGCAACGAGATCCGGGCCGCCTGCCGGAGGCTCTCGACGCGAGATCCGTGGAAGGCGCTTGCGCCCGCGGTGTTCCGCGACTTGGTGGAGGGCCTGATCAGCACGGTGTTCGGGCTCGGGCCGCTGGAGGATCTGATTGCCGACGAGACGGTGACTGAGATCATGGTCAACGGAACGGACAGCGTGTACATAGAGCGCGACGGCCGCCTGTCCCGAGCGAGCGTGAGCTTCGAGAGCGACGAGCAGGTGCGGGCGCTCATCGATCGCATTTTAGGCCCTTTGGGCCGGCGGGTCGACGAATCGTCGCCCATGGCCAGCGCCCGCTTGCCCCAGGGCCATCGCGTCAACGCGGTGCTGCCGCCGCTCTCCCTCAATGGGCCGCTGCTCACCATTCGCGCCTTCACGCGGCGCGTCATGACGCTGGCCGAGCTGAAAGCGAGAGGTTCGTTCGACGAGACGGTAGAGCAGTTTCTCATTTGGGCTGTGGGGTCGCGCCGTTCCATTGCGGTTTCCGGTGGCACGGGCAGCGGCAAGACGACGCTCTTGAACGCCCTTTCCTGCCATATCTCCCACGAGGAGCGCGTCATCACCATCGAGGATGCCGCCGAATTGAAGTTCGACGAGCACCCCCACGTGGTGCGCTTGGAAGCCCGGGCGCCCAACGCCGAAGGCACCGGCGAGGTGACCATACGGGAGTTGGTGGTGAACGCCCTGCGCATGAGGCCCGATCGCATCATCGTGGGCGAATGCCGCTCCGACGAGGCCATCGACATGCTGCAGGCCATGAACACGGGCCACGACGGATCGCTGACGACGCTGCATGCCAACGCCCCGCGCGAGGCGGTGGAGCGCCTGGTGACCATGGTGCGGTTCGCCGTGGAGCTGCCTCCCGATGCCATCGAGGCGCAGATCGGCAACGCTTTAGATCTGATCGTGCAGACGGCGCGCCGTCCTGGGGGCGCCCGCTGCATCTCCGAGATCGCCGAGGTGTCCTTCGACCACGGGCGCCGCCGCTGCGTCGTTCGCACGCTGTACCGGTGGGAAGTGGGCCAGGAAGCGGGCTTTTGGCTGGACTATCCGCAGTGGGTCGACCGGCTGGCTCCCATGGGCCTGGCGGACAGACGGGAGGTGAAGACATGGATGCGGTCGTTGGACTTGCGGCAGTCGGCGTAGTCTCGTCGGGGGCGGCGGGGTATCTGGTCGCGCGGCTTGCGACGATCCGGCACGAGCGCCTTCGCCGTACCTGGGCCCTTGCGGCCGAAGGTGGTCGGGGAGCCGCCCACCCCGGGCTTGCTTGGCGCTTGCGCCACGGGGTGTCGGGCTTGCGGCCGGTCGCCGAGGCGCTCCTGCGCCGCGAGCCGGTGCGGCGCTATGTCCTGTGGGCGCGGATGGCCTTGGAGCAGCGGGGCTATGCCTCGACGTCCGACGCCTTGCTCTCGCTGGTTCTGGGCGTTTGCCTTGCCTTGCTTGTCGCCTGCTGGGTGGTGGCCGCATCGCCGGTATTCGGGGCGGCGGTGGCGGGGTGCGCCCTGGTGGCGCTCTGCGCTGCGGTGAAGAGCGATGCAGAACGGCGCGAGGCCGCCTTGAGAGACGAGATTCCCGATGCGCTGCGCTCGTTGGGCGTGTGCTTTCGGGCGGGGCTCTCCCTCATGCAGACGCTGGAACAGACGGGCTCGGAGATGAAGGGTCCTTTGGGCGAGTTGTTCCTCTCGGCGGCCCTGGTGCTTCAGACGGGGGGCACGGCCTCGGAGGCACTGGCGCTGTTTCGTCAGCGGACCGATGTGCCGGAACTCGCTTTCGTGGCCGTTGCCCTGGACGTGCAGCATCAGAGCGGCGGCAGTCTTGCGGCGGTGCTCGATGCGGCCCGGGAGTCGGTGGAAAGCGAGATCGACCTCGCTCGCTCTCTCAAGGTGCAGACGGCCCAGGCCCAGCTGTCGGCGCGCATCGTCACGGCGATGCCGTTCGTGCTTATCGCCCTGTTCTCGCTTATGAGCCCCGGTTTCCTCTCGCCGTTCTTCGAGAGCATGGCGGGTATGGCTCTTCTGGCGGCGGCTCTGGTCATGCAGGTGGCCGGCGTCGTCTTGGTGCATCGGATGCTGGACGCGGGCGGGAGGCGGTCGTGATGGATGTAAGTTGGGCGCAGGGAGCGGCGGCGGTCGTTGCGGTCGGCTCGGCGGCGCTGCTCGGAGGTATGGCCTCGCGCATCGTCGGGGCATGGCGGCGTCGCATCCGTCATCGCGCGGCGGTGGTGGAAGGGTCGTCCGCGCTCCAGGCCGGCCGTGCCGCAGCGGTCGGGGAAGAAGGAGTGGATGCGCGGATAGTCGCCTATGCGGTGGAGCTGTCCCAGCGGGCCCGAAGTCCGCTGTTCCGCTTCCTGTCGCCGTCGTCTCTACGGGAGCGGCCCTTGCCTGACCGTCGCTTGGCCGCAGCCGGTCTTGGCGGCGCGCTGTCGCCTGCGGGCTATGGGGAGGCGCGAGTGCGCCTGATGCTCGGCGGCGCGGTTCTCGGCGGTGCAGTGGGGCTGACGGCGACGACCGAGCTGGCGGTTCTGCTCGCTGTCATCGGCGCCGCCGCCGGGTGGAGGGCGTTGCCCTGGGCGGTGAAGCGGCGAAGTTGCCGGCGAGCCGAGGCCATGGAATGCGACTTGTCCGAGATGCTCGACGTGGTGGCGCTCGGCATGCGCAGCGGAATGTCCTTCGACCGCAGCCTCGATTTGTACACCGGGTATTTCCGCACGCAGTTGGCCGATGCGTTCCGAAGCGCCCAGCGCCAATGGGCCTGCGGCCTGGCATCGCGGCCGGAGGCGCTGCGCGAGGTGGCCGACTCCTACGCCTCCCCGCTGCTCGCCCGGGTGATCGAGAACATTGTGCGCTCCCTGCGCTTCGGCGCGACTATGGCCGACAACTTGGAGGACGCGGCGCGGGAGGCTCGCAGCGGATACAAGGCGCGTCGCCAGGAGGCGGTGGCGAAGGCGCCGGTGAAGATGATGGTTCCCACCGGCGTGCTCATCCTGCCCGCCATGCTCATGCTCGTGCTGGGGCCGGTGCTCCTGGAATTGGCGGGGGGCTTTTGAAGATGAAACGAACGAGAAAGGAAGTGCGACATGAAGAGGCTCGAATCCGTTGTGGGAAAAGTAGCGGGTGCGCGGGAGGCGGTCGATCGGCGCACACGCGCGTGGTGCGCCGCGGTGCGCTCGCGCTTGGTGGACACGCGCGGCCAGGGGACGACCGAGTACGCCATTCTCGTCGGGGTGCTCGTGGTCATTGCCATCATCGCCATCACCCTGTTCCGGCCAAAGCTGCAAGAGCTCTGGGACGCCATCGCCTCGGGAATAAACAGCCTTTAGGGAACGAGTGCGGTCAGGGCACGGTGGAGTACGCCATCGTCACGGTGGCTTTCCTATGCGTGATTGTTGCCGGGGCGGCGCTCTGGCGGGCCTTGTCCCAAGGGCTTTTCGTCGATCACGGGCTCGCCTCGGCGTCGCATCATCTCGCTGGGGCGGCCACGTGGATCGCCGATGTGCTCGTGTTTTAAGGAGGTGCGAGGCAATGGGGCGGATGGGTGCGAGGGCCCGCGATGCGCGCGGCCAGTCGACGGTGGAGGCCGCCGTGGCCCTGCCGGTGGTTTTCTTGCTCGTTCTTCTGCTCGTACAGCCGGGCATCGTGCTGTACGACCGCATGGTCATGGCCGGTGCGGCGGCCGAGGGCTGCCGGCTTCTGGCGACGAGCGACGGCGATGCGGCGACCTGCGAGGAGTACGTGCGCCGCCGCTTGGGGGCGATCCCGCCCCTCGACGTCTTCCATGTGCATGACTCCGGCTGCACATGGGAGGTGCGTTGCGAGGGCGGCGGTGCGGCGGATGTCGCGCGGGTGACCGTGCGGACGGAGGTGAGGCCGCTTCCCCTGCTGGATGGAGGGGCGACGCTGCTCGGGATGGTGAACGAGCGGGGCAACTTGGTGGTGGAGGTGACGGCGACGGCGCCGACGCGCGCCTCGTGGGCTCAGGAATCATTGAATGGCGCGAGCGTCAATGGAAAGGCAGGTGAATGGCGCCATGAAGGATAAGTCGATATTCCGCGACGAGGAGGGCTCGACGACGGCCGGCATGGCCGTGGCGCTGCTCGTCACTCTGTCGCTGCTGTTCTCAGCGGCTCAGGTGTACCGCATCCACGCCGCTGGTGCCGAGGTGCAGGAGGTGGCCGATGCCGCCGCATGCGCGGCCTTAAACCCCGTGGCCGAGTTCATGGTGGCCGTGCGCGTGGCCGATGCCGCCGTGCTGTCACTCACGCTTCTGGGTGACATTGCGTACGGGGCCGGCGTCGTCGCCCTGTGCGTCCCGCCGGCGGCGGAGTTGGGCAGCCAGCTCGTTTCGGCCGGTCAGAAAGTGATCAAGGCGCGCGACGCGTTCTCCCAGAAGGCCTGCGAGGGGCTGGAGGCGCTGCAGCGGGCGCTGCCGTTTCTCGCGGCGGCCAACGGTGCGGCGGTGGCGGCGGCCAATGGTGAGGGGAGCGGCTATGCGGCCATGGCCCTGCTGCTGCCCGGCGAGGGATCGTCTATTGCGTCAGGGGCGAGCGCGGTCGAGGAGTCCATGGAGGAGGCCGTGGAAGCGGGCAAGGGCGAGCTTGCCGAGGCGGCGTCCCGGGCCGAGGAGGCGGCGCGTGCCGCCGAGGAAGCCCGGGCTCGGGGTTTCGCCCGCGACTGCGGCGACAATCCGTCCTATTGCATGTACGAGCGCGCGGGGCGCCTCGCAGGGCTGAGCGGTGCCGATAACCCTCTGTTCGCCTCGGTGGACAGTTGGTCGTTCTCCGTGCCTCTCGAACGGGCGCGAGTCTATTACCGCGAGAGGCTGCTGAGCGAGCGTCCTGGCTCGGACTCTGCCGAGGAGCAGGCCCGCAGCGCCCTGCGCAAGCGATTCTACGCCTATGCCATAAGCGAGCTGCGCGAGGCCTTCGTCCACGAGACGGCCGACAGCTTCTCAGCGTCGTTCCCCCGCTTTCCGCGGAACATCGAGCAGATGCGGGCCACGCGGCTGTATACCGAGCCCGTCTATCCGGTGGCCGTCGATGGAGAGCTGCCGGTGATGCATGCCTGGGACGGCTGCCCGGAGGCGGGGCTCGTGGACTATTACGGGTCGGCCGAGGAGTGGGAGTCCGGTTCCTTCGAAACCTGCCCTGCCTGCAAGTTCACAGCGAGCGCCTTAGGATCGGTGGCCTCGGCCTCCACCTCCATTGACAACGGGTTCGAGTACCACTACGACGCCGTCGCCCAGGCTGCTGCCGACTACCAGAAGGCGAGAGCGGATGCTGAGCCGTTGAGTCGCGCGGCGAAGGGCAAGGCGGAGGGCCTTTTGAACGAGGTTCTGGCCGCGCTCGGTGATGCGGGCGCCTTCCGCATTAAAGCGGATCCTCCCGGAGCGGCGGGGTGCATCGCCTTCGTCGTCTCGACGGGAACGTCGGAGCCGACCGCCTTCGAGAGCGCTTTTGCGCCCTCGGGCACGCTGGGCACTCGGGCCGCGGTGTCGGCGGCGACGCTCATCCGGGACGAGGGCGAGGAGGCGTCGGTGATAGGCGACTTGCTCGACGATCTGTCGGGGTCGGGCTCTGCTCTCTCCGGCGTCGGCGGTTTGGTGCTGGACGGATGGGCCGGCGTCCTGGAGGCCTATAGCAGCGGCACCGAAGGGTTGAAAAACGGGGTGGAGGCCGTGCTTTCGGGCATACCGCTCGCCGGCTCGACGGGATTGGGAGAGTGGGCCGCCAATGGCCTTCGCGAAGGGCTCGAGGCGGTGGGCCTCGAGCCGGCCGACACGGCTCCCCTCAAGCCAGTTCTTGCCGGTACGGAAGCCGTGGCGCGCGCTGGCGGCGGCGACTGGTCAGCCCGGTACCTCTCTCTGCGCGAGCAGGCATTGGCGCGCCCCGAGGCCTCCAGCGATGCCCTCGGTTTGCTAGCGGAGCGGGTGAGCGACGAGGCCTATCAGCGCTTGGCCTCCCTGGAGATCACCCTTGCGGTTGTCGAGATTCCTCTGACAGGGGTCTCGGTTCCGTTGACGGTGACCCTCCCCGCCACCTTGGCCGAAGGAGCGACCGGACTTGTCGATGGCGCTTTCGCAGCCCTGCGCAACATCGTCGGCGCTCCGACGTATCTCGAGAGATGGGAGTGAGCTATGGACGTTCTGCGAAAGGAGCGCGGGGATGCGGGTCAGGCTACCGTCGAGCTGGCTGTCGTCCTTCCCGTGGCCATTGTGCTCGCCGTCATCGTCGTGAACGCGCTGTCGTTTTTCGAGGCATGCGCGGCTTTTGACCAGCTGGCCCGTCAAGCCATCTGCGCCTATGCTCCGTCGCCCGATGCGGGCCAGGGGCCGGCCGAGGTGGCCGCTCTTGTGGAAAGCGAGCTGGAGGGGGCTTTGGGTACTTCCAACCTGGCAATCGAGGTAACGGTTCAGGGGCGGGCAGGCTCCTATCAGCGCTATTGCGGACGTCTCTCCTTTGCCCCTACGCTTTTCGGGCTGGGGCTTAAAGACGAGGTGTTCGGTGTCTCGCTTCCGAGGCTCGTCCACGAAGTCGATCTGACGGTGGACGCCTATCGGCCGGGGGTGCTGCTCTGATGGGTGCCGGGAAGACATGGCGCCGTCGATTCGGGTGTGCCCTCGCGCTTGTCCTGGCCCCCCTGCTCGCTCTGGCTTTGGGGCAACCGATGGGGGAGGCCATGCTGCCCGGGGCGCCAGGGGAGCTTGAGCCCGACGTCGGTCTGCGCGCGGCGTGGGAGGCCCCCAACTGGTTCGCCGAGGAAGTGGTTGATGTGGACGGTCGCGAGGAGCTGCGGGCCAACGACGACTGGTCGGTGGTCTCCTTCGTTGAGGAGGGGGACGGCCTGCCCGATCGCCTCGTTGGCGAGCTGGAGGGACGCGGGTGGGCACTGGTAGCCAGCGGCCAAGAAGGAGTATGGACGGGAGTCAAGGAAGGAGGGCGGTGCTCATGGCTCGCACTCAGCTGCACATGGGTGGGCGACGTGCTATGCGTGGTCCTTCAGGTAAATGCGCCGATGGGATGAGGGGAGACGCAAAAACGGCGTTTGCGCGCCTTTGCACGGTAAGGGATGGCGATCGGGCCCCGTTCGAGGGCCGATGGGTGGTAGCTTCAAGCCCGCTTCTGCGGTTGCGCGGATTGGCGGGACGCAGGCCGGATTCTACGGTCATGGTGTTCCCGCGCTGTCGCGATGTGCACACGCTGACGATGCGGCATCCTCTGGACGTTGCCTTTCTCGACAGGAGGGGCCGGGTGATAGCGGTTCATCGTCTCGTGCTGCCGGGGGCGCGCCTGCGTTGCGGTCGAGCCTGGGCGGTAGTGGAGCGCTTTGCCCGGCCGGGGCCCTGGTTCGTCCGAGGCGATGTGTGCCTGCTCCCCGATGCTCCGCGACGCAGAAAGCCGAGGGCGCCCGCTCTCGCAAGAACTCAGGCCGCTCCGGAAACGTCGGGCGGCAGAGGAGCGGTTAAGAACGAAACCAAGAGAAGGAGACATCGATGAAAATCTGCCCAGTTTGCGAGAGCACCCTGTTCGATGACATGGATACGTGCTTCGGGTGCCTGTACCGTTTCGGCAGCGATCCGGCTCTCGAGGCGGCCCGCTCTGCGAAGGCAGTGCCCTGGCCCGTAGATGGAGGGGAAGGGGAGTGCGCTGCCAGCAGAGGCGGCGAAGGCGGTTCTGCCGCCCCCACCGCCCAGGAGATGAGCGTTCCTGGCTGGCGTCTGCGCGTGCGCTCCGAGGGGCTTCAGCCCCGGGGGAGTTCGCTTACCATAGAGATCGAGCCCGTCTAGCGGGTCATCTCCTTGAAGAGACGATCGGCCTCGGCTGAGAGGTGCTCCTCGATGGCCAGGTAGGCATCGAGGAGGCGATTTCCGTCCTCGGTGAGCGTGGAGCCGTGAGCCCCGTCGCGCAGGAGGAGCTGCACGTCGAGCGTCTCCTCGGTGTCTTTGATGATGCGCCAGGCCTTGCTGTAGGCCATGCGCATGCCCTTGGCGGCCGCGTTGAGGGAGCCCATCTCGCGCACGCCCAGGCAGAGCTTGGCGATGCCCGGTCCGAAGGCGGACTTGTTCTCGGAAGAGGGGTTCGCCACGGTGAGGCGGACGGTGGTGGAGAGGTTCTTCAACTGGCCCATGATGGCATCGCTTCCGTTCCCGGGAGGCCTAGCGGGCGAGGAACGCCTCGGCGGCGTCCTCGATGGCCTCGACGTCGTTGTCGATAACTTCGGTGAATCGTACTTGCATTGTATCTAGGTTGGCAAGTCCGGCGGGGATGTGATGCTTGCCCGTTTCCTCGGCGATGAGCTTGTTCAGCTCGCAACCGGTGAGCGCGGCCACGTCCGCGGGCAGCTCGCCAGAAGGCTCGATGCCGTGAAGCGCCCGGTAGACGTTGTTGCCGAATTTTGCCCAGTGGGCCGTGGAGGCGATGAGGACGGGGTTCTCGCCGCGCAGGTTCTGAGCGGCGGCGTAGGCCACGGCGGTGTGGGGATCCAGCAGGTAGTCGTGGGCGTCGAGCACTTCGCGGATGGTGGCGAGACAGGTGGCGTTGTCCACGGAATCGGCGCTGAAGTTCTCCCGCACGCGGCGGAACGTCTCGGCGTCTACGCGGAAGCAACGGGCGTCGGCCAGATCGGCCATCCACTGGCGAATAGCCTCGCCATTGCGGCCCGTGAGCTCGAAGAGCTGGCGCTCGAGGTTGGAGGAGACGAGAATGTCCATCGAGGGAGAGGAGGTGAGAATGAACTCGCGGTCGGAGATGTCGTAGGTGCCGGTGTTGATGAAGTCGGTGAGCACGCGGTTGTCGTTGCTGGCGCACAGCAGCCGTTCGATGGGCACCCCGATTTGCTTGGCGTACCAAGCGGCCAGGATGTTGCCGAAGTTGCCCGTGGGAACGCACACGTCGATGGGGCATCCGGCTTCGATCTTGCCCGCCGCCACGAGTTCGGCATAGCTGGAGATGTAATAGACCACCTGAGGCAGCAGCCGCCCCCAGTTGATGGAGTTGGCGCTGGAAAGGGCGATGCGGTACTCGTCCAGCAACTTCTCGGCGAACTTCTCGTCGGCAAAGGCGTGCTTGACGCCGGTCTGGCAGTCGTCGAAATTGCCGCGCACGGCCCACACCTGCACGTTGTCTCCGGTGGTGGTGACCATCTGCTTGCGCTGGATGTCGCTCACGCCGCCATCGGGGAACAGCACCCCGATGGAAACGCCGTCTACGCCCTTGAAACCCTCCAGGGCGGCCTTGCCGGTGTCGCCGGAGGTGGCCACGAGGATCATGAACTCGTGATCGAGCGTCCCCTCCTCGCGCAGCTTCTCGGCGCTGGCCGAGAAGAAGTGGGGCAGGCACTGCAGGGCCATGTCCTTGAAGGCACTCGTCGGCCCGTGCCACAGCTCCAGGATGTGGGTGCTCTCGTCCAGTGAGGTAATAGGGCAGATGGCCTCATCGTCGAAATTGTCGCCATAGGCGCGGCCCATGAGCTCGTCGATGGCGTCGTCGGGCAGGTCGACGTTGAACGCCTTGTAGATGGCGGCCGCCCGCTGGGCGTAGGGGAGACGCGCCAGAGCGCAGATCTCGTCAAGGCTCAGCGTCGGCAGCTCTTCGGGAACGTAGAGACCGCCGCCTTGGGCCAGGCCGTTGATGACGGCTTGGGTGAAAGACACCGGCTCGCCGGCTGCTCCACGCGTGTCCACGTACAGGTTCTGGCCGAACGAGGCGGCCCGATCGATGCGTTGCGCCATGAATCATCCTTCTTCAAAGAGGTCAGATGGGATAAAGGATACCACGTCGCCCGCTCTTTGGAGGGGCGTTTCAGGCGGACTGTGCGAGTTTCGCGCTCACGTGACAAAGTATGAAAAAGCAAACTTTTAGGGTTTACATAGTCTAACTTTTGGCTACAATACAATGTTGCATGCAGCTAACATTGATTGGAGTCATCATGAGCAATGCGATGGTTATGGAGAGCGCCGTCTGCCGGGCCAGCAGCGCGGGCGCGTCGTGCCAGCCGATGCCGCTCGCGTTCCTGCGTCGCGGCGATACCGCTCAAGTTGTCCGCGTGCGGGGAAAGGGCGATGTGCACCATCATCTCGAGAACCTCGGGTTCGTCGAGGGAACGAAGGTGTCCGTCGTTTCCGAGCAGGCAGGAAACTTCATCGTGGAGATCAAGGGCGCGAGTGTGGCGCTCGATAAATCGGTGGCCGCGAAGATCATCGTTTCGTAAGAAGGCACGCCCGTCGCGCGCCCGCAAAGATGGGCGTCAAGAGGCGTTCGTGTCGTCGCGCGATCGCAATGACGGACGCCGCGGGGCGCCTGCGTTGTCGTGCCGACCCAATCAACCGGAATCGCCGAGAGGACAGAAAGGAAGAACATGGCTGAGGACAAGACCCTGCGCGATGTGCCCGTGGGGCAATCGGCGACGGTGCGCCGCCTGGTGGGCGAGGGCGCCATCAAGCGCCGCATCATGGATATGGGCATCACCAAGGGCACCGATATCTACGTGCGCAAGGTGGCGCCTTTGGGAGATCCCATCGAGGTGACTGTCCGCGGGTTCGAGTTGTCGCTTCGCAAGAACGAGGCGCAAAACGTGCTCGTATCCTAGGGGAGCCGCACCTCCCCTGCGCCCGAGGGCGCATTTTTTCTCCCCTCTAGTTAGTTTTATCTAACTTCTGTCTTCGCCGCGGCGCGCATTGGGAGGCGCGAGAAGGGCCCGGCGAACAACGTTTTTTGGAGAAGGAAAGGCTGATCATGGCTATCAACATTGCCCTTGCCGGCAACCCCAATTGCGGCAAGACGACCATGTTCAACGATCTGACCGGCGCGAACCAGTACGTGGGAAACTGGCCCGGAGTGACCGTTGAGAAGAAGGAGGGCCGCTACCGCGCCGATAAGGAGGTGGTCGTCACCGACCTACCCGGCGTGTACTCGCTCTCGCCCTACACCCCCGAGGAGATCGTCACCCGCGACTACCTCATGAGCGGCAAACCGGACGCGGTCATCAACCTGGTGGACGCGACGAACCTCGAGCGCAACCTCTACCTCACCACCCAGATCATCGATCTGGGCATTCCCGTGGTCGTGGCCCTCAATATGATGGATCTCGTGGAGAAAAACGGCGATAAGATCGACGTCGATGCCCTTGCCAAGCGCTTGGGCTGCCCGGTGGTGCCGACCTCGGCGCTCAAGGGCCGCGGCATGGAGGAGGTCGTGAAGGCCGCCATCGAGGCGGGCAAGAAGGGCGCCGCCCCTGCGACCACCCTGCGCTTCACCAACGAGGTGGAAGAGGCCTTAGCCCAGGTCATCGACGTGGCCGGCGCGGCCATCAAGGGCCGCCATGCTCGCTGGTACGCCATCAAACTCCTGGAAGGCGAGCAGCTCACCATCGATGCGCTGAACCTGCCGGCCGCCGCGCTCTCGAAGATCGCCGCCATCCGCGAGCGTCTGGAAGATGCGGAGGACGACGACGCCGAGTCCATCATCACCAACGAGCGTTACGACAATATCACGGAGGTTTGTGACGCCTGCGTGAGGAAGTCCCCGAAGACCATGACCACCACCCAGAAGATCGACCGCGTGGTCACCAACCGCATCCTGGGCATCCCGATCTTCATCGTCATCATGTTCCTCGTGTACTACATCTCGGTGTCCACCGTGGGCACCATCGTGACCGACTGGGCCAACGACGGCCTGTTTGGCGACGGCTGGCTCTACACCGGCACCGAACAGTACGAGGCCGCCGTCGAGGAGTTCGAGGGCATCCTCGAGACCGACGAGGGCGTGGCTGCCTTCGAAGCCGGCGAGTTGGAGGAGCCCGATCCAGCCGACTACGGCTTCTACCACGTGGGCGTGCCCGTCGTGGTGGGCGGCTGGCTTGAATCCATCGGCGCCGCTCCCTGGGTGCAGTCGCTCGTGCTGGACGGCATCATCGCCGGCGTGGGCGCCGTCATCGGCTTCATCCCGCAGCTGATCGTGCTGTTCATCCTGCTCGGCTTCTTGGAGGGCTGCGGATACATGGCCCGCGTCGCCTTCATCATGGACCGCGTGTTCCGCCGCTTCGGTCTGTCCGGCAAATCCTTCATCCCAATGCTCATTGCCTCCGGCTGCGGTGTGCCCGCGGTCATGGCCACCAAGACCATCGAGAACGAGAAGGACCGCCGTATGACCATCATGACGACGACCATGATCCCCTGCGGCGCCAAGCTGCCCATCATCGCGCTCGTCTTCGGCGCCCTGGCCGGCGGCGACTACGAGGCAACCTGGTGGGTCGCGCCCGTCTTCTACTTCCTGGGGCTGTTCGCCATCATCTTGTCCTGCATTATCCTGAAGAAGTTCCGCGCCTTCTCCGGCGAGGTCGCCCCCTTCATCATGGAGCTTCCCCAATACCATCTGCCCACGGTGAAGAACGTGCTGCTTTCCATGTGGGAGCGCGTGCGCAGCTACGTGGTGAAAGCCGGTACCATCATCTTCCTGTCCTCTATGGTCATCTGGTTCCTGCTGAACTTCGGCTTCTACGAGGGCTCCTTCGGCCTGCTCGACCCCGAGGTTGACGACTATATCCAGTACAGCCTCATGGCCGGCCTCGGCAACCTGCTCGCCTGGATCTTCGCGCCGCTCGGCTTCGGCAACTGGGAATCTACCGTCACCTCCATCACGGGTCTTGTGGCCAAGGAGAACGTCGTGGCCACCGTGGGCGTCATCACGAGCCTCGGCGAGGAAATCGGCGAGACCGACCCGTCGCTGTGGGCCTCGTTTGCCGCCATGCTCGGCGGCAGCTCGGCGGCCATCATGGCCTTCTGCGCCTTCAATCTTTTGTGCGCGCCGTGCTTCGCGGCCATCGGCACTATCCGTCGCCAGATGATGTCGGCGAAGTGGACCTGGGCCGCTATCGGCTACATGTGCGCCTTCGCCTGGTGCGTCGGTCTTATGATCTACCAGTTCGGCGGCCTGATCGCCGGCGAGATCACCTTCGGTCCGTTCACGGCCCTGGCTGTCGTGGTGGCCGCGGGCATGCTGTACCTGCTGTTCCGTCCGGCCGCCAAGCCCAAGGGTGCGGGCAAGCTTGAAACGGCGAGCAAGAACGCCTAAGTCGTAAGGAACTATCATGCAAGAGCTCAGCCTCAATTTCCCCACTGTCGTCATCCTTCTGGTCATCCTGGCCCTGGCGGTGCTCGCCATCCGGCGCATGACGCGCCGCGGCCTGTGCGACTGCGGCGACCACTGCGGCGATGGGGAAGGGGGCTGCGCCGGCTGCTCCCATTGCGCTTCGGCCGTTCGACCGATCGTTTCAAGCCGCATCAACGGCACGGGTGCCGGTGACGAGATGCCGCCGTGCTGCCAGGCGGCCGAGGCCATGGCCCAAGCCGCCGCCAAGGCCGTGGGGGATCAGGCGCCGCGCCGTCCGTAACCGTTTGGCGAAGACAATGTGAAAGAGGCTCGGAAGTTTCGGCTCCGAGCCTCTTTTTTCTTCGCGCGCCGTGCTATGATGATCTGACTTGTTCGATAAGGAGATTGCTGTGGTGAAAACGTCCATGTCCCACGAGGATTACCTCGAGGCCATCGTCATGCTGGGCGGCACGACCGACGCGCCCGTGCGCTCGGTGGATGTGGCCAACAAGCTGGGCGTTTCCAAAGCGTCGGTGAACAAGGCCATCTCCGCTCTGAAGGAGCAGGAGCTGGTCGTGCAACCGCACTACGGCGACATCACGCTGACCGAGGCGGGCTACGCCTACGGTCGGTCGGTGCTCGACCGCCATCGCATGCTCTTCGACTTTCTGACCAAGGCCTTGGGGATCGAACCCGAGGTGGCGGAAGTCGAGGCCTGCCAGATGGAACACGCCATCAGCGATGCCTCCTTCGAGAAATGGGGCGCGTTCGTCCGCAGCCTCGACTTGTGAACAAGGGGCGCCTCGGCGCCTGACCGATAATCTACCCGCTTTCGACTGACTACCCGCACCAGAAACGAACCCCGGCAGCGAAAGGACGAGCGAACTCCCGTGCCACGACAGGCGAATATCGTTTCCTTCGACACAGCGCGACGCGTTGCGTCGGATCGTCGTGCGCGCCAGACGCCGCCTGTGCGCGCCCATGCCGGCCGCTTCGCCGATGACCCGGATTTCGAGGTGCGCGTGTCCGGTCGAGCCGCAAGCGCCGGGCGCTCTTCGGCCCGGTCGTTCGCCGCGCCGGCGTCCGGTTCTCGCTACGCGCCCCTTTCCATGAGCGACGCCCACCGCGGGCCGGGCTCTTTGGAATCGCGCGGGGCCGCGCGCGCCGCAGATGTCGATGACGAGGAGCTGGAAGCCCCCTTGGGGCCCTTGGGCCGCCTGACCTCCCGGTTCGGCAAGAAGCGCCGCCAGCGCGCGAAAGAGCGGGCGGGTCGCGCCTACTATCGCCAGTACGAGGCCGGCAAGCCCTCGGACGCCTCCCAAGCCGGTCCGCGCGCCGCCGTGTACAAAGGCGAGATGGGCTCGTCGCACCGCCGTTCGTCTCGGATGCAGCAGAAGGAATCGGGCGCCTCTGGGCGCGTCAAGATGCCCGAGGCGAAAGCTCCTTTCTTTACTCGGGCGCCTTTCATCATCACCTGCGCCACGGTTCTGTGCCTGGGGCTGGGGGCGGCTTTCCTCTACGGGCCGGCCCAGCAGCTCTACCAGGACATCCGCGAGCGAGACCGCCTCGCCGCCGAGTACGAGGCCGTCACGGAGCGCAACGCCGCCATTGAGGCGTCGGTGGATGCCCTTTCCACCGAGGCCGGCATCGAGGACGCGGCCCGCACGCAGCTCGGCTGGGTGCACGAGGGCGAGCACGCCGTGTCCGTGAGCGGGCTGGACGAAAAGGACGAGGCCTCCGAGTTCCGCGGCAACATCGTTTCCGAGGATATAACCGCCCCCGACACCTGGTACTCGGATCTCCTCGATCCCCTCTTCGGCGTGGAATAAGGTTGAACATCGACAGGAGCACGATATGACGTACGCTGATGGGCGCTATGGGGCCTTGGATATCGGGACGGTGACCTGCCGTCTTCTTGTGGCGGACGTGGAGGACGGACGCATCATCGACGTGGACAAGGAGTACGCCATCACCGATCTAGGCGTGGGCGTGGACGCTACGGGGCGCCTGTCCGAGGCGGCTATCGAGCGGGTGCTCGCCTGCGTGGATCGCTACTTGGAGGTGCTCGCACGTTACGATACCCCCGAGCATCCCGTGCGACGGCTCATCGCCATGGCCACCTCAGCCTCCCGCGATGCGGCCAACGGTCCCGAGTTCGCGGCCCGCTTGGCAGAGCGCGGCATCACGTTGGCGGTGATCCCCGGCTCCCGTGAGGCGCAGCTCACGTTCTTGGGCGCTTCCAGCGATTTCCCCGGCGAGAACCTGCTCGTCGTCGATATCGGCGGCGGCTCGACGGAGGTGGTGGCCGGCCGCTTCGGCGAGGATCCCGTTGCTTCCCATTCCTTCAACATCGGGTGCCGTCGCGTGACGGAGCGGTTCTTCCGCGACGATCCGCCGACGCCAGACCAGATGGATGCGGCCCGTCAGTGGATTCGCGAGACCATGGCGCCGTATTTCGAAGGCTTGGCCACCGCCGGGTTCGCCATCGACCGCGTGGTGGCCGTGGCCGGCACGGCCACGAGCGTCGTGAGCATCCGCGAGGCCATGGAGGTCTACGATTCCTCCCGCGTGCACAAGGCCGTTGTCGCTGCTGGAGAGCTTGCGGCCATCGAGGAACGTCTGGCCGCCGAGCCGCTGGAAGAGCGCAAGGCCACGGTGGGCCTCGACCCGAAGCGCGCCGGCGTCATCGTGGCCGGATTCGTCATTTTGGAAGAGGTGCTGGCTCTGGCCGGCGCCGACGCCTACACGGCCAGCGAATCGGACATCCTCCACGGCATGATCTTCGAGGCCGCCCGGGAAGATTGATGGTAGGGGCGGTGGGACTCGAACCCACAATCCGAAGAGGCGGATTTTAAGTCCGCTGCGTATGCCAATTCCGCCACGCCCCCGCGTATCGTGTGCCGTCCGATAACGGCGAATGTACGCATGATATCACGACAAGAGAGCGCTTCGCGCGACGTTCGCGCCCGTCGCCCCTAGCGGGCCATGACGCAGCGCACCCGCTGGTTGTCTCCGGTGCAGGTCTGCAGGGTGATGGTCTCGCCGGTCGGCGCGATGCGGCCCTCGTAGACGAAGTAGTTCGACCCGTTGGGCAGAAAGAGCGTGTCGAAGACGTAGTAGGTACGCGAGGCGCCGTCGTCGTCGAACACGGTGATCTTGTCGCCGATTTCCAAATCCATGACGCGCTCGAAGACGCCGGGGTTGTGGCCGATAAAGTAGGTGTTCGCGTTGTCGGAGACGCACCCGGTGCCCACCCAGGTGCTGGCGTAGCCGTCGGGCGCGGTGATGTCGGCTGGCTCGCCCTGGCGATAGGGCACTTCCTCGCCGAGGAAGCAGATGAGGCTGCTTGCGGCATTGGGCGTTCTGTCGTCGTCGGCCGAAGGTGCGGGCTCGGCCCGGCGCGCCGCTTGCAGGGATTGCTCGGTGAGCACATCCTGGCGGGCCTCATCAAGGTGGTGGGCCCACACCCACAAGGTGTCGCACACGCCCTGGCCCATGCGCCCCGTGAAGCGGAAGGGCGGCACCTCGTCGGCATCGCTTTCGGGCGCGGCGGCTCCCAGCATGATGGACAGCCCCAGGCACACCGCGAGAACCAGGGCAAAGGCCCTGGCTGCCTTTCGCGATGCGAGGAGGGGGCGAAGGCTCACGAGGCTCTTCCTTTCCACGATGCTTTCTCGGTGCAGCCCAGATGCGCGCCGCCGACAGGGAACAAGGAGCGCGCCGAAGCTTTCGCCCTCACTTTATCGACTTCCCGTCAAGATTTCCACCCCTCATCCCTTAATATCCTGTTAATCGAAAGCTTAGGCAAAACTTAGGCTGCGGTGCATGGGCGTCGGGTTACCATGGGAACTTGGAGAATCTTGTCGGTGCGAGGGGGTGGCCATGAGGATACGCAATATCAGCTTGCGAGTGGTATCGCTGCTCGTGCTCACCTTCGTGTTCGTGGTGGCCACCGCGGTGTTCACGCTCTTCGACATCCGCATGCAAACCCAGAACATGGAGGACTCGCTCGCCGAGGAGGCGCGCACCTTCGCGCGCGAGATGGACGCCGTGTGGGAGTTCATGGACAACTCCCAGCACACCATCAACAACACAACGACGGGCGTCTACGAGTTCAAGGGGCTGCACTGCGCCATCGTCGGCAAGAGCGTCGGCGCCATCTTCTCGGCGGGCAACAACTACTCCATCCGCTACACGAACTTCGAGCCGCGCCGGGCTCAGGACAAGCCCGATGCCTTCGAAACCGAGGCGCTGGCCCTGTTCAACGAGCAAAAGGACACTCAGGAGTTCTTCCGCATTGTGAGCGACGACCCGGCCGAGGTCGACCGCGCCCAAACTTCGGCCGACAACGGCGCCGCGCAGTTCCGCTATGTGCAGGCGCTCAGGGTAAACGAGAGCTGCCTTGAGTGCCATGGCGAACCGGCCGGGGAGATCGATGTCACCGGCTTTCCCAAGGAGGGCTGGACGCTGGACTCCGTCGGGGGCGCCATCAGCATCGTCATTCCGCTGGAGCAGCAGTATCAGGCCCTGCGGGAAAACGTTGTCCGCGACGTGGGCTTCTTCCTGCTTCTGGCCACCTTCATCGGCATCGTGGTGTTCGGGCTCATGACCGTGTTCGTGCTGCGGCCGCTTGAGGCTATGAAGAGGGCGTTCGGGGAAGTGGGCGAAGGACGTCTTCGGCAATCCATGGACGACGCGGGCACGGCGCGCGAGGTGGCGAGTCTCATCGATCGCTTCAATGTCATGTCCCGCGAGCTGAGCGTTACCTACGAGGAGCTCGAGGAGCAGGTGGAGGCGCGTACCCAGGACTTGCGCCGAGCCAACGAGGAGTTGGCTGCCCAGCGCGATAACCTGGAGGCCTTAAGTGAGAAACTGGCGAAGGAATCCCAGGTGAAGAGCGATTTGCTCTCTATGGTGAACCATGAGCTGCGCACGCCGCTCACCTCCATCATCACGCTCGCCCAAATTGCGTTGGAGTCGGGCGGGGCCGACGAGGAGGAGCGTCGCAGCTGGGAAGAGGTGCGCAAGTCGAGCTCGGTGCTTTTGGGGATGATCAACGACATGCTGGATATCGCCCGGTCGGACGCGGGGGCGATGGCGGTGTCTATGGAGCTGATGGATCTGGGCGACATCGTGGCGTCGGCGCAGAGCACCATCGGCCCTCTGGCTGTGGGGGCGCGGGTAACGCTGGCGACGACGGTGGCTCCGGATGTCCCGCTCGTTTCCGGCGATTACGAGAAGATGATGCGCATTCTGGAGAACTTGGGCAGCAATGCAGTGAAGTTCACGCCGGCTGGGGGCACGGTGTCCCTTTCCGCGATGCGCGAGGAGGAAACCGGAGATGTGCTGGTGACGGTGTCCGATAACGGCATCGGCATCGCCAAGGAGAATCAGGAGCGCATTTTCGACCGGTTCTTCCAGGTGGATAGCTCTACCACGCGCATTTACGGCGGCAGCGGGCTGGGTCTGGCGCTCGTTCGCGAGTACGCCGCGGCCCAGGGCTACACCGTGGGGGTGGAAAGCGAACTGGGGTGTGGAAGTGCGTTTACCGTGCGCATTCCCGTCAAGGCTGTGGTAGAGTTGGACGAGGACGAGTAGGCGGCTCGGAGCCACCTGCGCCCGCAGGAAACGCGGGTCTAGGATCGGCGGTCGCGGGGTGTGGCGCCTCGAAGGCCGCGGAACGCGAGAGACGAGGAGGCGGCTGTGTACAAGGTCATGCTCATCGATGACGAGGAGAGCCTGCATATGGCCATCGAGAAGCTGCTCACGAAGAACGGCTACGAGTATTGCGGGGCCACTGACGCCGAGTCGGGGATGGAAATGCTTGCCGCCGAGAAACCGGACTTGCTGCTTTTAGACGTTATGCTGCCGGGTATGAATGGGTTCGATTTGTGCACGCGTATCCGCGCCGAGGGGCGGCGCATTCCCATTATCTTCCTGTCGGCGAAAAACGACATTGTGGACAAGTCCATTGGGTTTAGGGCCGGGGGTGACGACTACGTGACGAAGCCCTTCGACGCCACCGAGCTTATTTTGCGTATCGAGGCCCACATCCGCCGTCACAAAGATACGATTGATTTCGCTCGCTGCACGACCCGCGACGGATCGGTGACTATCGGCGACTTGGAGGTGCGTTTCGACGAGTACCAGGTGCTTGTGCACGGTGTTCCTGCGAATTTGACTACCAAGGAGTTCGAGATCGTGGCCTTTTTGGCGACGCACCCGGGTAAGGTGTTCACGCGCGGTCAGATTCAGGAGTACATCTGGGGCGAAGGGGAGGTGGACGCGCACTCGAACTCCATCACCGTGTTCGTGCGCAAGATACGCGAGAAGATAGAGGAGAACCCCAGCGAGCCCAAATACCTGCTGACGGTGCAGCGCGTTGGTTACAAAATGGCCGACACCTTGGGGTAGGCACAGGCTGTGGCGATCGTGTGGATCATGCGGGCCGCTCCGGGTCGCGCCGAGCGCCAAATCCTAAAATGAAACATCGCCAAATCCTAAAACGCCCTGTTCGGAATGCTTGTCGATTGGCCACTTAATCTCCTGTTAAGGTCAATTTAACCTAAAGCTTAGGCATAGCGTATCGCTATTAATCGGCGCACCTCGGCATAATGGCAGTATCGAAAAGTCCAAAGAGGAGACTTTTCACGCGGGCGAGGACGCGAGCCACCCCCTCCCTGGCGAACGTCCTCGTCAACATGCGAGGGAGAGAGAGGAGTCAGGACATGACCGAACAGACAACGGGCATGAGTTTCTCGCGCAGAAATTTCATCAAGGGAGCGGCCGCGCTGACGGCCACCGGCGCGCTCGTCGGCTGCGCCCCCGCCAAGGAGACGCTGGCGGAAACGGGCGAGGAGACGGTAGAGGTTCCGGAGACGAAGATCTACTCGGGCGCGTGCCGTGCCCAGTGCGGTCAGGGCTGCTACCTGAACGTCCATGTGCGCGACGGTCGCGTGGTGCGCACGACTGCGGGTCACTTCGATGACGGCCCCGAGTTCGACCGTATCTGCCCGAAGGGCCTTGTCCAACCCGCCCGCGTGTACAGCGCCGAGCGACTGCAGTACCCCATGCGTCGTGTAGGTGAGCGCGGCAGTGGCGAGTTCGAGCGCATTAGCTGGGATGAGGCGATTGCTGAGATCGCCGAGAAATGGAAGGGCTACACCGAGGAGTTCGGCCCGAAGTCCATTGCCATGTTCCTGGGCAGCGGCAACACCGGTACTCTCGGCGGCGGCGCCCCGGAGGGCTCCATTATGGCTCGCCTGCTGAACGTCATGGGCGCGAGCCGTGTCCTGCCGGACCGCGATATTGCTACGCCGATGTCCTGGGCCTACGTGTTTGGAGCCGGCCCCTATGGCAATCGCAGCTCGGACGCTATTAACGCCAAGCACCATGTAATTTGGGGCGGCGACACGGCGGTGTCCCAGAAGCAGCTCGCACACTTCTTCCTGGAGGCGCGCGATGCGGGCACCGAGCTTGTGGTGATCGATATCGCCTATCGCGTCATGCCCTCGAAGGCCGACTGGTTCATCCCGGTGCATCCGGCTACCGACGGCGCCCTGGCGCTCGGCGCTATCCACGAGATCTTCGAGCAGGGCTGGGAAGCGACCGACTTCCTGCGCGATCACACCGAGGCTCCCCTGCTGATCAAGGAGGACGGTAAATTCCTGCGCATGAGCGACTTGGGCGTGGAGCCGACCGAGACTGCGACCAACGCTCAGGGCGAGGAAGTTCCCGTCGACCCCTACGTGGTGTGGGACGAGGAGACTTCCAGCGCTGTGCCCCTGGCACAGGCCGTCAAGCCTGCGCTCGGCGGGGTTGCCCCCATCCAGGGCATCGCGGTGCGCACGGAGATGGAGCTGGTGCGGGAAGCGGTTGAGCCGTGGACGCTGGAGCACACCTCCGAGGTGACCGGCGTGAGCGTCGAGGACATCCAGCACCTCGCGCACCTCTACACGCAGGAAGGCGATGTTCAGACGGACATGAAGTTCGGTCTGAACCACTACAACAACGGCATGTACAGCTCGAAGTGCATCAACTCGCTTCTGCTCGTGTCTGGCCAGATGGGTCGTTCGGGATCGGGTCTGTTCACCGGCGAGCCGAACTTCGGCGAGGGCAATGTGCAGGCATGCATCACGATGCCGAGCGCCTCGGGTGAAGTGCCTCAGGGAGTCGGCGCTATTCTTAACTGGACCGACTTCTGCAACAACATTGTGCACACGGGCAAGAAGCTTGGCGAGGATTTCCCCATCAAGTCCTTCTACGCTTCCTGCACCAACGTCGTCTCGAATCAGACGGATCAGAACAAGACCCTCGAGCTCATGAATGCGATCGAGTTCATTGTCATCCAGGACATGACCATGAACGACACGGCGCTGTACGCTGACATCCTGCTGCCTGCTTGCCACTGGTTCGAGACTGAGGATTTGCGCGTCCGCTACTACTGCAACCCCTATCTGCTGTGGAACGAGAAGGCCGTCGAGCCCCTGTACGAGAGCAAGCCGGACTTCGAGATTTACAAGCTCATCGCCGAGGCTATGGGATACGGTGACTTCTTCCAGTTCACGGCCGACGAGTACTTGAATGTCCTTCTCTCCACTCCCTATGGGAAGGAGAAGGGGATCACTATCGACAAGATCCGCGAGAAGAATTACTTGCGTTGCGACAACGATCCCACCATCGCCTTCGAGGGCGCTGTTTTCGGAACGCCTACGGGACGCGCCATGTTCTACCGCGAGGATCCCAAGCCCGACTACATGATGGGCCAGGAGCTGGATTTGGAGAAGGAAAAGCTGTCGGTCTTCTGGGAGCCGGCGCGCGAGGCCGATCTTTCCAACCCCATCCGCGAGAAGTACCCCTTCACCATCTGCTGCGAGCATATGCGCACCCGCGCCCACACTCAGTGGTACGACGTCGATTATCTGAAGGAGTTCGAGGCCGCACCGGTGTGCCGTATCAATCCGGAAGATGCCGCCGAGCTGGGTATCGAAGAGGGAGATACCGTCCGTCTCTACAACGACCGCGGATCGGTTACCATGCTGGCCGTCCTCAATCCCGGTGAGCAGCGCAAGGCGGTTCACTGCCCGCGCAGCTTCCTGACGCGCGAGCACATTGACGGCGACCTTGCTCGTACGACCTTCAACGAATACAACCAGGCCTGCAGAAACCAGTCCTACTTCGACTGCGCTGTGGCCATCGAGAAGCTCTAGGGAGGCTGAGATAGATGACTCGATACGGAATGGCGATCGACCTTCGTCGCTGCATCGGATGCCAGGCGTGCGCTGCGGCGTGCAAGATAGCGAACAATCTGCCGAAGGAGCTGACGTACAACGTCGTGTACACCAAGACCGATGACGATTTCGACACCATTGGTACCGCCGTGTCCCGCGGCGCCCTTGCCAACGACAACGCCGGCGGCACCTTCCCCAATTGCACGCTGAACTTCCTGCCCATGCAGTGCCAGCACTGTGCTGATCCGGCCTGCCTGAGCGTGTGCCCCACTGGCGCAACCCAGCAGCGCGAGGACGGCATCGTGTTCGTTGATACGGATCTGTGCATCGGGTGCGAGTCCTGCATCAAGGCGTGCCCCTACGAGGGCGTCCGCACCCTTATCAGCGACAACCCCGAGTATTACCTTGAGGTTGAGGTCGGCGAGTTCGACGCCCCGCCCCACAAGGCCGGGACGGTGGAGAAGTGCACGTTCTGCAAGAACCTCGTCGATCGCGGAGATGTGCCGGCCTGCATGCAGCTGTGCCCGGCCCGCGCCCGCTACTGGGGCGATTTGGACGATCCGGAATCTGAGGTGTCGAAGGCCATCGAGGGCCGCGACTATCACCTCATGCTGGAGTCGGCGGGGACGAACCCGAGTGTCTACTACTTGAAGTAAGCGCGTATCTGGAAACGGCAGGGCGGGCGTCGGAAAGTACGGCGCCCGCCTCTTTGTAAGGAGGCTTCGTGAGCGCAGAGGATATGAGGAAAGTTGTCGGCTTGGCCGACGGTTGCGAATTGATGAGCGCGCTGACGCGCTTTCCTGACAACGATGTGGCGGCAGCGGTGGCGAGCGGATCGGTGCACGACGACGCGGTTGGCTGCGCGAAAGACGTGGCGGCAGCGCGTGATGACGGGCGCGCTGGTGACATTGAGGCGCTTTGCGAAGGCTTCGTGTGCGCTGCCGACGAAGATGCTGAGGCGCTCGGGGCCGCATTGCGCCGCGCATGGTCGCTGCTGTACGCGCGCCAAGGAAGCGGAGTGGCCATTTTTCCCTACGAGAGCGCGTTTGTGCACGTTCGCGAGGGGTTGCCCGGAGCGCCGGCGCTGTTCCGTACGGCGCTGACCCTGCGTGTCGAGAAAACCATGCGTGAGAGCGGCGTTCTGCCGAAGGACGCCGAGACCGAGCCGTGCGACAGCGCGTGGAACGAATGGGCGTTCCTCTCGTTTCTCCTTGGCAGCGAGGCGGCTTCTTTAGAGGCGGAAGATGAAGAGGCCGTGGCGCTTTGGCGGGGTCGGGTTGCTGATTTCGTTCGAGACCACGCGGCTTTGTGGCTGCCGGATTTCCTGACGCGCACGGCTGAAGAGGTCGAACGCCTCGCGCAGGCGGGCAAGGTGGACCCGGCGGCCGAGCGCTTCTATGGCGCGCTGGCGGCGTACGGGCGTTTTCTGCTGGCAACGCTTGCTGAGCGTGCGGCATAGGCGAGGGTGAGGAGCAAGCAATGACATTCCTTATGGTTTTGGCGGTGACGGTGGCGGCTTGCCTGGCTCTGCGCACGCCGCTGCATAAGTGGCCGGTGGCGTTTTACGTACTGGCTGTGGCGGCTGACGTGGCCTACGTCATTGGCGTCGAGGGGCTGCTCCCCCGTGTTGTAATGGGGCCGCTTACGCTGCTCATGGGCAAGTGTGTGCTGTCGCTGGCGCTGTTTGTGGTGGTCATGTACATCGGTGTGTTCGCCAAGGGATCGAAGGTGCATCAGTGGCTTAAGCCGGTGCGCAGCGAGTTGTCCATTATCGCATGCATTTTGGCTTGCGGGCATATGGCGGTGTATTTGGGTTCCTACGCTCCGCGACTCGGCGGCACGCTGGGGGTGAATGTGGTGAGCGCCCTGGTGGTAGCGCTCGCGCTGCTCGTGCTTCTGCTGGTGCTGGGCGTGACCTCTTTCGCCTTCGTAAAGCGCCGCATGCGCACCGATAGCTGGAAGCGCCTGCAGCGGTGGGCCTATGTGTTCTTCGGCTTGGTGTACGTGCACCTCATGCTGATGCTGGCGCCGGCGGCGAGCCAGGGCGGCGAGGCCGCTGTGGCAAGTGTGGTCGTGTACACGGTGATCTTTGGCGCCTACGCCGCGCTGCGCGTCCGCCGGGCGCTCGTCGACCGGCGTGCCGACGCGGCGGCTGCCACGCGGGTTCCCGAGCTTGAGCCCGAGGACTGCGCAGCCTAGCTGCTTCAATTGGGAAAGACTTTCTTGGGGGTGGGGCTCGGCTGATGCTGTCGGGCCCCGCCCCTGTTGCTGGCTGCGGCCCAGGATTCCGTCGCGCGTCGCCGAGACTTGCCGCACCGGGACTTCGTCGCGGTTTGGGGAGGGGCAAGGCCGCGGCTTCCCCGCGTCGCCGTCGCGGTTCGGTTCTGTTAGGCTCTTCTCGGAGGGTACAAAGACGCGTCTTGAGAGGAGCGAAGGGGCATGGGTTGCGCAAGAGGCGGCCTGGCAACGCCTACGACGAGTCCCTTTATGGATGTGGTACAATTAGGCCACGCTATGAAGGGAGTCTTTATGCCGGTATGCGTTCCGGTGAGAAGTATGAAGAATACGGCCGAATTCGCTGAGCTTGTCGAGCGCGAGCGCGATGTGACGGTGACGAAGAACGGCTGCGAGATTTTCCACTGCCTCAGCGACGAGCAGTACCGTGCTATGCGGGACGAGATGGCGCGAGCGCGGCTGCTCTCCCGAGCTATGCGATCCGAACAGGAGCTGGAAGCGGGGGCTTACTGCGATTACGACGATTTTGTCGCCGGAGTGAGGGAAGAGTATGGCCTATAGGAAGGTCATATTGGCAGAGGCCCAGCAGGAGTACCGCGACATTGTCGGGTATCTTGTCAGCATGTCGCGGAGTGAGCAGGCTGCGCGGAACTTCATGGAGGAATTCGACAAACAAGTGAACCTCGTGGCGGAGAATCCCGAGCTGTATGGCCTTTCCCGGGTGCCCGAGCTGGCTGAGCGCGGCTACCGATGCGCCCCGATGAACAACTATATTGCGCTATACAAGGTGGCAGATGGCCAGATAGTCGTTTGCCGCATCGTCCACAAGTCGCGGGATTATGCCCGCCTTCTGTAGCAGGTTGCAATTGCAGGAATACTGCAGGGGGCGGCTTGTGGGGTGCTTTTCGCCGCCAAATCTTACAATCTTGTCGATGGGCCGATCGCGCGGGACGCGTCCGTTCGCCCGTGGTATCATGATGCGATGCTGAAACGACCGTCCTCTGGCAAGAAAGCGCTATGAAGAACATCTCAGAAATCCTCGCAGGCGTCGAAGAGACGCCCACCACGTTCGAAGACTATTTGAAAGCCTACGCCGATCCGGTCGGGGAGCTGATCAACAGTTATATTCCCCATGGGGCCCATGGGGATATGGATCGCTACCTGTACGATCCCCTCTATCATTACAGCGAGAACGCGGGCAAGCGCCACCGCCCGCTCATCTGCTTCGCGGCCTGCCTGGCCGTGGGCGGCGACCCCAACCGTGCCGCCACCGCCGCCGCGGCCATTGAGCACTTCCATTCCGCGGCCCTCATCCACGACGACATCGCCGACGAGGCCGAGCTGCGCCGCGGCGAGCCCTGCCTGCACCTTACCGAGGGGCTGGGGCTGGCCATCAACATGGGGGATCTGGCTCTTTCCATGGTAAACGGTCCGGTGGTGAACGACCCGCTTTTGGAAGACGCCGTGAAGGTGCGCGTTATCAAGGAGCTCATCGCCATGACCTGCCGCACGGTGGAGGGCCAGGCGCTCGATCTGGGCTGGGCCCGCGACGGCCGCTACGACATCACGCCCGAGGACTACCTCACCATGGCCATCCACAAAACGGCCCACTATTCCGGCGCGGTGCCGCTGGCCGTGGGCGCCATCGTGGGGGGCGCCTCCGACGAGGTGGTGGAGGCCCTGCGCAGCTACGGTTTGGACACGGGCCTCGCCTTCCAAATTCAGGACGATCTGCTGAACCTCGTGGGCACCGATGAGGCCAAGAAGAAGGACTTCCGCAGCGACATCACCGAGGGCAAGCGCACGCTGGTCGTGGTGCACGCCTTGCAGAACGCGGAGCCTGCGGCTCGAGAGCGTCTCGTCGAGATTCTGTCCTCGAAGGAGCGCGATCCGGAGGTGCTCGCCGAGGCCGTGGCCATTATGGAGAAAACGGGATCCATCGACTACGCTCGCACGTTCGCCGAGGATCTCGCCCTGAACGCCAAGGCACGGCTGGCCGGGGCGCTGCCTCCCTCGCCGTATCGCGATTTGCTCGTATCCATGGCCGACTGGTTTGTGAACAGGTTGAAGTAACATGGAGCCTATCAAAAGAAATGACACCGGCGCTGCCGTCGAGGACGTGCAGACGCGCCTGGCCCGCATCGGGCACCTTCCCGAGGATGCCATCACTGGCACCTTCGACGACGCTACCGCCGCCGCATTGGCTGATTTCCTTGCCGCGTCGGCACTGCCGCCGAGTGAGGATGTGACCGAGAAGGTGTGGGCCGCTTTGGTGGATGCCACCTACAACTTGGGCGACCGCACGTTGTACTTGCGCATGCCCTACTTCCACGGTCATGACGTGCTGGAATTGCAGCAGGCGCTCGGCGCGCTCGGGTTCTTCTACGGTACACGTGACGCCATCTTCGGCGCCCATACCGAGGAGGCGCTGCGTCGCTTCCAGCTGAACCTGGGGCTGCCTTCCGATGGCATTGCCGGAGCCTACACCTACGCGGCTCTGCGCAACCTGGCCCATTCCTGGGTTGGCAAGGAAGCGACCCACGGGCCCGTGCGCCATCTGGGCTTCGCCCGCGCCGCCGACGTGCTGGAACGCAACGCCGTGTGCCTGTTCGGCACCGACGAGTTCTCCCGCGCCGTGGCTTCGCGCATGTCGAACGTGGCCCAGGCGACCAACCCGGCCTCCAAGATCATCAGCGCCGATGCGCTGTCGGTACCGCCGGATGCGTCAATGATGCTTGTGCACGTGCTGTTGGAAGCGACGGATGCCGAGGTCGGAGTGCCGCTGGTGTCCTACGAGGAGGAAGGTACGCTGGCGCTGCGTCTGGCCTCGGCCGTCGACGTGGCCCGCGATGCGAGCTGGCCCCGCGTGTCGGTGTTGCTCCCAGGCACCGTTTGGCTGGAAGCCGGCCCGGAGCGCTCCGCCCAGCATTACGCCATTACGCTGCTCGACGCCCTCTGCTCCGCCTTGCAGGAGTAGGCGACGGGGTGGCTTCCTACGGAAGCCTATCAATTGCACTTGCCAGCGTCATTGGCGATGAGGCGTTTTCGAAATCTTTCGGCCTAAATGCCACTTCAACCCAGAAATGGTCGATGCGCGCAGAGCGGCTCTGCCATTACGGGCCTGAAGCGGCAGAAAAATGCCAGTTGAGGGCAGAAATGGCAGAAGGGAGAGATGGAAGCCGGCCATTTCGGGGTCGAACTGGCATTTACTGCGAGAATTCCGAAAAGAAGGATGGGGAAGGGCCCGGAAAAGGCGACGAGTGCTTTTGCGTGGAAAATCTCGCACTTAGGCCCGAGGAAACCAAGTGGAAAAACACACGGTGCTACAATAGCCGAGTTTGAGAGTAATGTTTACCGCGCGCAAAGGAGCATCCCTTGACTCGTCCCATGACCATGGCGGAGAAGATTCTCGCCGCCCATGCGGGGCTGGATGAGGTGGAGCCAGGCCAGTTGATCGAATGCGATCTGGATCTGGTGCTCGCCAACGACATCACGGCCCCCATCGCCATCAAGACCGTTCGCGAGATCACCGACAAGGTGTTCGATCCGACCAAGATCGCCCTCGTGCCCGACCACTACACCCCCAACAAGGACATCAAGTCCGCCGAGCAGGCCAAGATCGTGCGCGATTTCGTGCGCGAGCAGGGCATCACCCACTACTACGAGGTGGGCTGCATGGGCGTGGAGCACGCGCTTCTGCCCGAGCAGGGCGTCGTGGGCGCAGGCGACCTCATCATCGGCGCCGACAGCCACACCTGCACCTATGGCGCGCTGGGCGCGTTCTCCACGGGCGTGGGCTCCACCGACGCCGGCGTGGGCATGGCCACGGGCAAGGCCTGGTTCAAGGTGCCCGAGACCATCAAGTTCGTCATCAACGGCGAGCTGGCCCCCGGTGTCACGGGCAAGGACGTCATCCTGCACATCGTCGGCATGATCGGCGTGGATGGCGCCCTGTACAAAGCCATGGAGTTCACAGGCAGCGCCATCGAGAATATGCCCATGGACGAGCGCCTTTCCATCTCGAACATGGCCATCGAGGCCGGTGGCAAGGCGGGCCTCATTCCCGTGGACGACGTGACCCGCGCCTACCTGGACGAGCGCGCCGAGCGGCCCTACACCGCCTACTACTCCGACGACGATGCGCAGTTCGCGCAGGTTATCGAAATCGACGCCGCCGACATCGTGCCCACGGTGGCCTTCCCGCATCTGCCCTCCAACACGCGCCCGGTGGCCGAGGCCCGCGACGTGAAGATCGACCAGGCCGTCATCGGCAGCTGCACCAACGGACGCCTCGCCGACATGCGCCAGGCCGCGGCGGTGCTCAAGGGCCGCACGGTGCATCCGGCCGTGCGCTGCATCGTCATCCCCGCCACCCAGAAGGTGTACCAGCAGTGCATCGCCGAGGGGCTCATGGACATTTTCATCGACGCCCACTGCGCCGTGTCCACCCCCACCTGCGGGCCGTGCCTGGGCGGCTACATGGGCATCCTCGCTGCGGGGGAGCGTGCCATCGCCACCACCAACCGCAACTTCGTCGGCCGCATGGGCGACCCCACCAGCGAGGTGTACCTCTCCTCGCCGGCCGTGGCCGCCGCCTCGGCCGTGCTCGGCCACATCGGCCTTCCCGAAGATTTGGAAGATGCCGCGGACGCGGCGGAGTAGGAGGGAAGCCCCATGAAATTCAAGGGAACCGTGCACCGCTACGGGCGCGACATCGACACTGACGTCATCATTCCCGCCCGTTATCTGAACACCTCCGACCCGGCGGAGCTGGCGAAGCACTGCCTGGAAGATCTGGACGTGGAATTCGTCAACAACGTGCAGCCCGGCGACATCATCGTGGCCGACGAGAACTTCGGCTGCGGCTCGTCGCGCGAGCACGCCCCCATCGCCATCAAGGCGGCCGGCGTGGACGTGGTCATCGCCAAGAGCTTCGCACGCATCTTCTATCGCAACGCCATCAACACGGGGCTGGCCATCATGGAATGCCCCGAGGCCGTGGACGCCATCAGCAACGGCGATGTCGTGAGCGTGGACGCCGATACGGGCACCATCACCGACGAGACCACGGGCGAGACCTTCACAGCCCAGCCCTTCCCGCCGTTCCTCATGGAGATCATCAACGCGGGCGGTCTGGTGCCCCGTTGGCAGAAGAAGCTCGGAAAGGACGCGTAGCATGACGACTACCTACAAGATTTGCCTGCTGGCTGGCGACGGCATCGGGCCGGAGATCATCGCTGAGGGTGTGAAGGTGCTGAACGCCGTGGGCGCGAAGTACGACGCTACCTTCGAATACACCGATGCGCTCATCGGCGGCGCAGCCATCGACGAGACGGGCAACCCGCTTCCGCAAGCCACGCTGGATGCGGCCCGCGCCTCCGACGCGGTGCTGCTGGCGGCTGTGGGCGGCCCTAAGTGGGACACCACCGACCCAAATGCGCCGCGACCGGAGCAAGGGCTCTTGGGTATCCGCAAGGAGCTGGGCCTGTACACGAACCTGCGTCCCGTGCAGATTTTCAACGCTCTGGCCGATGCCTCCACCCTCCGCCCGGAAATCGTCGACGGTGTGGACATGATGATCGTCCGCGAGCTGACCGGTGGCTTGTACTTCGGCCGCCGCGAGCGCTTCTACGACGAGCCGGCCGCCGGCGTAAACGGCGTCCCGGGCCAGCGCGCCTACGACACGCTGGAGTACTCCGAGTACGAGATCGAGCGTATCGCCCGCCAGGCCTTCGAAATCGCCCGCAAGCGCCGCAGCAAGGTGACCAGCGTCGACAAGGCCAACGTGCTGGAGACGAGCCGCCTGTGGCGTGAGATCGTGCACCGCATCCACGACGCCGACTACGCCGATGTCCAGCTGGAGGACCTGCTGGTGGACAACACGGCCATGCAGCTCATCAACCGCCCCGCCGACTTCGACGTGGTGGTTACCGAGAACATGTTCGGCGACATCCTCTCCGACGAGGCGGCCCAGATCACCGGTTCGCTGGGCATGCTGGCCAGCGCCAGCTTGGGCGACGGCGTGGCCCTGTACGAGCCGAGCCACGGCAGCGCGCCGGACATCGCCGGGCGCGGTATCGCCAACCCGCTGGCACAGATCCTTTCCGTGGAGATGATGCTGCGCTACAGCTTCGGCATGGGCGAGGCCGCCGACGACATCCGCCGCGCCGTCACCGAGGTGCTGGACGCCGGTTGGCGCACCGGCGACATCAAGGACGCCGAGACCCCGGTCGACAAGGTTGTGGGCACCGCGAAGATGGGCGACTTGGTGGTCGAGCATCTGTAGCGCCTCGCCCGTTTCGTCGGCCTGTCGGCTCGCCGCCATCGCCGCTGGGATTAAACTTGCAAAACCATTGGGAAAGGGCGGCCTGCGGGGTCGTCCTTTCTGCGTTACAATACCCGAAGTTTCACTTACCAGGGCCGCAAAGCCCCGTCGACGAAAAAGGATATCACCATGGCCATTAACGCTCCCGAGGGGACTCGCGATCTTCTGCCTGACGAGGCGCTGTTCTGGAATCAGTTCAAGCAGACGGCGGCCGAGGTGTTCGGCGCCTACGGGTATTTGCCCATCGAGACGCCCATCATGGAGCAGACCGAGCTCTTCGTCCGCGGCATCGGCGAAGCGACCGATGTGGTGTCCAAGGAGATGTTCACGGCCATTTCCGGTGAGAATCTGCGTCGCTGGGTGGAAGAGGGGAAGGCCCCGAAGGCGAAGAGCCGCCTGTCCTTGCGCCCCGAGGGCACGGCCGGTGTGGTGCGCGCCGTAGTGCAGCACGATTTGGTGCCGCAGGGCGCGGCCCCGGCGAAGCTCATGTACGCAGGCCCGATGTTCCGCGCCGAGCGCCCGCAGAAGGGGCGTCAGCGCCAGTTCAATCAGGTGGGTGTGGAGTGCCTGGGCGCCGAGGAGCCTACGATCGATGCCGAGGCCATCATCATGCTCATGCGCTTTTACGAGAAGGTGGGCATCCCGCGCGATTCCATGCGCCTTCTGTTGAACTCCATGGGCTGCGAGCAGTGCCGTCCGGCCTACCGCGAGCTCGTGCGCGCCTACATGGACGAGCACGCCGACGAGCTGTGCGACACCTGCATGACGCGCGCCGAGGTGAATCCGCTGAGGGCGTTCGACTGCAAGAATCCCCAGTGCGCGGCCATTATGGCTGACGCGCCGAAGATCACCGACCACTTGTGCGACGAGTGCCGCGAGCACTACGATGCGGTGAAGGTTCTGCTCGATGGCGCCGGGGTTGTCTACGAGGAGGACTACAAGCTCGTGCGCGGCCTGGATTACTACACCCGTACGGTGTTCGAGGTGCAGGTGGACAACGGCATGGGCGCCCAGAACGCCATCGGTGGCGGCGGGCGCTACGACAAGCTGGCCGAGGAGGTGGGGGGCCGTCCCACGCCGGGTCTCGGCTTCGCGCTCGGCTTCGAGCGCTGCGTGCTGGCCCTGGAAGCGGCCGGCGTGGAATTCCCGCGGGCCCAGAAGTGCGACCTGTTCGTGGCCTGCGTCGATGATTCCGTGCGCGCCCGGGCCTTCGCGCTCGTACAGGAATGTCGCGACGCCGGCTTCACGACCGAGATGGATCACCAGAAGCGCTCGCTGAAGAGCCAGTTCAAGCTGGCCGACAAGCTGGGTGCGGCCCGCGTGGCCGTCCTCGGCCCCGACGAGTTGGATGCGGGTGAGGTGACTCTGCGCGACATGGCCACCCACACCGAGGCCAAGGTGCGCCTGGAAGAAGTCGTCGGCGAGCTAGGTCGCGCGATTTCGTAGGAACTTTCTCGTTCTGCTTTCTGGCGTCAAAGAGGGAGCTGTCGATGCGGCGATGCGTCGACAGCTTTTCCTGTTTCTTCGGGTTTGACAGCAAGTATAGCTGCAAGTATACTTGAATTGCAAGTATACAGGAGGTGCGCTATGCCGCAGTTGTCTTTGTATCTGGATGAGCCGACCATGGAAATGCTGCGCGAGAAGTCGTCTCGAGCGCATCAGTCGATGTCGAGGTACGTGACGGGGCTCATTCGCGAGAGTGGGGAAGGGCGCGGCTGGCCGTCGGGCTACTGGGATAACGTCTACGGCTGTCTGAAGGATCCGACGTTCGTCGTCCCCGAGGAAGAGGGAGACCTCGACGAGATCGTTCTGTTCGCGTAAGGGGCCGTCATGTATTTCTTCGACTCCGATGTGTGCATCGAGATCATGCGGGGCCATCTGCCGCGGGCCCAGGAGATCATGCGGAAAAGCTCGCCGGATCTGTTCGGCGTGCCGGCTATCGTCGAGGCCGAGCTGCTGTACGGGGCCGAGAACAGTAACAATCCCGAAGAGGGCCGCTATTTTGTAGAGAGCCTCTTGTCGCCGCTGCACATCATTCCCTTCGATTCCCGGTGCGCCGCCTGCTACGCGCGAGTCCGGGCCGACTTGAAGCGGCGCGGTTGCATAATCGGGCCGAACGATCTGCTGATTGCCGCGACGGCCCTTGCCCATGGCGCGACGCTCGTTTCGAACAACACGAGGGTGTTCCGGCGTGTCGAGGGATTGCTTCTGGAGTTGTGGGCGGAGGTAGACTTTTAAGGTCGCAGTGAAGAAAATCTTCAGGCCCGTGGTTTTCTTTCGGGTATTTGACGGGTTGGGTGTTGGCGCGGGGCCTTCCTGTATAGTGTCACGAAACCTTCTACGGGGCCAACGGGGCCCCAGGACGAGGTCGCCGCGCGGTGCGCTGCGGCCGATAAGAGAGGATGAGTTACGTGGCACAATCTGGTTTGGATTCGCTGCTTGAGGCGTTGCGCCAGTCGGGTATGAACACCGATGGCGTGGGCTCGGGCACCGGTGCGTCGGATTCGGCGTCGTCCGGGCCGCAGACGCCGGGTTCCGGCTCGGGCGCCGGCGCGGGAGCGTCGGGCTCGCGCGGCGGTGTGGGCGGCTTTCCCTTCGGAGGCTTCGGCGGGTTCGGGGGTGCGGGCAACGGCGGCGGTCGCGGCCATGGCGGCTCCGGCTCCGGTGACGGCGGCGATGGCGGCCATGGTGGCCCTACGGTCGATTTCGAGTTCCTCGCCAACGACTTCCACCTGCCTTCTAAGAAATGGCTGGCGCTCATCATCGTACTGGCGCTGCTCGTCATCGCCGGTGCCTACTGGTGGTTCCATCCGGCCATCAACATTCACTCCACGGACTTCTGGGGTTTCGTCTTCATCGTTATCCTGCTGCCGCTGTTCCTCGTTTTCTGGATGCGCTCCAAGCAGTACAAGACGGGCACCAAGGAAGTGACGAAAAACGAGGGCAAGGCGAAGACCTTCCGCATTCTGTCCTTCGTGCCCGTGGCCGTGGTGGCGCTCGTGGCCATTGGCGCCCTTATGTCCATGGCGATCTTCCCGGGCAATGCCGAGAAGTACTCCAACGTGCTGAAGACCGACACGCTGGAGTTTGCCCAGGACATCAAGGAAGTGAACTATTCGGAGATTCCCGTCATCGACCGCGATTCCGCCATTTTGCTGGGCAACCGCGAGATGGGCTCCATCCCCGAGTACGTCAGCCAGTTCGAGGTGTCGAACCTGTACTCGCAGATCAACTACCAGGGCACGCCGGTGCGCGTGAGCCCCTTGGGCTACGCCGACCTGTTCAAGTGGTTCACCAACCGCGAGGGCGGCATCCCGGCCTACGCGCTCGTGAACATGACCACCCAGGACGCCGAGATCGTGCGTCTGGGCGACTCGCCGATCCACTACTCGCAGTCCGAGCCGCTCGTGCGCAACATCGACCGCCACGTGCAGCTTTCCTACCCCTTCTACATGTTCGGCGAGAAGTCCTTCGAAATCGATGAGGACGGCCACCCCTGGTGGATCTGTCCCGTGAAGGACTTCACCATCGGACTCTTCGGTGGCGAGACCATCAGCCGCGTGGTGCTGTGCGACGCCACCACCGGCGAGACCCAAGACCTCGCCGTGGCCGACTGCCCCGAGTGGGTCGACCGCGTGTTCCCCGCCGAGCTGCTCATCCAGCAGTACAACTGGTGGGGCGCCTACAACAACGGCTGGCTGAACTCGTTCCTCGGCCAGGAGGGCGTGGTGCGCACGACGCCCGGCACCGACGGCACGCTGGGCTACAACTACATCGCCAAGGACGACGACGTGTGGGTGTACACCGGCGTCACCTCGGCCACGGCCGACAACTCCATCATCGGCTTCGTGCTGGTGAACCAGCGCACCCAGGAGTCGCACTTCTACAGCGTCTCGGGCGCCACGGAGGACTCGGCCATGCAGTCCGCCGAGGGCCAGGTACAGAACTTGCGCTACACCTCCACGTTCCCGCTGCTCATCAACGTGTCGAACCAGCCGACCTACTTCATGGCCCTGAAGGACGGCGCGGGCCTGGTGAAGAAGTTCGCCATGATCGACATCCAGCGCTACCAGAACGTGGCCGTGGGCGATACGGTGGCCGACACCCAGAAGGCCTACGAGGCGCTGCTCGCCACCAACGGCGTGGTGGCCGAGGGCGAGGGCGGCGCGACCGATGTGGTGACGGTGAAGGGCACCATCCGCTCCATGAATCAGGCGGTCATCGAGGGCAACACCCACTTCTACCTGACCGTGGAAGGGGAGGACGGCTCCATCTTCGATTTCGCGCTGCCGGGGCTGCTGGACATCGTCGGCTATAAGGTGGGCGACGAGATCAACTTCACCTACGTGGAAGCTGCCGGTTCCAACGTGAGCCCGGCCTATGAGATTCTGGGCGAGGGCGGCAACGCGCCGGCGACCGAGGATGCTGCGGGCAGCGGCGCGCCGGCTGGAGACGAGAACGCCTCCGGCGAGCCCGAGGACGACGTGGTGCAGCAGGACGGCGCCGCCCAGACGCCTGCCGACGTCGCCTCTGGCGAGGATACCGAGAAAGTGGCCTAGGGGCGCTTCGGGGCCAGCGTAATTCTCAAGGTTTAAAGCGAGCGGGAGCAATCTCGCTCGCTTTTTGTTTTCCCAGGTCAACGTAAAGGTTTATAGGAGGGTTTAAAGCTTTAAACTTCTTTTTTCCGCTTGGTCGATGCGTGGATTTGCCGGGGCGTCCATAGTGCGTGGTGCAGCGAGGGAGCTGCGGCGGCGAAGCGAAAAGCTTCTCCGCAAACCAACGCAGCACGGACGCTGCAACCGAGCTTTCAGAGAAGCTCGGCGTCACGAGTGAGGGAAAGGGACCCATCATGACTAACGGAATGAATGTTTCTCGCCGCGACCTGTTCAAGTTCGGCGGCCTCGCCGCCATCACCGCCGCCGGCGCCGGCGCGCTGGCGGGCTGCGCTCCCCAGCAGAAGATGGCGAACACGGGCGCTGCAGCGGCCGAGGACGGCTCTACCTACGTGGGCCCGAGCTTTTTGCAGAAGCCGGCCGAGATCACCGAGTTCGACGAAGAGCACACCTACGACGTCGTGGTCGTCGGCGCGGGCGAGTCGGGGCTTTCCGCCATGCACGCCGCGCTCGAGGCGGGCGCCACGGTGGGCGCGCTGCAGAGTCTGTCCATCGTGCAGACCGCCGGCAACATGGGCGCTTCCATCGACCTGACGAAGACGAACGAGGCCGGCATCAAGGCGGTGCTGTCCTTCATCAACTACAAGAGCGACTACCGCGCCAACCTGGGCCAGGTAGAGACCTGGGCCCGCAACTCCCAGGAGGCGCTGGCCTGGTGGGCCGAGGCTGCGGCCAAGGGCGGCAGCGAGTCGAAGCCCTACGACTACACGGTGAACTGCAACGGGCATGAGGTGTTCTTCCATGCCAACACCTACTTCCATGACGAGGGCCATCAGAAGGGCGCGCTCGTCATCGGCGACGCCGTGCAGGCCGAGGGCGCCGAGATCTTCTTCGAGACCCCCTGCGTGCAGTTGCTCGTGGAGGACGGCCGCGTGGCGGGTGCCATCGGCGAGACCAAGGACGGCGCTCATGTGCTGCTGCGTGCCAACAAGGGCGTCATCATGGCCGCCGGCGACTATGTGGGCGATTCCGAGATGCTGTACTACTACACCCCCGACGCGAAGGGCCTGCACCAGGCCGTCGACTTCCGCAACGGCACGGGCCTGAAGGCCGCCATGTGGGCCGGCGCCCAGATGTGCCCCGCCTCCCACACCAAGATGGTGCACGGCGAGGGCCCGAAGGTGCGCTTCGAGATGCCGTATTTGTTCCTCGACCGTCACGGCAAGCGCTTCATGGACGAGGGGTGTTGCCGCATGGGTTACCTAAACGAGTTCACCAATAAGTACCTGGCCGAAGTCGATTTCGCCGAGTCCACGGCCGCGAAGTTCTTCTCCATCGTGCCGACAAACTGGCAGGAGCACTACGACGCTTGGAAGGACTTCTCCGACATCTCCATCCACAACGCCTACCGCAACGTCGATCCCGAAGCCTGGATCAAGGGCGACACGCTGGAGGAGCTGGCCGAGGGCATGATCGCCTATGCCGACGAGGAGGGCTGGGCCCACGACTACACCGTGGAGGCCATCGTCGAGTCCATCAACCGCTACAACGAGCTGGTGACCGCTGGCAACGGCGATGAGGACTTCGGCAAGCGCGACGAGTACATGGTGCCGATCGAGGCCCCCTGCTACGCGGTGCCGCGCGGCGCGAACAACATCGACGCCCTGGTGGACGGCTTGTGGTGCGACGGCAACTTCCAGTGCCTGGACGTCGACATGAAGCCGATCGAGGGCCTGTTCGCCGTCGGAAACGCTTCCGGTCCCTTCTTCGGCAACAGCAACTACCCCATGGACATCGAGGGCCTGTCGGTGGGCCGAGCCATCACCACCGGCTTCGCCACGGGCCGCTACGTCGCCGGCCTGTAGGTTCGCAAGCGACCCTTTCGTGCCCTCCCTCTGAGCCGACGCCCCTCACCGGGCGTCGGCTTTGCCGTTTCCGCCGAATTGGGGACGTGGAAAAAGCGGGACTTGCCACGGATTGGGACTTCTGGAAAATGTGGGGCATGTTTTCTGGGAATAATTTCGAGTTGTTAGACATTCGGTTCCCTGAGGATGGCCTGATTTCGTCGAAAGAGGAGCTCGGAAAAGACTTTCCGCCTTTTGAAAGACAAAAAGCGCAGTTAGGTTCAGGCGTAGACAGAGGATATGTCTAACAACTCGAAATTTCTGCCATAATAGACGGGCGAGATTGACACGAGGGTTGCAAAGGGGCTGAGTGTGAAGAGCGAGAATGCGGAAGATCGTCGGGCGCTCTTGAGGGGCGGGCGGCGCTACGTCTGCGCTTACGGGTGCGCTCGGGCGTGGGCGACGCTGACGTTCACGGGAACGTCGGGCGCGGGCGTGCTGGGCGCGCCGTCGAGCGACTTCGATTCTCACCTCACGTTCGACATCGCTTTCATTGCCGTCAGCATTCTCGTGGTGCTGCTGTTCCGGCGTCTGGTGCCCCTGAACGAGAATCGCGTGGTGAAGGCGGTCTCCTCCGGCTGTATGGCGGCTGCATCGCTGCTGTGCGTGGCGACTGCCTGGATCCCGGGGGCGTCCTTGGGGCTCATGGTCGCGGGATCGCTGGCGGCGGGCGTGGGCTATGGTCTCTTCCTGCTGCTGGCCGCGGAAGTGCTGGCCACCTTCAGTCTGTTGCGCATCTTCCTGTTCCTGTCGGGCGCGATGCTTCTAGGCTCGGTCATCACGTTCTTCTGCGAGGGGCTTGTCGGCCTTCAGGCCCAGGCCATGCTCGTGCTTTTGCCTCTGCTGGCGACGCTGTGCCTGCAGGGCGCCTACGAGCATGTGCCTGCGGCCGATCGTCCCAAGCGGGGCGTGCCGAAGTTCTCCTACCCGTGGAAGCTGTTCGTGTTGTACGGCCTGTATGCCTTCGCTTACGGTATGCGGGCAAACCAGTTGGTGGCGGGCGCGGGGCGCCACTCGTCGGCCTCGACGTTCATCCTCATGGCGGTGCTGTTCGCCACGGCCTATTTCGCATCGAAGCGATTCAATATCGGGCTTCTGTACCGGTCGCCCGTGGTGCTCATGGTGTGCGGCTTTCTGCTGGTGCCGGCTGAGAGCCTGCTGGGCACGGCGGCATCCAGCTATCTCATCGCTATCAGCTACTCGCTCATGTCCTTCCTCGTGATGTTTCTGCTCTTCGACATTGCCAAGCGTCTGGGCGTGGCCATTGTGGCGTTCATGGCCATCAAGAACGCCGAGCAGCTGTTGCAGATGGCCGGCGGCGGCGCCACCGACGCGCTGGGAATGCTCGGCCTGTCCGCGGCCACCGAGGCGCTCGCGGTGACGGTCGTTGTGTCGGTGCTCATTTTGGCGGCCACGGTGCTGCTGTTCTCGGAGAAAGAGCTGGCGAGCAAGTGGGGCGTGGACATCCTGGAAGAGGGCGGCCTCATCGAGCGCACGGCCGAGGAAGAGCGTGTGGGTACGCGGGTGGCGAAGCTGTCGGCCACCTACCGGCTGAGCCCCCGCGAGCAAGAGGTGCTGGCGCTTCTAGCCGAGGGGAAGACCGGACGCGTCATCCAGCAGGAGCTGTTCATCGCCGAGGGTACCTTCAAAGCGCACACGCGCCATATTTACGAGAAGATGGGCATCAATTCCCGCAAGGAGCTCTTCGAGCTGCTGGGCGTGTCCTCGTAGCGCACCCCTAAGGCGCCCATAGCGCATCCAAAGAATGCCATTCGGGCATGCCGCTCGCGCGGGTTTTTTGAAGAGGGGAGAAAAACCCGTTGACACGGGCGGGATTCGCTCTAGAATAGACGAGCTGCCCAAAGGTGGGCAGTGCAACGAACAGATATGTTCCGCTACTTAAGACAGCAGGTACCGAGTCTGCAACCGCCTGCGGGGCGTTCCGAAAGGGGCGACACCTGGCGCAACGGCTCGGTTTAATCGCGCAAGCGGCCCGCCGAGGTGGTCGACAGATTCGCTTCCGTGAATACGTGCGGCCTCCGTCTTATGGGCGGGGGCCGTTTTCGCTTCTCAGGCTTGCGGCCCACCCAGCACAGGTGCGGAACCCGGAAAGCTTTGAGAAGGAGGTGTACGTACAACATGCCCAACGCTCAGAACAGGGAGATGCTCGCCAGCATCAAGGAGGATCTCGACGGCGTTTCCGCCATGTGGGTCGTGGATTACCGCGGCCTTACCGTGAAGGAGATGCAGCAGCTGCGCCGCGACATTCGCGAGACCGGCTCGGTGATGAAGGTCTACAAGAACACGCTGGTTCACCTGGCGCTCGCTGAGGCCGAACTGCCGACGCTCGACGATATGCTCGCCGGCCCCAGCGCGTTCGTGTTCTCCGGCAACGACGTGGCCGCATCGGCTAAGGCCCTGAAGACCTTCGCTAAGGCCAACGAGAACCTTGAGATCAAGGGCGGCCTGATGGAAGGCGCTGCCGTGTCGGCCGCAGAGGTGGAGGCCATCGCTTCTCTGCCCTCTCGCGAGCAGCTCATGGCTCAGATCGCCGGTGCCATCTCCGGCGTCGCTCGCGGTCTGGCTACCACCATCAACGGTGTGCCGCGCGGTTTGGCCCAGGTCGTCAAGGCCGTGGCCGAGCAGAAGGAAGCTGCCTAACAGCTCGGGCGGCCTGAGACGGGTCGCGTAACGCAAGAAGAAATAACGGTCGGCGCGAAGAGGTGCCGGCCCCCTTTGAAAGGAAACTAACATGGCTGTTACTCGTGAAGAGATCATTGAGGCTTTGAAGGAGATGTCCCTGCTCGAGGCTTCCGAGCTCGTGAAGGACATCGAGGAGACCTTTGGCGTGTCCGCCGCCGCTCCGGTGGCCGTGGCCGCCGCTGCTCCGGCTGAGGGTGGCGCTGCCGCCGAGGAGAAGTCTGACTTCGACGTCGTGCTCGAGGGCTTCGGCGACAACAAGATCGCCGTCATCAAGGTTGTCCGCGAGATCACCGGCTTGGGCCTGAAGGAGGCCAAGGAGGTCGTCGAGGGCGCTCCGAAGGCTGTCGCCGAGGGCGTGAACAAGGAGAAGGCCGAGGAGATCAAGGCCAAGCTCGAGGAAGCCGGCGCGGCCGTCACCCTCAAGTAAATTGGTTCCGACGGCCTGACGGCCATCGAGACTGCTTGAAGAGACCCCCAGATACTGGGGGTCTCTTACTGTCTGGCGGGATGCGCGTTACGTGCGGCGGGTCGTCGCGCTTAAGATGGTTTCGCCTTACTGACGGAATGGCAACGGTTCGCACGCGCTTAGGGCGCGCGCGTTTATAGTAGAACGCGCTAACTGACAGACTGCGCGTTAGCGCAGCTGAAGAAGATAGGAGGGGAGCTATGCAGGCCGGTTATTTCAATGCTGCTTGGCACGACGTAAAGAACTCGCCCGGCTGGTTCGGCAAGCTGCTTGTGCTGGGCCTGGTGAGCCTCGTTCCCATCTTCGGGTGGATCGTGGTAGCTGGTTACCTGTACGGATGGGCACGCGATATCGCATGGGGCGTCCATGCGCCGATGCCCGCCCATGTGTTCGGCAACGAGGATGGGCGGCTGTACAGTCGCGGGTTCTTCGTGCTCGTCATAGGCTTCGTGTGCTCGCTCATTCCCTGGGCGGTGGAATTGGTGGGATCTATCCTGACCGGAGGCTCCTTCGGGATGTGGTCGGGCTGGGGCTATCATTCCGGGTTCCTGTCGTTTCCTCTGGGCCTTGCCTCGGGCCTTGTCGGCCTGGTGTTCTTCGCCCTATCTATCGTGGCGTACCTGTTCACGACATTCTTCACTTGGGTGGGCTCCATGCGCATGAGCATCTACGGCCGGTTGTCGGCCGGATTCCAGTTCGGCAAGATCTGGACCATGCTGCGGCACGACTTCGCCGGAATGCTGCGCATTCTGGGCATGGCTGTGCTGATGGCCATTGCGGCAACCGTGGTGGTGACCATCCTCATCGTGGTGGTGGTGTTCTTGTGCATGGTCATAGGGTTCGCGGTCACGGGCGGCAACCTGAACATCAATTCCAGTCGGGTCGATGCGGCTATCGTCGGCATGGTGTTCGGGATTGGCGGCGTGGCGATAGTGCTCTCGCTGCTTGCGGGATTCGCGTCTATGGTAGTGGCCGTGTTCTTCATGGCGATGATCACGCGGGCGCTGGGCTACTGGACGCAGCAGTTCAACGTGCCGGCGTGGCGCGGGCAGGATGATCCGATGCCGTTCGAGCTGGCAGGCGCTCCCGGCGGTCCTGGCGGGAGCGGCCAACCGCCGTACCAGCAGCCGCCGATGCGCTGAGGATAGGCGTTCCGGGCCCTCTTTGACTTGCCGGTCGAAAGGGGGTTCTTCTTTATGCGGGGCCGTCGCAGGCGTTCTGGACTATACTGGTGCGCGGGGCGCGCGTTGTTCGGGAACGTGCTGCGTTCATTCAGGGGAAAGGGGCGAGCTGTGAAGTACGAAGAGCTGAAAGAGCAGATCGACGGTTTAGGCGAGCGGCAGCGCCGGGGATGCGCCCGCGTGCTCTCGCTCGTTTCTCTCGGGGGCGGGGTGCGATCCGAGTTTTTGGGGCACTTGGACGGTGCGTCGACGTATCGCGAGTTCTTTGAGGCGCTGTACCGTGACGACGACCTGCGCTTCACGCGCGCTTGGGCCGCTTGGGCGAAGCTGGACGGCAAGCAGTGGGTCGGACGGTTCGAGCCGGTGCGCACGGCGATGCGCGTGCCGTTCGGCGGCCGCGGGCTACCCGTTGTGCTCACCGGCGGCACCATGCTCGTACCCCTGGCCGGTCATGGGAAGCAGGCGCACGTCCTGGAGTTCGAAGACGGTGCCTTCAACGAGGACGCGGCAACGTACTTCACGTCCATCGAGGGCGCCTTCACGTGCGCCGAGATGGCATTCGAGGGCATCTACGACGTGTTCACGAGCGGGAACGCGGTGCTGTTCGAGCGCTGGGCCCTCAACGAGAAGGGCGCCCGCGTGAAGGCGGCCCAGCTGGCGCAGAGGTACGGCCTGACCGGTTGACACTGATGCGGTGGGCCGGTCGGCCCGACAAGCTTAGAACAGGCGGTTGCGGCGCTGCATCGACAGCACCGCCCTCACGCCGAGGAGGGCGAACGCGGCGATGGCCACGGCGCCTGCCGCGCCTCCGGCGATGAGCCCGCTGACGACGGCGATGCCGCTTGCCTGCGGGCGCGCGTTCTGCGAATTGTTCCCGTGCGGGGATGGATGCGAGGGGCTGGGTTCGCCATCTTGCTGCCTGAACCCGGCACCGTCCGAATGGCCGACGCTCGGAGAGGCTTCTGCCTGGTCGGTCTCCCGCGTGCGGTCGGTGTCGCCGGCGTCTTGCGCACGTCCGTTGTCGGTTCCGCGGGCGCTTTTCTTTTCGGTGCCCCCTTGTACGTCGCGTTCGCCCATGAGGGTGTCGAGCCCGCGCCCCAGGGCGGTGGGGCGCGCGGCGGTGTTGTCGTCCCTTGCGATCATAGTTGCTCCTTTCCGGTTGCCTTGCGCATAACCCGATACGATAGCCGCAGTGCAAAATGGTGCAGCGGGCGGCTGCGCGGTGTGAACCGTGCGCCTTCCATCCGTTACGCGGGCTGCCTCTTCCGGCGGCATGGAAGGTGGTGTAGCCACGGTTTTCCGACAATCCGGAAGATGCTTCTTGACTTAGAGTGAGCTCCAAGGTGCATGATGGTCCAAGAAGAAACCTCACGGACCAAGGAGAGAGCCATGCTCGGAAACTTCACCTACGACAACCCCACCCGCCTGCATTTCGGACCCGACGCCCTCGAGCGGCTGCGTGACGAGCTGCCTGCGTTCGGCCCCGTGGTCCAGCTGGCCTACGGTGGCGGCTCCATCAAGGAGACGGGACTGTACGACCAGGTGGTGGCGCTGCTGAAGGAGTGCGGCAAGACCGTGGTGGACGATGGCGGCGTCATGCCGAACCCCACGGCGGAGAGGCTGCTGGAGGGTCGCGAAAGGGCGCGCGAGAACGACGTCGACTTCATCTTGGCCGTGGGCGGCGGCTCGGTGGCGGACTACGCGAAGGCCGTGAGCGTTTCGGTGCACTGCGACGAGGATCCGTGGGAGCGCTACTACCTGCGCTTCGAGGAGGTGGAATGCGACGTCGTCCCCGTGGGCTGCGTGCTCACCATGGCGGGCACGGGCAGCGAGATGAACGGCGGCGCGGTCATCACCAACCGTGGGCAGAAGCTCAAGATCGGGCACGTGTTCGGCCCCGAGGCGTATCCCAAGTTCGCCATCCTGAATCCGGAGCTCACGTTCACGGTGCCGAAGCGCCAGATGGTGGCCGGCGTCTTCGACGTCATGTCGCACGTGATGGAACAGTACTTCTCGGGCGAGGACGACAACGTGTCGGACTACCTGATGGAGGGCCTCATGCGCTCGCTCGTTGCCAGCTCGCGCGCGGCCGTTGCCGACCCGCGCGACTACGAGGCGCGCAGCAACATCATGTGGGCGGCCACCTGGGCGCTCAACACGCTCGTGGCCATGGGCAAGTCCACCGATTGGGAGGTGCACATGATCGGCCAGGCCGTGGGCGCCTACACCGACGCCACGCACGGAATGACGCTTTCGGCGGTGTCGCCCGCGTACTATCGCCTGGTCGCACCGTATGGCCTGCCGAAGTTCGCGCGGTTCGCCCGCACGGTGTGGGACGTGAAGGGCGATGGGCGCACGGACGAGGAGCTTGCCGAGGCCGGCATTGCCGCGCTCGAGGCGTGGGCGCGCGAGATCGGCTGCGTAATGCGCCTGTCGGAGCTCGGCGTGGACGAGGGCATGCTCGACGGCATCGCCGAGGCCACGCTGCCCATGGAGGGCGGCTACCACCCGCTCTCGCGCGACGAGGTGGTGGAGGTGCTGCGGGCGAGCCTTTAGAGAGCGGTTCGGCGATGCCCGGTTGGGCGTTTGGACGAACCTGGCGGTGCAGGGCATGACGAGCCCGACGCCGCCGCGAGCACGCTCATGGTGCGCGGCGGCGGCTTCGCCAGCACCTCCTGGCTGGGCGGGTGGACGATCCAGGTGCAGAGCGCGGCCGAGGCATCGAGCGCGAGGCTGGTCATAAGCCATGCCTGTCCGAGCACGAGCAACGGGCACATTGGGCCATTCCATAAGATCGGGCTGGCATCCACGATTGCCGAGCAGGCGCGCTTTCCGGAGTTTGGGCGTTTCGCGGGACGTTTTCCGCTGCTATGATGAGGTGGACGGAAGGTGAGGGGGGTGCGCGATGGGCCAGGCGAAGGGCTCGGGGATGATCGAGATGGACGAGGAGTTCTTCGAGCGCGTGTACGCGCAGGTGCGGCGCGTGCCGGCGGGCTCGGTGTGCACGTACGGGACAATCGCCGAGCTGGCGGGGTATCCCAAGGCGTCGCGCGAGGTGGGCCTGGCCATGAGCCGCGTGCAGCGCGGGTGGAACCTGCCGTGCCACCGCATAGTGAACGCCAAGGGAACCCTTGCGCCCACCTACGCGTTCGGCGGCCAGCGCGTGCAGCGGCAGCTGCTGGAAGACGAGGGCGTGGCGTTCGTGGACGACGAGACCATCGATATGGCACGGCATCGCTGGCCGCCCTGCGATGAGCCGGGTGGACCCGAGCAGCTGGCGCTGCCGCTGGGATAGCGGCGGGTCCCGGTACAGGAAGGCTGCTGGCACGGCAGGCGCGGCACGCACGGCGGCGCGCCCCGGGTGCTGGCGAGTACGTGAAGGGAGGCCCGCGGGCCTCCCTTCACACGGACGGTGATGGTATGCTGGTTCGGACTTTCGACAGAACGAATCAGCAAGGAGCCTTCCGTG
>OLND01000219.1_pt1 | contig 74541 bp, 67 predicted proteins | sample 1672031 | NCBI WGS metagenome assembly OLND01 (sample SAMEA3136638, study PRJEB25190) | human gut metagenome | biome: human gut; feature: human-associated habitat; material: faeces | place: Austria | collected 2013 | reverse complement strand
GAAGAAAAGAAATTGTTAGCTACTTTTTTCCTGCTTCCTGCCGGAAAAGGAAGTCAGTTCAGCATCACTTATCAATATGCGGCAAAAGACGGAAATAATAATGCCATTACTCAAGCTATCTGCATAGAAAATCAATCTTTACCTTCTACTGACACTTGGAATCCGGGAGCTTCTGTAAGTTATACCATCGGTATCTCAAGAAAAACTATTTCCGTGATGTCAGAAAATGATATCGCATCATGGGAAGGAGGCACGGATTCTGAAACGGTAAATGGAACAGAAGAGAAACAAATAACGAATTAATGGGACAAATAAAAATCAGCCTTGTACTAAGGTGCTAATTTTAAACAAGATAATAACAAAGAAAAATGAAATCTTTCACCGGCATAATCTTTTGGAGCATCCTCTTGATTTGTAGTGCATGCACCGACGAAAATGAAACAAATAATGGAAAAAGAACGGACTGCTACAATGGAACTCCTCTCACTGTTCGAGCAACAGCAACCGGGTTTGAAAACGTTCCCGGTTCCGAAAAGCCTTCCACACGTGCTTCTGTGACAGATGAACATCTTAAAACAGAATTTGTAGACGGTGATTCTATTGGTATATTCTCCATAAAAGATGGCACAATAGTGGATGACATTAACAATATCCCATTGGTTTATAACGTGTCAAATGATAGTTGGAATCCGGTTGAAAACAGCAAGACACTCTATTGGTATGATGGAGCGAGTTACATCGCATACTATCCATATAGGAAGAATATCACACTAGATGTTTCAAAGGATACAGATGAAGCTATTGCTTCGTTGACCAGGAATGAGAAACTGCAACCTTCGAAAGACCAATCCACAAAAGAAAAGCATACTGTGAGCGACCTGCTGATTGCTACTGGCGTACCTACTACCGGCAATTCTTCCGGAATAATCCTGAACCTGCAGTTTAAACACCAATTTACATTGCTTGTGCTGCAACCACAAGCATACATAGGTTGTTTTGCACCCGAAAATGCAGGTTTTGTTTACCACAAAGAATCAAGAATTTTAGGAACAGACTCAGCAGCTATCAATGTGAACTTGAATGGCATTACTCCATATCAGATCGATTCTGTAAAATTCTGCGCCATTGTCCCATCACAAAAAAATGCCAGAATTACCGGAAGCTATGTAACCGCCGACGGCAGAAATAATACGAATACAAAGATAAACTATTCGGGCAGTTCCATCACTTTTGCTTCTGGGAAATGCTATACTCTGAAAGTAATCAGCCCTGTACCCGGCAAAGGAAGCACAGAAAGAAAACTTTATCCCGGAGATTTTGTCTTTCAGAATGAAACCGAAAAACGAATAGAGATACATCCCGGAGACGGCATGCTGGAAGAAAACGGGAAAATATATGATTATCAGAATGCTATTGGAATGGTCATTACTTGCGATTCTAAAAAAATGACAGATGTAAAATGCAATGAAAACGGTTGGAATCATGCTTATGTAATGGGGTTTGAAAATTTAGGGACCGGTCGTTGGGGGGGAATGGAACGAATCGAAGAAGGGATTACTCCAATGACAAAAGATGATGAAATCACTGTACTTGGTGCTAAAAAGAACATCGTAAGACCTGTAAATATTAAAATTGTGACAACAACATAATCAAAAGTTAAAGAATAACTTATCATTGATTTAATAAACGTATAGGCTTCAAAACAATATAAAGCACTAATAATAATATATAAACTAAAAATATAAGAGAAGAAAGTTGTCATAAGTGGTATATGTGTTAACACAAAGATTCCTAACAAACATTTTAGAAAACCACTTAATAATGTATTCTTCATAAAATAAATATCAAGCCAACCATTTAAATAATAAATAAAATCAAGAATACCTGTTGCTGTAATAATTATTCCTGCAATAATCGTAATCATTTGAAAGGATTCTTGAGGATTGATCAAGAATAAAATCCCAATAATAATTGCACTAAGTGCGTTGATCCAAATACTTGTTTTTACTTTATTTAATGTTTTCATATGTATCACTTCCTACTTATAATATAGTCCTCTTTTATTGATTATAAAATGGACAAAAAAGAGAAAATAACTAAAAAACAGACTTATAATAAAGTCTGTGAGGAACTATCTATTAAATGATAGATTTTTTCTACAAATAATTTTAAATCATAATCTCCTTGGCATTCTAACCAATCAATTAAAATACCTATCATTAAGCATTTATAAAAATGTGTTAATGTTTCCTTTTCATCTTCACTTCTTGATACATAATGTGAAGATTGTTTCATAAACATTTTAACAATATGTAAAGCGACATGATTCATATATGTAATAAATTCATCTTTTTGAGATGATGAATAAAGATGTTGGAAAGCTTTTTTATGTTTTATAAATTCTTCTACCAAAGGAGAAAGACACGTCATTGGTGAACCAAATTCATAATTGTTTTGAATGATTTCATCTGCCCATAATTTTACTGTATATTCAGCAAGATTTGGGATATCTTGAAAATGATAATAAAAAGTATTTCTATTTAATGCACAACGTTCAACAATGTTTTGAACTGTTATTTTATTAAAGGGTTTTTCTTCTAATAATTGCCAGAACGCATCAATAATTATTTCTTTTGTTTTCTTCATATCTTTACCTCATTTACCCCATTATAACAAAAAAAAAGAAATTGTATATGAACAATTTCTTCTTAGAGTAAATGATATTTATGTTCCCATTTACTGTTCACAAAATAATCTGCTGCTTTTTTAGCTTCTTCTAAATCCATAAAAGTATAATTTCCACATTCTTCTTCCTTCGCTCCTGGAATTTCTTGATTCCATGAAGCAATTTGTGTGTAAACATCTTTTACAATTCCATTAATTATCTCTAAATCTAAATCTCTTACGATTAAATAAAAGCCTGTCATACAGCCCATTGGTCCAAAATAAATCACTTGATCTTTATATTTTCCATTTCTAAGTAATGTTGCCCCAATATGTTCAATGGTATGTGCTGCTTCTGGTTTTAAAGCTGGCTCAACATTTGGTTGTGTCATACGAATATCATATGTAATCAAGTCTCCATCTACTCTTGAGACATAAACTCCTTTTGTAAGTTTACGATGATCAACGCTAAAACTTGTTATTCTTTCCATATTTTTATTCCCCCAATTTTATTTTGTAACAGTTTCTTTATTTTATATAGAATTAATTATGCTATAAGGATATTCTAATCCTATTTACCTGTCAAGGAAAAAGGGGCATTGCCCCTATACTGTAAATACATAGGGTTGTTTAGATAATTGTGTCATCTTTAAATCAATCCCATAGATTTCTCTAATAACTTCACTTGTAATCACTTCATTTGATTTTCCTTCTATAATTATTCTTCCTTTTTTTATAGCTATAATATTATCTGAATATTGAATCGCTTGATTAATATCATGTAAAACCATAATAATCGTTATTTTATATTTTTGATTTATTTCTTTAAGTAATCTTAAGAGTTCTAATTGATATCTTATATCTAAATATGTTGTCGGTTCATCTAATAAAAGATAAGGTGTTTTTTGGGCTAAAGCCATAGCAATCCAAACACGTTGTTGTTGTCCACCTGATAAGCTTTTTAATGTTCTGTTTTTGTATTCTTTTAAGTTGGTTACTTCTAAAGCCCAATCTATGATTTCATAATCTTCTTGGGATAATTTTTGTGAATAATGGAGGTAAGGTAATCTTCCATAGCCTACAATTGTTTTTACATCTTGATCACCATTAATTTGATTTTTTTGGTGAACAACAGCAACCTTTTGTGCAAATTCTTTTATTTTATAATTTTGTATATCTTGTTGATTAATTTCTATAAAGCCTGTTTGTGGTTTATAGATACGACTTAATAACATAAGTAAAGTCGATTTACCACTACCATTCGATCCAATAATTGTTGTTATTTGATTTTCTTTAAATTCTATATTTAAATCTTTAATAAATGATTTTTGATTATAACTAAAAGAGAGATTTTTAACTTTCATGCACTGAACTCCTTTTTAATAAAACAATAAATAATGGTCCTCCAATTAAAGCCATTAAAATAGCTGGAGCAATTTCATAAGGAGCAATAATGACTCGCCCTAGGGTATCAGCTATTAAAAGAACAAGAGCTCCCAATAAGCCACTTGTCGGTATTAAATAACTATGCTTATTACCTACAAATAAACGTGCAAGATGAGGAACAAGTAAACCTACAAAACTTAACACACCTGCGATTGCTACTGAAACACCACATAAAATAACTGCTAATAAAGAAATAATAAATCGATAAAGATTAACATTTATTCCTAAAGATAATAATGTACGATCTTCTAATCCTAATAAATCACATGCTTTTGTAAGAAAGCATAAAATAATTAAAATAGGTAAAATATAAATCATCAATAATTGAACATCATTCCAGGTATATAAAATAACAGAATCTACCGATGATGAAATAGATGAAGAAATACTTTCAATAAATGAAATGATTGCTGTTAAGGTATAATGAATAGCAACACCAACAAGAATGATTCTTGTTGTTTTTAATCCTGATTTCCAAGATAAACTATAAATCAATATAAATGTTATTAATCCTCCTAAACATGTTAACAATGGTTTGATGGTATATAAATCAGGTAAAAAGATACCTACTAATAAACTAACTAATTGTGCTCCTGCACTGATTCCAATAATACCTGGATCTGCTAAAGGATTCTTTAGTACTACTTGAAATAATAAACCTGCTAAAGCAAGTGCACATCCTACAAGCATAGTAACAATGACACGAGGAAAACGTATTTGATAGATACTTGCAACATCTTTGTTATATTCTACAAAGAGTCCTTTTAATAATTGAATAAATGAGACTTTGATCGTTCCTGTATTAATTGCTATAAAGAATGAAATACATAATAAGATAAATAAAGATAATATAAACAATAAGGGATGCTTTTTAATTGTTTTCATATAAAATTCCTTCTAATGTTTCTAATCCTTTTTGATAATTAAAATTAGCACTCATTCCAAAATATTCATTATTTAAATCATATACTTTATTATTCTTAACAGCATCAAATTGTTGCCAAGTTTGATTATTCGAAAACTCTTGTTGAAAATACTCCATAACTTGTTTTGGCATGGCATGAGATGTTCTTAAAATAATATCAGGATTTTGTTTTAACATATCTTCTACACTGACATTAACAAAATCTTTTCCTTCTCCATCACCATAAATATTTGTTCCACCTGCTAATCTTACTAAATCTCCAACATAACTTGATTCAGTTGCTACAACATAACTTCCTCCTGGAAGTCCCATTAAGATTAAAACACGTGGACTCACATTATTTTGATATTTTTCTCTAAAAGAAACCATATAGTCAACATACTCATCAACAAGCTTTTTAGCTTGTTTTTCTTTATTAAATAATTTTCCTAATTCTTCAATACTCTTATACATTCCCGATAAGTTTTTAAGATTTAAAAAACTTGAACTGATTTTGATTTTTTCATATTTACTTGAAAGATCACTTTCTAATGAATTAGGACTTAAAATTAAATCAGGTTTCAATGTAGATATTTTTTCCATATCTGGTGTCATTGCATTACCAATCTTTGTTGTTTTTTGATATTTTTTAGGAACTGTATAACTATCACTTTGAGGAATTCCTACAACTTGTTTAGCTGGTATATTTAATTGATCTAAAATTTCTGTAACAGCAATAGAAGTAGCAGCAACTGTAATTTCTTGATCACTTGTTACTTCTTGATTTTGATTTACACATCCTGTTAATAAAGATATTAAACAGATAAATACTAAACTACTTTTTAATTTTTTTAACATAGAATATTCCTCCTAAAATAAATACGATACATATTCCTACAATAAGTAATGTATTATCTTTTTTGGTTGTACTTTCCTTCGTTGTTTGTTTTAAATTTTTAACTGTTAGTTTTAATTTTTTATCGACTTTTCCTTTTGAATTAATAATGTGATTACTTAATCCTGTCGCATTTTCCATAAGTAATTCTTTTGTAATTGTTCCTACTATTGCTTGTTGGATTTCAGTAGTTTCTGGTGTTTGTGTTTCCTCAGTTGTTTCTTCTTGAGTTGTTTGATTTGTTGTTGATTTAGATGTATTTGTTTGTGTATTTTGACTTGTTGAGGTTTCTGTATTTTGAGGGATCATTTGACTGTTATAAATTCCTGTTCCTGCTATTGCCGAGGAAATATTAGGTTTAATAAAAAACTGTACATCTCTTCCCATTGGATTTACATACATAATAGGACTTATATAAAGTTCCAAAGAACTGACTTGTAATCTATAATGATTAACAGTATCTCCATTAGCACTACTACTTCCAGTTTTAGTTGCTGAAACTGAACTCATTGATCCACTTGATGTCATCACTTTAAATCGTACATTGCTGACATTAGAAGCTAACCCTAAACCAACAGTGATATAATACTTTCCATTAATTTGTTCAACCAATAATTGACTTTCGACAATATTACTTACCATACTTTCACCTAAAGCAATATTTTCTCCTCCATCTTCTGTTTTACCGGTAAGAGGATTGGTATAACTTGTAGAACGACTAACAAGATATGCCCCATCATTTAAAGCACTAACTGGTGAAATAAACATGAATAGCATCATTAAAATGATATTTATTTGTAATATTTTTTTCATAGTTTCTCCCTAAAAACATGAGGCATTTTTATGCCTCATGTTTCTTTCTTAAAATAAATCCAATCATTGTTATAGAAATAATAAATAATGTCATGAATAACTGAATAGATGTTTGATCACCTGTTTTAACTGATTGATTTTCATTTATTTGATTTTCTTTATTTGCTGTTTGATCTTTATTTGTATTTTCTTGTTGATCATCTTTTTTAGTATTTGGTTCTAATTCTGTTTTATCTGAAACATATGTTAAAGTAGTATAATCAATTTTTAATCTTGCTGCTAAATCCATATTTCCCATCATAGCAACATGTGGATTCATCATTACATTGATATATTCATTTTCATGAGGTAATTCAAAGGCCCATAATGTTGGATTCCCTTGTGCATCTTTTTCAATGATTGTAGCACTATGATTTTTATAATCTTCTTGTTCACTTCCAATATAAAATTCTTGTAAACTTGCTTTAATACTTCCAAATGACATTTCTTTTGTTGAAAGATACATTGTTGCTTTTCCATCTTTAACAATAATTTTTGCTTTTGAATTGATAGCAGAAGCTGCCATTGATTCTTTATCACTTGTAGCATTCCATAAAGCAACATCTACACTATATGTTCCATCTTTTGTAAAACGAGAAGTATTTTCTTCATCTTTTTTATCTTCATCATCTTTTGGTGTTTCTGGTGTAGGATCAACTTTTGTTAGACCATCTAATTTTAATTGTAATCTTGCAATAGCACCTCTTGGGCTTCCACCATAATAAAACTTAACATTTGTAAGTTCTTTATTTTCATCTAATTTGAATTGTACTTTTTTTGGATGTCCATCTTCTTCCTCAATAACAGTTGCTTCTTTATATGTTCCATCTTTTAATTGATATTCCATTTTATCAACAGAAGCAGTTTGTCCATACATTGTCATTTCTTTTAATTTTAAAGTAACAACAACTTCATTGTTTTGAACAGTTATTTGTGCTGATTCAACAGCTTGTGCTGCCATTGATTGATCATCACTATTTTCTTTTAAAACATTTACAGGAACGTCATATGTACCATCTTCTAAAACATATTCTTTTTGTAATTCTTTTGCATTATCTAAATCTAATGTTAAAGTTACATTTGTTGGATAATCCTTTCCTTGTCCCATAAAATAATTCATAAAATCAACTGTAATTGATAAAACTGTTGAATTATTTTCATCTAATTGAGGTAATTCAAAAGAAATTTTTTCTGGTACTTCTACTTCTAATGTTTCTCCACCCATTCCTTGTGTAGACTTTTCTACTTTTGTTGAAAGAGTTGTTCCATTAGCAATTGTTAAAACATTTGCATAATATTCTGATCCCATGTTAATAATCATATTTTGTAATGTAGCAACTGCTTGCATTTTACCATCTTGATCAACAGTTACCTCTAATGTATCACCAAAAGCATTTGCAAAGGCTTTTTGTACTGCTGGAAGTGGTGCAGCACTTTTTAAATTTTCAACAGGAATTTGATATATCCCTGCTTTAGATAAATCAATATTTAATGCGTCGACTGCATTTAATGATGTCAGTTGTAATCCTAAAGCCATCATTAAAGCAAGTGTTATCTTTAATAATTTTTTCATTTTTTCCTCCTATAAAGTTAGTCTTCGCTAACTAAAAGGAGTTTAACATGCCTCTTTTATTTTTCAATGTCTAATTTTGTTTCATATCTGTAACAAAATGAGTATTTTTAGTCTTATTATCATGATTTTATCTCAATTTATAAATGTTTTACACGTGAAACAAAAAAGCCTTCCATCAAAGGAAGACTTTTATTTTTTATATTATTTTTCGAAATCAAATTCTTGGAAAACATCACTTACTGGTAAATTATTTTCAATACTTTCAATTGTTTTAGCAAGTAATGATGCTACTGAAACAACTTTTAATTTATCGAAATGTTTTTCTTTAGGTAAAATAATTGTATCTGTAACAACGACTTCTTTAGCTGAACAGTTTTTCAATCTTTCAACAGCTGGTCCTGAGAATACTGGGTGTGTACAAGCAACGAAAACATTTTTTGCACCTTTTTCAAGTAACATATCAATACCTGCTACAATAGTTCCACCTGTATCGATCATATCATCAATCATGACACAGTTTTTACCTTCAACATCACCTAAAACACCCATGATTTCAGCAACGTTAGGTTTTGGTCTTCTTTTATCAATGATAGCTACTGGACAATCTAAAGCAACTGCCATTTTACGAGCACGAGTTGCTCCACCATGGTCTGGAGAAACAACACAAATATCATCTAAGTTTTTATTTTTGAAATAATTACAGATTAATGGTAATGCTTGCATATCATCTACAGGAATATTGAAGAATCCTTGAATTTGTGCAGCATGTAAATCAATTGTTACAACACGATTAACACCAGCAGTTGTTAATAAATCAGCAACTAATTTAGATGTAATTGGTTGTCTAGGTTTTGCTTTTCTATCTTGTCTAGCATATCCAAAGTATGGCATGATAGCTGTAATTTCTCCAGCTGATGCTCTTTTTAAGGCGTCTGCTAAAACTAAGATTTCCATTAAGTTTTCAGTAACAGGATTAGATGTTGATTGGACAATGAAAACATCTTTTCCACGAACTGATTCATCAATTTCAACTAAGATTTCTCCATCAGCGAAATGGTGAACTTTTGATTTTCCCATTTCACAACCTAAATTATCACAAATGTCTTGTGCTAATTCTACTGATGATGATAAAGCAAATACTGTAATTTTGTTTTTCATTTTTTCTTTTACCCCTATTTTCCTATTTTATTTCTTTTTTCTTCTAATACTTTACTATAACCTTCTTTGTTCACTTGTCTACTTCTAGCAATTGCAAAAGCATCTTCATGAACTTCATCTGTAATTGTTGATCCAGCAGCAATAAATGCATTTTTACCAACAGTTACAGGAGCAACTAAATTAGAATTGCAGCCAACGAAAACGTTGTCTTCAATTACTGTTTGGAATTTATTTTTTCCATCATAGTTGCTTGTAATAGTACCGCAGCCAATATTTACGTTTTCACCAACTGTCGCATCTCCAATATAGCTTAAGTGCGCAGCTTTACTTCCTTTACCAAAAGTTGCTTTTTTCATTTCCACAAAGTTACCCATGTGGACATTTTCTAAGATATGACAATGATTTCTAAGTCTTGCATATGGCCCGATATCAACACCGTTTTCAATAATCGAATCAGCAATAACAGAGAATTTAATTTCTACGTTATCTTTGATTTCTACATTATCAAATTCACAATAAGGTCCAATATGACATCCATTACCAATCACTGTTTTTCCTTTAATAATACATCCTGGTTCAATTGTTGTATCATGACCAATCACTACATCTCTACCAATATAAGTATTTGTCATATCTACAATATTTACACCATCTAATAGATGTTTTTTATTAATACGATATTGTAATTGTTTTGTTGCTTCTTGTAATTCAAACTTATCATTAATTCCACCAACTTCTGATAAGTCATCAATTTTATAACCACCAACATTTAAGTTTTGATGATTCATAATTTCAATTACATCTGTAATATAGTATTCATTTTGAGCATTGTTATTTGTTACTGATTCTAATGCTTTAAATAAAGCAGCATTATCAAAGCAATATTCTCCAACATTCATTTCAGAAATATTTCTTTGTTCATCTGTACAATCTTTATACTCAACAATACCTTTAACTTGATCATTTTCTCTAATAATACGACCAAATTTCTTATTTAAGTCACAATCACATGTCATGACTGTTCCTTTCATTTGATGTTCATTATGATATTGAATTAACCCTTGTAATGTTTCTTTAGTAATTAATGGTGCATCACCATTTAAAACAATAGTTGTTCCTTCTTTATCTCCTAAAACATCTTTTGCTTGCATCAATGCATGTCCAGTTCCTAATTGTTCTTTTTGCATTACGAACTCAACACCATCAACAAGTTTCATGACTTCTTCAGCTTTATGTCCAACAATAACATAAATACCATCAACACCTAAACCTTTTAATTCATCAACGATATGACAAACCATCGGTTTATATAAAACTTCATGTACTACTTTAGGCTTGTCGGATTTCATTCTTGTACCTTTTCCGGCAGCCATTACTACTGCGTAAGTTTTCATCGTCACACCCCTCTACGACGTCATTCTAACAAAATATAACTCATAATTAAAGATGAATAAGACAATTTATTGCAAATTCCTACATCTTTTCAAAAAAAGAAAATCTTATCACAGATTTTCTTCCTTGTTTAAAATTTTCGATTTTCTAACAAAAAAATAACGTTTTCTAAAGAATTCATATCCTTTATTCATAATTTCTTGATTTCTAGTAATACCAAATACACATGAACCACTTCCTGACATTAAAGCTCCATCAAAACCTAACTTCATCATTTCTTTTTTGATTTCTTTAATTTGTGGCACCATTTTAATAGAAGGAAGTTCTAATGTATTTTGTAGATTATCAATAACTGCTTGATAATCATTCATTTCAATTCCTTTTTTCATCTTTCTGCAATCTTGATGTTTTACTTTAGATAAATCTAATGAAGTAAATGCTTTTTGAGTTGAAACACCTTTTTTAGGTTTTACAAGTAATAAATAAGCTTCAAAAGGTTCATCAATAAATTGTAGTTTTTCACCAACACCTTCAACAAAAGCTGTTTTTTCATAAATACAAAATGGAATATCTGCTCCTACTTCTTTTCCTAAAGCAGCCATTTCTTCATAAGATAAATTTAAATGAAATAATTTATTCATGGCTTTAATAACTGCTGCTCCATCAGCGCTTCCACCAGCTAATCCTGCTTGCGTTGGAATATGCTTATAGACAAAGATCTTAACACCTTTTTTTAATCCGTATCTTTCTTGCATCAATTGTGCAACTTTATACATAATATTTCTTTGATCGGTAGGAACGATCTTACTATTTGACTCAATTTCAATTCCTTCATCAATGACATTAATATAAATGAGATCATGTAAAGTAATAGGTGCCATGATCATTTCTAAATCATGATATCCATCTTCTCTTTTTCTTACAACATCTAACGCTAAATTTACTTTTGCATATGCTCTTACTTTCATTTTTCATTACCTCGGATACAAATTTCTGGCAACCCCTCTTGTATCAATTCCACCAACACCTAATTGTTTAAAAGAGGTTTTCTCTATAACTTTTTCTAAATCAACATACTCTTTAATATTTGTACTTGCGATTTGAGTTGTGATAATAACAGGATCTAACGCATGAATATTTTTTCTTGAAGGACTTGATGCAAAGTTAGCACCACTCGCTACTAGAAGTTCATAGTATGACTGACACGCTCCTGCAAAGATTACTAATGCATCTTTGTCGGGTTGATATTCTCTAGCCTTTTTGATTGCTTCTACAAAATCTAAACTGTGCAAATAATCTTGACTATTTCTTTTATGTCCATTTTTTTTCAAAGCATCATGTCCTGTAATGACTAAAAGATGTGGATTATGTTTTTTTAATAGGTTGGTTATTTTACTAGCAAACTCTTCTTCTTTAAAATAATAACCATATGCTCTAATACCATATTCTTGATATTTTTTCATACACATCTTTAAATAAGAAGGATCTCCATCTAAATGTAAAACACTTCCCTTTAAACATTTTTCTTGTGGTAAATGCACATCTTCTATTACTCTTTTCTCTTGAACAAGCTCTAAATCATCTATTTCACTATCCGCAATCAAACGATACTCTATTCCTCTTAAATAACAAATATTTTCTTGTATATCAATGACTTCAAAAATAATATCTTGATGATATTTTTTTCTACTTACAATATCACCTATCTTCATTCTATCACCATTATATAGTATGTTTATATAATGATTTTGTGATAGCCTGATAATCTTCTAATGTAAGTTGTTCACATCTTAATTTTTGATCTATTTGATTTTCATTTAAAACATCTAATGCATTTTGATATTCTTGTTTTAAATTATTATAAATCGTTTTTCTTCTTTGTTTAAAAGCACTATTTAATACTTTATATAAATCTAAATTAGCTTCCTTATTAATTGTAATCTTTAAAATAGCACTATCAATATGAGGTGCAGGAATAAAAACATTTTGACTTACTGTAAACATATATTCAATTTTACCCATATCTTCAATCATATACATCAGTGGACTTTTATAATCGCTTGTATATTTTAAAGCCACTTCTTTTTGTACCATCACGACAATTTCATCAATAACTTTACTTTCAGTTAAAACCTTTTCAATAATTTGAGTTGTAATATAATAAGGTAAATTAGCTACCAAAATAACTTTTTCATACTTATCCTTTAAAGTCATTAAATCCTCTAAATTTACTTTTAAAAAATCTTCAAAAACAATCTCAATATTTTCCTGATTTAAAAACTCTTCATAGACTCCTTTAAAACGTGTATCTATTTCATAGCTTCTTACATATCCTGCATAACGTGCTAATACTTGAGTTAAAGCACCAATTCCAGGTCCTACTTCAATCACTGCACATTTTTCATTAACACTTGAACAATGAACGATTTTTTCTACGACATGAGGATCAATTAAAAAGTTTTGCCCATATTTCTTTTTAGGATATAAATCATATTTATCTAATATATATTGAGTTGTACTTTTAGTCGCTATATCCTTCATTCTCTAACTCCTTCTCTATCATTTCCCTGGAAATACCCACCATATTTAATCTTTTAAACAAAGTCTTTGCATTGCCATATCCTAAATGAAATAAATCATAAACCTTTAATCTTTTCTTTTTATCTCCAATAATATCTAATTCTAAAAACTCTTTCCAAGAAATACTTTCTTCTTGATTTGAAAATGTAACAACATTTTCAATTGCTTTCTTTACAGCTTCTTTATTTGCTTCAGCAATACCTAATTTCTTTCTACCAATAGCATCTTTTCTATCAACAAAAGCATGTTTACAATTTTGTACATATTTTTCTACTTGATTTCTAATCTTTAATCCTGGATAATCTGGATCTGTTAAAACAATAACTCCTCTTGTCTTACTAGCTTCTTTAATAAGTTCTAATGTTTTTTCATCTAATCCTAGTCCATGTGTTTCAATAGTATCAACATCATATAATTCTTTTAATAATTGACTATCTGTTTTTCCTTCAACAACTACTATTTCATTAATTCTTTTCATAACTTTACCATTTTAAATAAATCGTCTTCAATTGATCATTCGTGATATATTGAATATGATCTACCCCTTCTATTAAACGATAGGCATCTCCTTTTTTTGTTAATCTTTCTTTAGCATCATTATATACTTCATTTGAAAATTGCAAATAACATTCTCTTTGATTTTTATTTATTTTAGCTTTTAAAGTATTTAATTGATATAAATCAAAATACAACCCTTCTTCTTTAAAATAAGTATGTTTATCATTTTTAGTTATTTTATAATGATCATCTAAATCATACATTTGTTTCATTGTTTGACTATCAAACATTAAATAATTATTATTGATGATTTCATCATCAGCTAATACTAAATCACCCCAGGTTGCATCTATATAATAATAATCATTGTCATATTTTATCATATTTATTGCATGTTTGTCTCTTCTTCCTTTTATTGTTTTCCCTGTTAAAAATGTTGCTTTAAAATGCAATTGATTGAGTAGATATTGCATTGTTTTTGCATAACCACTACAAACTGATTGATGATTAATAAGAACACTGATTATTTCTTGGTTATATTTTGCTTGTTCATTATACTTACAATGAGTAATAACGTCATCATAAATATATTTTATTTTTTGATAGGATTTTAAATTTTGTGTATCCTCTTTTAGTTGTTTGACAATTTTCTTTATCCTTTTTTGATCTTTAAGAATTTCTTTTTCTTTCATACTATATTCAAAATTAAAAAGACCTTTTGTATTAAGGGACCATTCCTTAATATAAAATAACTCTGGATGATCCTTTAAAACTGCATTAACAATTTGACTTACTTTATCTATCTCTTTTTCTTTAATATAAATATTTTGTGTTCTTGTATAAGCAATATTATAAATTATTTGATAGAGTTGTTTTTGTTTTTTATTTAAAAGCTGATAATGATATTTAAAACATTGATCTTGTTTAAATTTATTTTCTATACTTTGGTAAGATTGTGGAAAACATCCACATAATAAAAATAATACAAGTAGACTAATCAGTTTTTTCATTTTAAAAAAAATAATCTAGCGAATGCTAGATTACTCTTCCCTCAATTTATATTCAAAATAACTCTTACCAAAATAAACTACACTACCTGCCAAGAGCATCATTAATAATCCTAAGCACATAATAAACATCCCCTTCTTATTCATATCATACTCTTTTATACTATTTTATGCAAATTATTTAGATTTTATATCCTTTTTTTACTTCTTTTTTTCTACAATCTTTTTAAAATTATTATTATAAAATATTATTAGTAAAATAAATATTTTTAAACTTGTTCAATGATTTAAAAGGGGTTAAAATTATAATAAGTAGGTGATATGATGAATGCCGATAGATTATTTATGCTTGTTGATACATGTGCCAATATTGATGAAGTAAAACACGAATTTCCAGATTTAGATTTTTTAACTTATTTTTATGCTTTATTAGGATATTACTGTATTCCTACAATCAAGTTATATAATGAAACAAAAATTGATGAAAATACTTTGAATGGTATTCTTAATGGAAAAATTCAACCTCAAAGAGATGATCTTATTCAAATGAGTTTAGTTTTAAATATTGATTTAAAGAAAACAAACTTTATGCTTTCTCTTGCTGAATGTGAAACATTATCCTATAAAGAAAGCCGTGATAGTTTGATTATCTGTTCAATTAAAAATCATTATTCAATCAATAAAACAAATATCATGTTATCAACTTGCAATCTTGTCAAAATATAAAGGTAGTAAAATAGTGGTTCATACGAACCACTATTTTTTATTTATCTAAATTTTTAAAAGCTGTTGAAAGCATTAATTTAATACGATTTAATTGGTTAACTTCACTAGCTCCTGGATCATAGTCAACAGCTACAATGTTACTTTGAGGATATTTCTTTCTTAAAGCCTTAATAGCACCTTTACCTGTAACATGGTTTGGTAAACATCCAAATGGTTGCATACATACAATATTTGGTGCTCCACTTTCAATAAGTTCAATCATTTCACCAGTTAAGAACCAACCTTCACCTGTTTGGTTACCAATTGAAACAACTTCTTTAGCTTTATCAGCAAGATGTTCAATAGAAGCTGGTGGATCAAAACGTTTTGATTTTTCTAAAGCTTTGATCATATCTTTTCTTAAGAAATCAACGGCTTTAATTGCGAATTCACATAGCTTAGTAGCTTTAGCTGTCGCATTGAAATGTTTTCTTTCAAATGTTGTTGAATAGAAACAATATTGGAAGAAATCAATTAAATCTGGCATAACCGCTTCTCCACCTTCTCTTTCAATAATATCAACAATTTGATTATTAGCAGTTGGATGGAATTTAACAAGGATTTCTCCTACTAAACCAACTCTTGGTTTCTTGATATCCAATAAAGGTAATTCATCAAAATCTTTTACGATTTGATAAACATTTTTCTTAAATTCTTTCATGCTACCTGTTTCAATATTTTTCATACATTTTTCTACCCATGATTGGTAAAGTCTATTGGCACTTCCTTTTTCTTTTTCATATGGTCTTACACGATAAAGGACTCTCATGAATAAATCTCCATACATTGCACCGATAATAACTTTCTTTGCAAGTGAGTAGGTAATTTTAAATCCTGGGTTTGATTCGATACCTTGTAAATTGGCACTAATTACTGGTACTTGTTCTAAACCAGCATCTTTTAAAGCTTTACGGATAAATCCGATATAGTTTGTCGCACGACATCCACCACCTGTTTGAGAAATGATCAAGGCTGTTTTGTTGACATCATATTCACCACTTGTTAAAGCTTCCATCATTTGTCCAGCGACAAGGATACTTGGGTAACATGCATCATTATTAACATATTTTAATCCTGCTTCTGTAGCTCCTTTATCTACTGATGGTAAAACTTTTAAGTTATAACCACTTTCTTGCATTGCCTTTTCAACAAATTGGAAATGGATTGGTGACATTTGCGGACAAAGGATTGTCCAACGATCATCTTTCATTTCTTTAGTGAATGGTACTTTGACTGGTTTATATTTTTTAGATAAATCAATTTCTTTATTTTCTTGTTTATCAATTGTTGCTTTTAATGAACGGATACGAATACGAATTGCTCCTAAGTTACTTCCTTCATCAATTTTAATAAGTGTATAGATTTTATTTCTCGCATTTAAGATTTCTGCCACTTGATCAGCCGTAACAGCATCTAATCCACAACCAAATGATGTTAATTGAATTAATTGTAAGTTTGGTTGAGATGAAACAAAGGATGCTGCATGGTACATTCTTGAGTGATATGTCCATTGATCCACAACACGTAATTCTTCTAATTCTTTATCTAAGTGACAAACACTGTCTTCTGTTAAAACAGCCATGCCTTCACCAGTAATTAAATCAGCTAATCCATGGTTGATTTCTGGATCGACATGATATGGCCTACCTGATAAAACAACCCCTGTCATATTATTTTCTTTTAAGTAAGCAAGGACTTTTTCTCCTTCTCCTTGGATATCTAAACGACATTGTTGTAATTCTTCATAAGCATGTTCAATCGCTGCTTTTAATTCTTTATCACTAATACCAAATGATTTAAATTCATCTTTTAAGTTTGTAAACATTGTTTTACGATTACTTAAATCTATGAATGGATTTCTAAAGATGATTTCATTTATTTCTAAGTTATCTACGTTATTTCTAATAACTTCTGGATAAGAAGTTACGACTGGACAGTTGTAATGATTTCCTTGAGTAACATTTTCTTTTCTTTCATAAGCAACTGAAGGATAGAAAATATATTTAATTCCTTTTTCAATTAAGCTTTCAATATGTCCGTGTGATAATTTAGCTGGATAACATACACTTTCTGATGGAATAGATTCAATTCCTTTTTCATAGATTTTTTTACTTGAACGTGGTGATAAGACTACTCTGAATTTTAAATCAGTAAATAATGTATGCCAGAAAGGATAGTTTTCATACATATTTAAAACACGAGGAATCCCTACTGTTCCACGTTTTGCTTCTTTAGCCGTTAATGAACGATAATTGAAAACTCGACGATATTTATAATCATATAAGTTTGGTAATTGTTTTGATTTAGGAGGTAAGTTTGCTCCTCTTTCACATCTGTTTCCACTGATATGTTCACTACCATCATTAAATGAAGAAACTGTTAACATACAATGATTTGTACATTTTTGACAATAACGAATTGTACTTTCATAACCGAAAGCATCAACTTGTTCCTTATTAAGTAACGTTGTTCCTTGTCCTTGATATCTTTCTCTAGCAATTAAAGCAATACCAAAGGCTCCCATTAATCCAGCGATATCTGGACGAATCGCTTTGATTCCTGTTTCTTGTTCAAAAGCTCTTAAAACAGATTCATTATAGAATGTTCCACCTTGTACTAATACTGATTTACCAATACTTTCAGGCGAACGTAATTTAATAACTTTATATAAAGCATTTTTAATAACAGAATAAGCAAGACCTGCAGAAATATCTTCAATCTTAGCTCCTTCTTTTTGTGCTTGTTTTACTTTAGAGTTCATAAATACAGTACAACGAGATCCTAAATCAATTGGTGCTGTTGATTGTAAAGCTAGATTAGCGAAATCAGCAACATTGTATCCTAATGATTTAGCGAATGTTTCAATAAATGATCCACATCCTGATGAACAAGCTTCATTTAATAAAATATCTTGAATAATACCATCTTCGATCTTGATAGCTTTCATATCTTGTCCACCGATATCTAAGATAAAGGAAACATCATCTTTAAAATATTTAGCGGCTGTAAAGTGAGAAATTGTTTCTACTTCACTGACATCCATTTTAAATGCAGATTTAATTAAAGCTTCACCATATCCAGTTGACCCAGCATGAACAAGTTCTACTCCTTTAGGTAAGATTTCATAGATTTCTTTTAAAATCTTACGAACAACTTCAATTGGATTTCCTTCATTAGATGAATAGAATGTATATAATACAGAACCATCTTCATCAACTAATACAGCTTTAGATGTTGTCGAACCAACATCTACACCTAAGAAAGCTTTTCCTTGATATGTATTTAAATCTCTTTTCTTTACTTTTGTACGATAGTGTCTATTTCTAAATTCAATACGATCTTCTTCTGTTTCAAATAATGGTTTCAAAGTATCTGTTTCATCAGAAATACCATCTTTTAATGAATCTAAAATATATACAAGTTCATCAATTGTTGTTTTATTCACTTTATCTTCTCTAGCAAGTAAACATGCTCCCATAGCTACGAATAATTGTGAGTTTTGAGGAAAGATAACATCTTCATCTTTTAAGTTTAATGAATCAATAAAACGTGCACGTAATTGATCTAAGAAATAAAGAGGTCCTCCTAGAAAAGCAACTTTACCACGAATAGGTTTACCACAAGCAAGACCACTAATTGTTTGATTGACAACGGCTTGGAAAATAGAAATAGCGATATCTTCTCGAGCTGCCCCTTCATTGATTAATGGTTGGATATCTGTTTTAGCGAATACACCACAACGAGATGCAATTGGATAAATTGTTTCATAGTTTTTAGCAAGTTCATTTAATCCAGCAGCATCTGTTTGTAATAAGGAAGCCATTTGATCAATAAATGCCCCTGTACCTCCTGCACAAGTCCCGTTCATTCTTTGTTCAAGAGTTGATTCAAAGTAAGTGATTTTAGCATCTTCTCCACCTAATTCAATTGCTACATCACATTCAGGAATATAAGTTTCCACTGTTTTTGTACAAGCAATCACTTCTTGAACAAATTCTACATTTAAATGTTTTGATAAAGACAAACCACCTGATCCTGTCATCACTACTTTAACTGGTAAGTTTCCATAGTGTTCTTGAACTTCTTTAATTAGACTTTCTATTGCTGGTTTAACATCAGAATAGTGTCTTTGATATTTTGAATAGATACATTGATGTTCTTGATCTTCCACATATAATTTTACTGTTGTTGATCCAACATCAATTCCCATGTAATATAATTTATCCATTTTTTGACTCCTTTACTAAATTAAGTGTCATTTTAGAAATTGTATCTCTAAATTGTTTCACTTCTTTTTCATCAATTCCATCTAACATAATTTTTTCTAATTGAATAACATGATTATCAATCTTTTCTACTGTACTATACGCATGTTCAGTTGCTTTGATTTTTTTCATACGTTTATCATTTTCAACAGGTTCTTTTGTGATATATCCGTTCTTTTCTAAAGAATTTAAAAGACCTGTTGCAGTTGATCTTCTAATATTAAAATATTTTTCTATGTCTTTTTGATAAATTTCTTCATCATTTTCACATAAATAAATAAGAATTAACCCCTGCGGTCCTGATAACATACAATCAATACCATGAATATCATCTAAATAACGTCCCATATATTTAGACAAAACACGTATTTCCATTCCTATTCGATGTTCCATAAATGTCTCCTTTTTTGTTCGGCTGCTAACATTATACGCTTTTGTCACACTATGTCAAATTATTTGAAATTAATTACTAAAACAAAAAAATAGATATTTTCATATCTATTTAAATAATGCACTTCCTATACGAATCATTGTAGAACCATGATTTAAAGCTTCATGATAATCATTAGACATTCCCATTGATAACTGATCCAATTGATACATTGGATAATCTTTTTGAAGTCTTTGTAAAAGCTCTTGTGTCATTTTAAAATACTTTTCAGTTTCACTACTTTCAATATGTGGTGCCATCATCATAAGTCCTCTTACTTTGACATGAGGATAATCTTTTAAACAATTAAATACTTCATCAATTTCTTCTACTTCAAAACCATGTTTACTTTCTTCTTTAGCAATATTTACTTGAATTAAAACTGGCATTTCTAAATCTCTTTTAGCTGCTTGTTTTTCTATTTCTTTTAATAAAGAATAACGATCAACAGCATGAATTAAAGTCACTTTATCAATAATATATTTTACTTTATTTGGTTGAAGTGTTCCAATAAATTGAAACTCACCATTACCATGATAATTTTCATACTTTTCTAGAAAAGCTTGTACTCTATTTTCTCCAAAACATGTAACTCCTAATTTTTCTAATTTTTCAATTTCTTTAACATCTACATATTTTGTAGCTGCAACTAATTTTGCTGGTTTTACTTCTTCTAATATCTTTTTAACTGCTTCTTCATTTACAATCATAAAACTCTTCCTTTCATGATAAATTCTTACTTTATTATAATTCAATCAAAAAGAAAAACAAGAACTTAGTCTTGTTTTAATCTTATTCTTTCTGATTCCTTTTTTAATACTTTCATTAAAATAGGTGCACATATTAAATAAAAGCAAAAATTACCTACTGCATGAAAAGTATCAAATAACAATCCTGCCATATAATAAACAATATATAAAGAAGGACCACCTAACATTAATTGTTCTAGAGAAACAACTATACCAAAGACATATCCCATCAAAAAGGAAAAAATGGCCATTGGAAATAACTTAGGTTCTTTATGTATTTTCTTTAAAAAATCTAATAAAACCTGTGTAATCAAACAAATAACGACCCATGCAAGAATTTGAAAAAAAGTCCATGTTCCCATACCTAAAAACAAATTAGAAACAACAGTTGTAACAATACTTAATTTAACTCCAAAACCTAATCCAAATAACATAACTGAAATAATAATGATAGATGTAACAGGCTTAATATTAGGTAATGCTTGCAGATATATACGTGAAGCAATATTAACAGCTGCCAATATTCCTATTAAACTAATTTCTTTTACTTTACTCGAATGCATATAGTCTCCTATTCATAGTTAACATAATACCAAACAACTTTATCGCCATCTTTTAAATTGTATTTAATTGCTGCCATATTAGGGGCAACACCATTAACACTATACATCCATCCAGACATTGGCCCATGTTGCTTTTCTTTTAAACCACCTATTCCTGAAACATAATAATCACTACCCTCAACTTCTTTACCATTTTTAGCTGCTATAATTTTTAATACACTTAAAGCATTACTATTTTTATCAACATTTAAAGTACCAGCCATCATTGTATTTCCCATTCCAATTACTTGAATATTTATTGTAATTTTTTCATTAGTTGGTTGTTGATTCGATGAACTATTGGTTGATGAATTATTTGACTGATTATTACTTGTTTGTCCACTATTTGATTGAGATTGATTCGTAGAACTTTGAGAATGACCTGCACTACTACTTTTACTATTGCTTTGAGTTGTAGATGATGATTTACTATTTGATTTATTTTTATCATTTGTTTTTGTTTCATCTGTTGATTGTGTTGATGATTGACTGTCATTTTGTGTAGATTCACTTGTTTCTTGTGTTTGATCAGTTGTCTCTTGTTTCTCTTCTTTTTTAGTTTCCTTAGTATTTTTTTCTTTCTTATTTTTTGTAGTGTCTACTTGTGCTACTTGATTGGTTTTATAATTTCCAGTAACACCATTATAAATAGAAAAACTACCAATAAAAACAAAAGAAATTGTAATAAATAATATTACAATTCTTTTTGTTTTATCCATATTTTTTATTTTATTAATGAACTCTTTCATATTCTTTTCTTAATACTAAGAATAATCCACCAGACACCATTGATAATGAAACAAAGATAACAACATTAGTTTCATCTCCAGTTTTTACTGAAGTTGTTTTTTGATTTGTTGTTTCAACTTTATTTGTAGATTGGCTATCTTTTTTTGTATCTGTTGGTTGTGCTGGTTTTGTGTTATCAGGTTGTTCTGGATTCATCATTTTATCATAAGCTTTTTTTGCTTTTTCAAAAACTGAACCATTTTTATATGTACCTAATGTTTTAGCTACTTCTGCAGTTGTATATTCTGCATTATAACCACTTGGGAATGACCCATCGCTTAATTGTGTATTTAAAAGACAATCTATTGGATGAATAGTATATCTATCATTTAATAAACTATTTGTATCATAGGCGAACATTCCTTCTAATACTTGTGATTGAGTATCTACATTATCAGCAGTAACCCATCCTGTTGTTGTCATTGTTGTATTATTTTTAATATAATCAATTGCTTTATTGATAGTAGTCGCATATTTTTCTTTATTCACAACTGCTAAACCTTCAATAACCCATCCTGTAGTATCATAATCAGCGTAATAAGTTCCGCCCCATTCATAACCACAAACACTAGATGCTGCTATTTCATCATTTAATTTATTAGCAATTAAATTTGTCTTTTCTGATGAAGTTACATATAAAGCATATAATGTCCAAACATCTGAAGAAGCTCCCCAGCTACCTTCAACATTACCATTTTCATCAATTTGACTTTCTAATGTTTTTTTATCTTCTGTAGGATCAACACCTAATAAAACTTCTGTAACAATTTTTTTAGAAAGTGATGTACTACTTAAATCTGCTGAAGAAGTATCAAATTGATTGCTTTCAGCTTCTAATCCTAAAGATTCTACAGCAAGAATTTTATCTGCATTATTTAAATTGTTGTTATTTTTATAATATTCAACAACTTTAGAATAAGCAGCGTTAATTTTTGATGTATCATATGATGTTGCTGATACACCAGAAATGGCAGTCATGAAACATACAACTGAAATCATAAAACTGCATACAATTTTTCTCATTTTCATATTCTTTCCCCTTTCAAATTAAATAACTCCTAAATAAAAACTAGGCATAGTTATCCTAGCTTATCTAGAAGAACTACTTTATACTCCGTAAAGTGTATCCTTAGATATAGGCAAGTATTCCGACTCTGTTTCATTGTTTAAGCGTCTTCCCAGTTTCCCAGTGACTTTGATGCTTATTCTCCACATTACGGCGGCGGGACCGTTCAGGTATTTCACCTGATTCCTTTTTAATTTAAATATATAATATTTAAAACCTATAAATATTATTCAATTTTACTTTGTACTTGGACATTATATTATAATTGATAAAAAAAATATAGACAGAATAGAAAAAAATCGCATGAAATCATGCGATTTTAGATTATCTGATTGTTGTACCTACTGGTAATTCTCCTGCATCTACAACACCTAATACTTTTTTATCTCCACCAGCAAGAACCATACCTTGAGATTCTACACCTCTTAATTTAGCTGGTTTTAAGTTTGTTACAACAATTACTTTTTTACCAACAAATTCTTCTGGTTTATAAACATCAGCAATACCACTTACGATTTGTCTTGGTGTTTCTTCACCAACATCAATTTGGCTTACTAATAATTTATCAGCATTTGGATGTTTTTCACATTTAATAACTTTTCCTACTTTTAATTGAATTTTAGAAAAGTCATCAATTGTAATTTCTTCTTTTGTTTCTTTAGCTTCTTTTTCTTTCTTTTCTTTTACAGCTTTGATAGAAGCTTTTTGTTTTGCTTCAATAACTTCTACTTTTTTAGCAACTTCTTTTGGATCTAATCTAGCAAATAACATTTCTGGTTTTTCAACTACTTTTGTTCCTGATGCATAGTTTCCAAATTCTTTTAAGCTTTCAAAATCACGTTGATCTGTATTAATTTGATCTAAGATTTTTGTAGCTGTTGAAGGCATATATGGATATAGCATAACTGCTGAGAAACGAATTGATTCAATTAAGTTATATAATACTGTAGCTAAACGATCTTTTTTAGTTTCATCTTTAGCTAATGCCCATGGCATTGTTTCATCAATATATTTATTTGTTCTTCTTAATAAGTTGAAGATTTCATCTAATGCATTTGATGCTTTGAATTCATCCATTTTAGCAATAGATTTAGCTGGCATAGCTAACGCTAAATCCTTTAATTCTTGATCTACGTCTTCACATACGTTTTTGTTTTCTACAATACCACCAAAGTATTTATTAGACATAGCAATTGTTCTATTAACTAAGTTTCCTAAAACGTTAGCAAGATCACTATTAATTCTTTCTACTAATAAATCCCATGTAATACTTCCATCATTATCATATGGAATTTCATGTAATACGAAATATCTTACTGCATCAACACCAAAGATATCTACTAAATCATCTGCATAGATAACATTTCCTTTTGATTTAGACATTTTACTTTCACCTTGTAATAACCATGGATGTCCAAATACTTGTTTAGGTAATGGAATATCTAATGCCATTAACATAATTGGCCAATAAATTGTGTGGAATCGAACGATATCTTTACCAATTAAATGTAAATCAGCAGGCCAGTATTTTTTATATAATTCACCATGATTTCCATCTGCATCATATCCAAGTCCTGTAATATAGTTTGTTAAGGCATCAATCCATACATAAACAACATGTTTAGGATCAAAATCAACTGGAATAGACCATTTAAATGATGTTCTAGAAACACATAAATCTTGTAATCCAGGTTTTAAGAAGTTATTCATCATTTCATTTTTTCTTGAAACTGGTTGAATAAATTCTGGATGATCTTCGATATGTTTAATTAAACGATCTTGATATTTAGATAATTTAAAGAAGTATGCTTCTTCTTTAGCATCATGTACATCTCCCCCACAATCAGGACATTTACCATCTACTAATTGTGATTCAGTAAAGAATGATTCGCATGCTGTACAATATTTACCTTCATAATGACCTAAATAAATATCACCTTTGTCATATAATTTTTTAAAGATTTTTTGTACTTGTTTTTCATGATATTCATCAGTTGTTCTTATGAATCGATCATATGATGTATCCATCATATCCCAAATATTTTTAACTACACCTGCAACTTGATCTACATATTGCTTAGGTTCAATTCCTGCTTCTTTAGCTTTAATTTCAATTTTTTGTCCATGTTCATCTGTTCCTGTTTGGAATCGAACATTGTACCCTTCTTGTCTTTTAAAACGAGCAATTGCATCAGCTAAAATAATTTCATATGTATTTCCAATATGAGGTTTACCTGAAGTATAAGTAATTGCTGTTGTAAGATAATAATCTTTTTCGTCTTTCATCTTCTAATCTCCTTTATAAAAATAAAAAACGCCCTTATAAAAGGACGAATAATCGCGGTACCACCTTTTTTACACATTGCTGTGTCACTCAAAACTTTAACGCAGTTAACGATTATTTCTAACTATTTGAAATAACTACTCCTGGGCCATCTCTTAAAGTTTAACATACTGATTTTCACCAGCCATCAGCTCTCTAAATGTCTTGCTTTAACATCTTCCATTCTTCGTATTTATTGTATCCTTATTAACTTTATCAAACCCTTAAATCAATGTCAATGAGTTTCATTGAAAGAAAATATGTTTCACGTGAAACAAAAATAGTATAGCCTAAACTATACTATTTATATTCAGAATGTCCTTTATATTTTAATAAATCTGATACAGTAACGAATTGATAACCTTCTTTACTTAATTGATCTAAAGCCATTTCTAATCCAGCAACAGAATTTTCATGAATATCATGAATCAAGACAATATTACCATCACCAGTTTTAGACTTAGCATCTCTAATAATATTATCACATACAATTTGAGCACCATTTGTTACTTTACTATAACGCCAATCTTCTGTATCTCCATCCCATAGAATCATACTTAAACCATAAGAATAGAATGCAGATTTAACTGTATCATTTTTTGCTCCATAAGGTGGTCTTATTAATGTTGGTTCTGTTCCACAGGCTTTAAAACATGCTTCTTGTGTTTTCTTAATTTCTTCATCTAAAGCTGTAGCATCTAATTTTGTAAGTTGTGCATGTTGATATGTATGACTTGCTATCTCATGTCCTCTTTCATAAACTGATTTAACAATATCTGGATAAAGATTCATGTTTTGACCTAATTCGAAGAATGTTCCTCGACCGTTATATTTTTCAAATGCATTCATTGCTCTTTCTGTTAATGTTTTATGTGGTCCATCATCCAATGTAATAGCAACCATTTTTTTCTTTGGATCTACTTTCATTAACTTAGGTGCTTTGACATCTAATGGTGCATTAGATGGAATATTTTTATTTGCTAATTTTATGTAATCTTTATTTTCTTTATAATTAATAGTAATTTTATTTTTTAGTTTTTGATCTGTAAAATATGTAAAACTATCTTGATCTACTTTAATAGAAGTTGATTCTTTATCATACTCACTCACTCCTAAAGTATTTAATAAATCACCATATTTACCATGTAAACAATCTTTTAATGTTAACAATTGATTTGTTTTACAATCATATGTCATTATAGATTTTGTTGCTTTTGTTTTTGTCTCATCTTCATTAATACGCTTATAATCTAATTCAACAACAACATATTGTTTATAAATCTTTTTACAAGAGTAATCTAGATATAATATATCTTTTTGATCCTTTTTCTTTTTTTCTGATTTTAAATATGTGCTATATGATTCTTTAATAATTTTATTTAAATTCTTTTCTTTTAATTTAGGATAGTATAATGAAATGTAAAAATCATCATTTTCTTTTTCATAGTGTTGTACTGTTCCATATTGTTTATTTGTTTCATTATAAGTATTATAATCTTCATATTTATTTTTCCCATTAAATAGTAAAAAATAAATACCTCCCAATATTAATATCACAACCAATAATGTAATAATTACAGGTATGGATTTTAATCTTCTTTTGCTTCCATGTCTACCATAATTGTAGCTTTGTTTACTATACATATTTCCTTGTTCCTCCTGCTTATAGTATACCACAAATATATAATTTTATCTTTTGTTTCACGTGAAACAAAAAAATACCATTATTTAGAATGGTATTCTTGATAAACACTATTTTTATTAAGATTTCTTTGTTTAGCAACTTCTTTAATTGCATCTTTAGTAGACATTCCTTTTTCAATATACATATCTACGTCTTCCTTGATTGTTGTTTCAAAAGTTATTTCTTCTTCTACTTCTTGACTACCTTCAACAACAATAACCATTTCTCCTTTTAATTCTTCTACAATAGAAATAATTTCAGAAATATGACCTCTAATGATCTCTTCATGTTTTTTAGTAATTTCTCTACATAAAGCAATATCTCTATCTCCTAGAATATCTAACATTAAATTTAATGTTTTTTTAATTCTATGTGGTGATTCATAAAAAACAATTGTTTCTTTATATTTTTTTAAATCAATTAATTCTTTTTTCTTTTTCTTATCTAAATGATCTAAAAAACCATAAAACATAAATGGTTGTGGAGCAATTCCTGAAACAACTAAAGCATCTAAACAAGCATTACATCCTGAAATAGGAACAACATTTATTTCATGTTCTATTGCTTCTTTAACTAATTCATATCCAGGATCAGAAATAGCAGGATAACCGGCATCACTTACTAAAGCAATATCATTTCCTTCTTCTAATAATTGTATAAGTTTAGGAATTGATTGTTTTATGTTATGTTCATGATGAGAAATAAGTTTTGTTGAAATTTCAAAATGATTTAAAAGCTTAACAGTATTTCTTGTATCTTCTGCAGCAATATATTTTACATTTTTTAAAGTATTAATAGATCGATATGTCATTTCATCTAAATTACCAATAGGTGTTGCTACTAAATATAATGTTGGTCTTTCATTTTCAAAACTCTTTTGTCTATTCATCTATCTTCTCTCCAAACATTCTTCTTACTTCATTACTGTAACTTCCATCATCATTATGTGCATATAACGGTGGTTCGATTTTTAATCCTTTTTTTCCTTTATACATTCCTTCTACTAATAAGACATGTGAATCTCTATTCATTTTAGGATATACAAAACGTATTCTTTTAGGTTCAATATCATATTTTTGCATAATATTTAAAATATCAATCATACGATCAGGTCGATGAACAATTGCAAATCTTCCTTTGTTGTCTAATAAATAAGCTGCCGCTGAAATAATACCTTCTAAATCAATTTTTATTTCATGACGTGCTATTGTTAAATATTCATTATCATTTAAATTACTATTTTCCCCTACTTCAAAAAATGGTGGATTGCAAACAATCAGCTGTGCTTTTGGTAACTCTTTGACAACATCTTTAATATCTCCATGAACGATTTCTATTTGGTCATTTAAATCATTCATCTCAACATTTCTTCTAGCAAGATCAACCGCTTCATCTTGAATTTCTATACCTATAATTTTTTTAAGTGTTCTTTTTGAAAGCAATAATGGAATAGCAGCATTATTTGTACCAAAATCAACAATATTTTTTACATCTTTATTGATTGTACAAAACTGTGATAATAAAACAGTATCCAAAGAAAAGTTAAACATATCTTTTCTTTGGATAATTTTCAAATCATTATGTGCTAATAAATAATTAATGACTTCTTGGTTTTCCATTTTTCTTTCCTGCATGATTATTTTTATCAAATTTAATTTCGTCTAAACCAACGAATACAATTCCATTATTTGTTTCAATTTTAACAAGATCATTAATAACATTTAATCCTGTTACTTTTACATCTTTATCTTGATATTTTACATGTGATCCTATTTTAGGAAAACGTTCTTTTTCTAAAGAATAAATTTCATCTTCATATTTTAAACAACACATTAATCTTCCACATGCACCTGATATTTTTTCTATATTAATTGCTAACATTTGATTTTTAGCCATATTAATAGAAACTCCATTAAATTCTCCTAAAAGAGTTGAACAACATAATGGTAAACCACATGTTCCAATTCCACCAATTACTTTTGCTTTATCTCTTGGACCAATTTGTCTTAATTCTATTCTGCATTTGAAAACAACAGCTAATTCCTTTAATAGTTCCCTAAAATCAACACGATCATCGGAAGTGTACATAAAAATAACTTTTGCTTTATCTAATGTATATTCACAATTAGTAAGTTGCATATTAACATCATATCTTGAAACAATTTCTTTACATGTTACTAATGCTTGTTTTGCATCCCTAACATTTTTTTGATAATTTTCTATATCTTTTTTTGTAGCTTTTCTAACTATCTTTTTTAATTCTGTATCTAAATTAAATTCTGATATATCTTTTAATTCCTGTGATATTTCTCCAAGTTCTAATCCTCTAGCAGTTTCTACAACTACTCGGTCATCTTTTTTTAATTTTAAATTTGTGGAAAAATAATAGATCTTACCAGCACTTTTAAATTTTACACTTGCAAGTTTAATTTCTTCCATATAAATTCCTTTCTATATTCTATACATCATACTATCCATAAGTAATGGAATATTAGCATTTGTATCTAATAAGTATGATGTTTCTAATAATAATTCAATTTTCTTTATTATATCATTGTTATCATATGTTAGTGAATTAAAAAATTCTACGTGATTACAAAAAACAGCTTTTTCATTTTGTTTCACGTGAAACATATCCTTAAGTGCAAGAATAATTAAATTAATAAATAATTTAATATTTTCCTTTTCTTTATGATCTTTAAGCATATGAATTTGTGTGTTTATGATAAGATTTTCTCTATATAAAAATAAATCCTCAACAAAATTAATTGCTTGTAACATAATATCATCAAAATTATCCTGATTTAAATTTTCTAAATCATCTTCATCTTTAATAATATAAGATAAGACACTTGCTTTTTCTTCTTCATATCCTTTAGCAATCAATTTTTCTTTAAGTACTTCTTTATTATCTGGTTTTAATTCTATAACCTGACATCTAGATATAATCGTTGGTAAAATACGATTGATATTTTTAGTTGTAAAAATTGCATAAATACCTTCTGTTGGTTCTTCTAATATTTTAAGTAAAGCATTCATAGCTTCTTTGGTTGTTTTTTCAACATTCTTTAAAATATAAACTTTTGCCTTACCTTCAAGAGAAGACTTTTTGAAAGTTTCTTGTATATTTTCAATGTGTTTCTTTTTAATACTTTCCTCTTCTCCATCAATTTCTATAATATCTGCATATTGATGGTTTAATACTTTTTGACAATCTATACATTGTTCACAAGCTAAGGTTTCATTACATATAAGTGACATTGTTAGAAACTGTAATGGTTGATCAGTATTATTTCCAACAAGTAAGAATGCATGTGGTATTTTTTTTAAGTTAAATTCATTTTCAATAATTCTATAGAATAAAGGTTGATTTTCTTTTAAATAATCTTTGATCATAATATTTTCTTAATTTCCTTTAAGGCATCTTGTACAACATCTTCAACCTTTTGATCTGCATTGATTTTTACAATACGATCACTATATTGTTTACAAATTGTTAAATAACCTTCATAAACATTTTTATGAAAATCACTTTTTTCTAAATCTAATCGGTTGGTTTCTCTTTGATTAACTTTAATTCTTTCTAATCCTTTTTTATAATCAATATCAAAAAATAAAGTTTTATCTGGCATAACATCGTTTATCGCAAATAAATTCATATTATAAACTTCATCAATTCCTAGATTTCTAGCAACACCTTGATAAGCAAGTGAACTATCTACAAAACGATCACATAATACAATATACCCTTCTTTTAAAGCTGGTAATACTTTTTCTACAAGATGTTGTCTTCTTGCTGCTGCATATAATAAAGCTTCTGTACGTGCATCCATTTTTGTATTTTTCTTATCTAAAATAACATTTCTTATTTGTTCAGCAATATCAACCCCACCTGGTTCTCTTGTAAGTAAGACTTTGTATCCTGATTCATTTAATATTTTTACAAGTTCTTTAGAAACTGTTGTTTTTCCACTACCTTCTGGTCCTTCTAATGTAATAAACTTTCCTGTCATAATACTTCTCTCCTCTTTCTTCATTATTATAACTGATTTTTCTATTTAAACAAGAAAAGACCTCTTGCAAGGTCTTATATTTTCTTTCTTCCTTCTAAAGATTTTAATAATGTTAATTCATCTGCATAATCAATATTACTTCCTATTGGTAATCCATTAGCAATTCTACTTGTTTCTATTCCTTTTTTCGCTAACAACTTAGCTAGAAACAACGCTGTTGTTTCACCTTCTCTTGTAGGATTCGTTGCAATAATCACTTCTTTAACTCCATCAAGTCTTTCAAATAAAGAATTAATATTTAAATCATCTATCGTTTTACCATCAATCATAGAAATCGTCCCATGTAAAACATGATATAATCCATGATATTCTCTTACCTTTTCCATAGCAAAAACATCTTTAGGACTTTCTACAACACAAATAACTGATTGATCCCTTGTTTCATCTTTACAAATTTCACAAAGTTCACCTTCACAAATATGTCCACATTTTTTACAGTAATGGATATTATCTTGAAAATGAGCTAACACATTTGCAAACTCTTGGACATATTCTTTATCCATTGATAAAACATGATAAGCTAATCTTTCTGCAGATTTACCACCTATTCCTGGTAGTCTTTTAAAACATTCAACTAAATCTGTAAATGACTTTGGATAATTCATAATACACTCCTATTCTTCAAATTCAACAATCTCATCACCAAACATATCAATCGCATATTGTTGAGCTTCTGTAAGTTCTACAACCGGTTCATGATATTCATCAATATGATGTAAAACAATTGGTTGTGGTTGTGGTAATTTTTTTTCTTTATTAAGTTGAATAAATTTTTGTCTCATATTTGGCCAATCTGCTTCCATTACTGCAATAAAATCATATTCTGATCCTAAAACTTCCTTTAAGAAATTTTTTAATGGATAATAATTTTCTGTATAGTTAATACTATTCACTTCTGGTTGATATTTCAATGTCAAAATAAAACCTTTTTCGCCAGCAGCTACAGGTTTAGCATCACATAGCATATTTGCATATTTAGCAGTATTAAGATTATAACAATATCTTCTAATAACTGGCCATTTATCTTGAATATCATTTAAAACTGTTCTTTTCGCCTGTACTAAGATATTTAAAATGTCATTAAAGTCTACTTCTATTTGAGCTGTTGTTTTTACTTCTTTTACCTCTTCTTTAGCTTCTTCCACAGGAGTTTCTACTTGTTCAACTTTCGGTTCTTTCTTTTCTTCTACCTTTTCTTGTAAATCTTCTTGAGGTTCAATTACTGGTTCTTGTATCTTTTCTACTGGTTTTTCAACCACTTCTTCTTGTTGAACTTTAACCGATGTTTCATGTGAAACATTTTCAATAACTTTTGGTTCTTCTACAACAACTTCTTTATGTTCATTTTCAATTTGATTACATATCTTTAATAAAGCTAATTCAAAATATGTTGATGAATCTACAGCCTGTCCATAATGACTACTTGCATCCATAAAAATATCAATCATTTGAAATGCTTCTTCTACTAATATATAAGGAACAATTTGTTGGATATCGTTTTTATGCAAAACAAATAATAAAGATAAATCTTGCGTGTTTTTAAAAATAATAACATCTTTTAAAACATCTATTAAATCTTGTGTCAATCTCTTTAAATCAATACTTAAAGACATCATATGATCTAATGTTTTTAAAACATTCTTCATATCCTTTGTCAGTAATAATTTAATTAAACGTATTTTTTCATCATTTGCTAATAAACCATAAACTTTATTAATATTTTCTACTGTTAAATGTCTATCATACGCTAAACATTGTTCTAAAATACTTAAAGCATCCCTCATTCCCCCATCAGCCAGCTTAGAAATAATTTCAAGAGATTCTTCATCATATTCTACATTTTCTTCTTTTAATACATATTCCAAACGACTAATAATATCATGTTCATCCACACGTTTGAAATCAAATCTTTGACAACGTGAAATAATAGTTGGCAAAATTTTATGTGGTTCTGTTGTTGCTAGAATAAATACGATATGTGCTGGAGGTTCTTCTAATGTTTTTAATAAAGCATTGAATGCTTCAGGTGTCATCATATGAACTTCATCAATAATATAAACTTTATATTTAGCATTAATAGGGGCATATTTTACTTTATCTATCAAATCTCTAACTTCATTGACTCCATTATTACTTGCTGCATCAATTTCAATAACATCAGGATGATCTCCTTGAGTAATTGCTTTACAGTTAGGACATTCATTACATGGAGGATGATCTCCTGTACAGTTAATAGCTTTAGCTAATATTTTAGCAATCGTTGTTTTCCCTGTTCCACGTGGTCCAGCAAATAAATAAGCATGCGCTATTCTATTTTCTTTAATTGCATTTTTTAATGTAATTGTAACATGACTTTGTCCAGCGACATCTTCAAATGTTTGCGGACGATAAGTACGATACAAGGCTTTATATGACATATTCTCAACTCCTATCTCCTACATTATACACGAAAAAAAGATATGAGTAATCATATCTTTTGACGTTTCTTTTTAAAATAGTCTTTTATTAACTTTGAACATTTATCTTTTAAAATATCTGATTGAATCATGGGAATATAATTAAGTTTAGGATTTGGTAAATGAATCAATTTATCTAAAGACATCCATCTTGTATCACTTGCACCATAAACAACTCTTTGAATATGGCTTTGAATAATAGCTCCCGAACACATTAAACAAGGTTCTAAAGTTGTATAAAGTGTACATTCATCTAAGCGCCATCTTTCTATTTTTTTACAAGCTTCTTCAATAGCTAACATTTCTGCATGACCATAAGTTTGATTTAAATACTCTCTTTGATTATATGCACGGGCAATAATTTGATCATCTTTTACAATGATACATCCAATTGGCACATCATCATGTTTTAATGCTTTTAAAGCTTCTTGATAAGCTATTTCCATATATTCTTCATCATTCATCTTTTTTTCCTCTAAAAATAAAGACCATCACACATAGACGGTACTTCTTAATGCTGCTACCTTCCGGTCCTGACATGGTTCGAAGCCGCCTATTGTAATGGCAAATATGATTATAGCGTATTTTAGATTTTTAATCAATATATAAATTCATTAAAAGTGCATCATAATACTTTTGATTGACATTAAACATTTGAGGATATCTCCCTATTTCTTGAAAATTAAACTTTTTATAAAGATTAATAGCTGATAAATTATCCTCTTTCACTTCTAAATCAAGAACTTTTAAAGATGTTTCTTTGATCATTTCTAAAGCTTCTTCCATCATCATTGAAGCAATCCCCATATTCCAATATTCTTTTTTAACAGTGATTGCAAAATGACCAATATGCTTTAATCTTTCTTTTTGTTCACCTTGAATAGATAATAAAGAAACAAGTTCATCATCAATAAAACCACATAAAAGTAAACTATTCTCTTGATCAATAAAATCTTGAATAACTTCCATTTCTTCAAATTCATTTAAATAACATTCATTTAAACCATAAGTTAAGTTATCACTTTCTCCCCCAACCTGATTTAAATAATCAATAATCATTGAAGCATCCTCAATTTCTGCTTCACTTATAAATAATTCCATCTTTTTCTTACCTTTCTATAAAAAAGAGTCACCGAAGTGACTATTTTTTAGGAATAATAATATCTTTACCACCCATATAAGGACGTAACGCTTCTGGAATATTAATAGATCCATCTTCATTATAGTTATTTTCAATAAAAGCAATAACTGCTCTTGTTGAAGCTAAAACTGTATTATTTAAAGTAGAAACATAATAATTTCCATTTTCACCTTTAGCACGAATACCTAAACGTCTAGCTTGTGCATCTCCTAATGTTGAACAAGAACCAACTTCAAAATATTTTTGTTGTCTTGGTGACCAAGCTTCAACATCACATGATTTAACTTTTAAATCAGCTAAATCTCCAGAACAACATTCTAATGTTCTTACTGGAATATCTAAACTTCTAAATAATTCAACTGTATATGACCACATTTTGTCATACCATTCCATAGCTTCTTCTGGTTTACATAAAACAACCATTTCTTGTTTTTCAAATTGATGAACACGATAAATACCACGTTCTTCAATACCATGAGCACCTACTTCTTTTCTAAAACATGGTGAATAAGAAGTCATTGTAATTGGTAATTCTTCTTCTTTAACGATTTGATCTTTAAATTTACCAATCATACTATGTTCAGAAGTTCCAATTAAGTATAAATCTTCACCTTCAATTTTATACATCATAGCATCCATTTCATCAAATGACATAACACCTGTAACAACATCACTACGAATCATGAATGGTGGAATACAATAAGTAAATCCTTTATCAATCATGAAATCTCTAGCGTATGAAAGCATTGCTGATGATAAACGAGCGATATCTCCCATTAAATAATAGAAACCATTTCCACTTGTTCTACCTGAAGCTTCTTTATCTAAACCATTAAAACGAGCAATGATATCAGCATGATATGGAATTTCGTACTCAGGTACAACTGGATCTCCGTATTTTTGAATTTCTACGTTTTCTGAATCATCTTTTCCAATAGGTACTGAATCATGAATGATATTTGGTATTTTCATCATGATTTCTTTTAATTCTTTACCATATTCTTCTTCTTTAACTTCTAAATCTTTTAATTCTTCTGCCATAGAAGTTACTTTTGCTTTAATTTCTTCAGCTTCATCTCTTTTGCCTTCTCTCATTAAAGCACCAATTTCTTTAGAATATTTATTTCTTAAACTTCTAATTTCACTTGCTCTTGTGACAACTTCACGATAATCTTTATCTAATTTATAAGCTTCATCTACTAATCCAACTTTTTCATCTTGAAATTTTTTCTTCATATTTTCTTTGACTAAAGTAGGATTTTCTCTAATTAAATTAATATCAATCATTTTCTTTCCCCTTATATTATTAATAACTGCCTTGATTATACATCAAGGCTATTTTCTTTGCAATTCTCTTTTAATCCAAGCCATAATCACTTGAACAATCATCTCTTGTTGACTGTCATTTAACTGTGTATGTGGCTTAATATGATACCACTTATATAAACACCCTCGACAACATGAAGCCGTGGCATGTTGAGCAATAAACACAGGATGATTTTTCATCGGTGTTTGCTTTCCATCATTTAAAATCACAGCCGGTGCTATTCTTTTAGAAATAAAATCTCTGGCGTGTTGTTCTATAACATCTAAGCCTTTTTCATTACAATAATCTTTATACTTTTTAGCAAGATGAAAAGAACTTCTAAACTTTGAATGATCTAAACGATTAAACAATTTTTTTAATTCTTCTCCATTCATTTCTAAAAGAGTCAGATTACTCTGACTCTTCTTCACCTTCTTCTACAACTTCTTCTTCATTTTTAGCAACAACTTCCACAGAAGAAACCTTGCTATCATGTACTTTAATAAGTCTTACACCTTGAGTCGCACGTCCTGCTGTTTTAACTTGTTCCATAGGTAAACGAATCACAATACCATCATCTGTAATAATTAATAAATCTTCATTACCTTCTACTGCTCTAATCGCTACAATTTGTCCATTACGTTCAGTAACATTAATTGTTTTAACACCTTTTCCACCACGATTAGAAACACGATATTCATCAATTGGTGACATCTTACCATAACCTTTTTCCGTAACAACCATAATTAATTGTCCTTCACGGTTTGTTGTCATACCAATAACTTTAGAACCATCAACATTAATACCTCTTACACCACTTGCACTTCTTCCCATTGGTCTAACATGACCTTCAGAGAATCTTACAAGTTTACCATTACTAGCAGCAATTAAGATTTCATCATCCCCTTTAGTTAATTTAACACCAACTAAAGAATCATCTTCTTTTAACTTAATAGCAATCTTACCTGTTTGTCTAATGTTTTCAAATTCTGAAATATCAACACGTTTAACTAAACCTTGTTCAGTTGCAAAGAATAAATACCAATGTTTATCTTCTTCAATCATTTTCTTATTAATATTAATTAATGATTTAACGCTTTCATCTTTATCAAGATTTAAAATATTAACAATTGGTAATCCCTTAGCAGTTCTACCAAATTCAGGAATATTATATCCTTTCAAACGGTATACCTTTCCTTTATTTGTAAAGATCAATAAATCATCATGTGTTGACATATGAATAAGTGAACTAATGACATCATCTTGTGTTGTTGCCATACCTTTGACACCACGTCCACCTCTATTTTGAGATTTATAAGTATCTACTGGCATACGTTTTACATAACCATTATTAGTAAGTGAAATAATAACATCTTCTACTGGAATTAAATCTTCATCTTCAATATCAAATGTACCTTGAATAATTTCAGTACGACGTTTATCACCATATTTTTCTTTCATTTCTAATAATTCATTTCTAATGATTTCTAAGATACGTTCTTCATTAGCAAGAATATCTTTTAAATCAGCAATTGTAATTAATAAATTATTTAATTCTTCTTCAATCTTTTCTCTTTCCAAACCAGCTAAACGTTGTAATTGCATTTCTCTTACAGCTTTAGCTTGTTTATCAGACATTCCAAATTCATCCATTAATCTTTGTTGAATGATTTCAGTTGTTCTACTTGTACGAATTAATTGAATAATTTCATCGATATGATCTAAGGCTTTCTTTAAACCTTCTAAAATATGTGCTCTTGCTTCTGCTTTATTTAATTCAAATTGTGTTCTACGACGAATAACTTCTTCTTGATGTTGTAAATAATATTGAATTAATTCTTTAAGTGTTAAAGTTTTAGGTTCATTATTAACTAAAGCAATATTATTGACACCAAATGTTGTTTGTAAAGAAGTTAATTTATATAATTGATTTAAAATAACTTCTGCTTGAACATCTCTCTTTAATTCAATGACAATTCGAATCCCTTCACGGTTTGATTCATCACGAACATCACTAATACCTTCAACAACTTTATCACGTGCTAAATGCGCAATCTTTTCGACTAATCTTGCTTTATTTACTTGATAAGGAATTTCATAAGCAACAATTCTTTGTCTACCCTTATGTTCTTCAATTTCTGTTTTAGCACGCATAACAATAAGACCATTACCTGTTTCATAGGCTTTTTTAATAGCGCTCTTTCCTAAAATATATCCACCAGTTGGAAAATCAGGCCCTTGAATATAATTTTCCATTAATTCTAAAACAGTAATATCAGGATTTTTACTTACCGCAATAACGGCATCAATCACTTCACCAATATTATGAGGTGGCATATTTGTAGCCATCCCAACAGCGATTCCTGTTGTCCCATTGACCAATAAGTTAGGAATACGACAAGGTAATACCGATGGTTCTCTTTCTTCACCATCATAGTTTGGAATAAAATCAATCGTATCTTTATTGATATCTCTCATTAATTCCATTGAAATTTTAGACATTCTCGCTTCAGTATAACGCATAGCGGCAGCGCCGTCACCGTCAATTGAACCAAAGTTTCCATGACCATCTACAAGCATATAACGATATGAGAAATCTTGTGCCATTCTCACTAAGGCTTCATAAATTGAAGAATCTCCATGAGGGTGATATTTCCCCATAACTTCCCCAACGATACGCGCAGATTTCTTATACGCTTTATCACTATAACAACCAAGTTCATTCATACCATAAACAATACGTCTTTGAACTGGTTTCATTCCATCTCTTACATCAGGTAATGCACGTGCTACGATAACTGACATGGCATAATTCATGAAAGAAGTTTTCATTTCTGATGTTAATTGAATTTTTCTAATTCCTTTTTCTTGATTATCCATTTTCTACTCCTTCTAAATATCTAAATCAGTTACATATTTTGCGTTTTCTTGAATAAATTCTCTACGAGGTTCAACTTTTTCTCCCATTAATACATCAAAAATCATATCAGCTTCCATTGCTTCATCTAATTCAATACGATTTAAAATACGATGTTCAGGATCCATTGTTGTTTCCCATAATTGATCCGCATTCATTTCTCCTAACCCTTTATATCTTTGGATAGAATATTTTGCACCTTCACCTAACTTTGTTCTTAAATCATCTAATTCTTCATCACTATATAAATAATGTTCTTCTTTTCCATGTTTTAATAAATAAAGTGGAGGTTGAGCCGCATAAACAAAGCCACCTTCAATTAAAGGTTTTAAATAACGATATAAGAAAGTTAACATTAAAATACGAATATGTCCTCCATCGACATCGGCGTCGGTCATAATAACGATTTTATGATAACGTAATTTATTAATATCAAAATCTTCACCAATTCCTGTACCAAAAGCAGTAATCATACTACGAATCGTATCACTTGATAAAACACGATCTAATCGCGCTTTTTCAACATTTAAGATTTTACCACGAAGCGGTAAGATAGCTTGAATACGACGATCTCTACCCATCTTAGCACTACCTCCGGCAGAATCCCCTTCGACAATGAAGATTTCACATTCACTAGCATCTCTTGATGAGCAGTCAGCTAATTTCCCAGGCAATGATGTAATTTCCATTCCTGTTTTTCTTCTTGTCATTTCACGTGCTTTTTTCGCAGCTAAACGTGCATGAGAAGCAACGATTGCTTTTTCAACAATAATTTTGGCAGTATCAGGATTTTCTAATAAAAATTGATCCAATGATTTAGAAATAATATTTGAAGCAATTTTTCTTACTTCTGCATTTCCTAATTTTGTTTTTGTTTGTCCTTCATATTGAGGATCAGGATGTTTAACAGAAATAATCGCTGTTAAACCTTCACGACAATCTTCTCCTGATAAAGCATCATCTTTTTCTTTTAAGAAGTTTCCTTTTCTTGCATAGTTATTAATAACCCTTGTAAGAGCTAAACGGAAACCTTCTTCATGTGTTCCTCCTTCATGTGTATTAATATTATTACAGAAAGAATAAATATTTTCTTGATAACCATCATTATATTGCATTGAAACTTCAATCTTAATATCATTTTGCATATCTTCTACATAAATGATTTCATCATGAATTGGTGTTTTATTTTTGTTGATATAAGCAACATATTCCTTAATACCACCTTCATACATATAATCATGTTCACGATTTTGTCCATCTCTTAAATCAGTTAAACTAATTCTTAATCCCTTATTTAAGAAAGCAAGTTCTCTAATTCTTTGTCTTAAAACTTCATAATCATAAGTTGTTGTTTCTTTAAAGATTTCAGCATCTGCTTTAAAAGTAACCTTTGTTCCTTGCTTATCAGTATGTCCTAATTCTTTTAATGGTGCAACTGGTGTCCCACCATTTTCAAATCTTTGATAGTATTCTTTTCCATCACGATAAACATTGACTTCTAGCCATGAAGATAAGGCATTAACAACAGAAGCACCTACACCATGCAATCCACCGGAAACTTTGTAGCCTCCGCCACCAAATTTACCACCAGCATGTAAAACAGTAAAAATTGTTTCAACTGTTGATTTACCTGTCTTAGCGTGTTTTCCAGTTGGCATTCCACGACCATCATCAATAACTTCAACTACATCGTCATCTTTCAAAATTACTTTAATATGACTTGCATACCCTGCTAAAGCTTCATCGATTGAGTTATCAACAATTTCCCAAACCAAATGATGTAACCCTCTAGATGATGTTGTACCAATATACATACCCGGTCTTTTTCTAACAGCTTCTAATCCTTCTAATACTTGGATATCTGACTCATCATAGCTATGTTGTACTTTATTTTCTTCTGCCATCATTTTTCCTCCCTATGATTAATATTAATTTTCTTAGCTTCTTTAATAACATGATGTTCTATTCCATCTATTGATGTTGTTGTAATAAACGTTTGAATACGATTATTTAAAATATCTAAAAGTTTTGTTTTTCTTTGATCATCTAATTCTGATAAAACATCATCTAATAAAAGAATAGGATATTCTCCAATTTCTTCTTTTATTAATTCTATTAAAGCTATTTTCATACTTAAAACGATTGTTCTTTGTTGACCTTGAGAAGCAAACTGATGTGCACTCTTATTATCAATAAAGATCTTCATATCTTCCTTATGAATTCCATAATAAGTACTTAAATATCTTAAATCTCTTTCAAATCCTTTTTGATAAAGTTTTAAAATATCTTCTTTATTAACATTTTTAATAAAACATTCATACTGCAATTCAACGATCTCATGACAATTTGCAATATTTAAATATATATCTTTTACTTTTAAAGATAAACGTTCGATAAAATTATTTCTTTTTTCAATAATCTTAATTTGAACTTCAGCTAATTGCTCATCTAAAGTTTCTAGATATTCATCATATTTACCTCTTCTTTGATTCAATAATTTAAGATACTGATTTCTTTCCTTTAATAATCGATTATACTTAGTAAGATAAAAAACATAAATTGGTGAGATTTTAGATAACTCCAAATCTAAAAACTTTCTTCTAATACTCGGAGAACCTTTAACCAATGATAAATCATCTGGTACAAAGACAACCGCATTTAAATAACCTACATAATCTGAAATCTTTAAAATATCTTTTCCATCTACTTTTGCTTTTTTGGATTCCTTAGATAAAATAAGTTCTAATTGATGCATTCTTTCATTAGAAAAAACATTTCCTTTTACTTTTGCAAAGTCATGATCAAATTGAATCATTTGATCATTGATATGTGTTCTAAAAGATTTACAGACAGATAATAAATAGATTGCTTCGATAATATTCGTTTTCCCTTGAGCATTCCCACCAATTAAAATATTAATTCCTTGATCAAACTCAATAAAAAAATGATTATAATTTCTAAAATCAGTCAGTTCTAAATTATTGATGCGCATTTATACAATAAAAATTTCCTTCAAATTCAACTTGATCACCATCATGAAGCTTTTTTCCTCTTCTAAGTTCCACTTCACCATTGACCTTTACTTGACCATCTTTAATAATCATTTTTGCTTCAATCCCACTAGATACAAGATTAACAAATTTTAAAAATTGATCTAATTTAATATATTCATCTTTAATTGGTATTTCTTTCATACTTAACCTTCTTTTCTCTATAATTGTACTAAGTTAGTATATCATAAAAATCATAAAAATTCAAAATATTGCGCTATATTCGCTATTTTTATTTATGAATAGAAAAATACTTTTTTGATAAAAAAGCTCTTAAAATAAAAATTACTCCCCAAATAAACAATTAAAAGGAAAATTTACAAAAAAAAGAAGCTTTCGCTTCTTAATATGTTCTAACTGGTAAAACAAGTTGTAATAATTCATCAGAATCAAAATCTTTAACGATGAATGGTTTCATTTCTCCAGTGAATAATATTTTTATTTTATCACCACTAAATGATTTAATAGCATCACTTGCATATTTACAACTAAATGAAATAGTAAGTGGTTCTCCTTTATAGAAAGAAGAAGCTAAATTTTCTTCTACTGAACCAATTTCTTGTTGATATGAAGATAAAATAACTTGTTCATTAGACATATCTAATTTCACAATATTATTTTGTTCATTTAATAATAATGAAACACGGTCAATCGCATTTAATAAATCAGCTCTATTAATATCTAATTCATAATCAAATTCTAAAGGAATCAATCGAGCTGTATCAGGATAAGATCCATCAATTAAACGTGTTTGAATAATATTTTTATCAAACACAAATAATACTTTACGTTCAGATACATATAATTCAATAAGTTCATCTTTTTCAATAATCTTACTAATTTCATCTAAACTTAATTTAGGAATCGTAATATTAAAAGTCACATCTTCATCAATAGAAATAATCTTTTTAGCTAAACGATAACTATCAGTAGCAACAACTTCTAAAACATGATCATGCGCTTTAAAATTGATACCAGTTAAAATAGGTCTTGTTTCTTTATCACTAGCAGCAAACTTTGTTTCTCCAATAATATCTTTTAATACAAGAGCATTCATCATAAAATGAGTTCCTGTTTTACTTAAATCAATACGTGGATATTCAATAGCATCAGTACCATTTAAGCTGTATTCAATTTGACTTCCTTTAATACGAGTAAGTAAACCATCAATAATTTCAATTTCAATATCATCACTATTGATCTTTCTTACAATATCAAAGATATAACGACTATTTAAAACAACTGCTCCTTCTTTAAGGATTACTAAATCATCATCTTCATCAATAATTGTTTGAATAGTGATATCACTATCACTTCCTGTTAAGATAAGCTGATGAGCTTGTAAATCAAATTTAATTCCTGTTAAAACAGGTAAAGGACTACGAACAGATACAGCTCTTGTTGCTTTAGCAAGTGCGTTTAATAATTTGATTCTTTTAATTCTAAAATGCATATTTGCCTCCTGTTATTTATATATTTAAAAATAAGTCATTATTACTATTAGCATGTGAACAATGTGCATAAATATAAAATGTGTTGATTTTATCAATGTTTTTTATATGAATATCAATGTGCACATATTGTTGATATTAGTCACTACATTGTGCCTAACTTTTGTTTAAGCTTATCTACAGCGAGTTTATAATCTGGATCTTTTTTGATTTTTGTTTCTACTCTTTTACAAGCTTTCATAACTGTAGAATGGTCTCGATTGGAAAAAGTTGTTCCAATTTCACTAAAAGTAATATCCAAAAGTTCCCTCATTAAATACATACATATTTCACGAGGTGTTACCAAGTTTCTCGTTCTATTTTTAGAAATAATTTGACTAATGGTTAAATAATAGAATTCAGCGGTTGTTTTTAAAATGAATTCTTTTGTTAGTGGTTCTTGTGCTTTTTTTATAGTTTTTTGATCTTTAAAGACTTCAGATGCAAAATTCATATCTATGTAATTAGTTGATTCCATGATACTACAGAAGAATAGTCGTTTTAATTGACCTTCTAAAGAACGAATATCATTACAATAATTCATAACCATGAAGTCTAAAACATCATCTGTAATAACTAAATCTGTATTACCTAGATTTTCTATTTTCTTCTCTAAAATTGCCTTTGCTGTTTCAAATTCAGGTGGATCTATTCCAAAAGATAGACCTGATTTAAAACGACTAATTAAACGTTCTTCAATTCCTTGAAGTTCATCAGGCATTTTATCACTTGTAATAACAATTTGATGATTGTTATTAATGATTTCATTAAATATATGGAAGAACATCTCACTACTTTTTTCTTTTCCAAATAAAAATTGAATATCATCAATTAATAAAATATCAAGATTTCTATAATAACTATAAATCTCATCTGTTGTATTTGTTTTTATAGAATTAATAATTTCATCTACAAAATCCTTAGAAGTAATATATCTTACTAATAAATTAGGATTTGTTTCTTTTGCTTTATTTCCAATAGCATTTAATAAATGTGTTTTTCCAAGCCCTGGATGACTATATAAAAATAAAGGATTAAAGTTCATACCAGGTTTAGTTGATACAAGTAAAGCAGCATTTTGTGCCATACGGTTTGAATTTCCTACGATAAAATTAGCAAATGTCATATCAGGATGAAGATGACTATCGATTTTAGGAACCCTTTTTTGTTTAGATTTTTTATATTCTTCTACTTCTAATACTTTGATTTTTATTGGTTTAGAAAAAGAATTAGAAAGAATAGATTCTATTTCTGCTTGTTTTTCTAAAATAGCATCAATATTCCATTTTAATTCAGTGGTGATAATAACTTGATTATCTTCAATTTCTTCTAGAGTTGCAGGTTTAAATAGTGAGTCCAAGATGATCTTATCATCAACTATTTTATTTTTTTCTAAAGTTTCTACACAAGATGACCAGATTTTGTTTAAATCTTGCACAATTTTCAACTCCCTTTCGACTCAATTATATAAAAGATGTGAACTCTTTTAAAGGAAAAATACTGTCTGCACAATAGCTTCACAATTTTATTCACAAAAAATGTGAGAAATATCAATCATTTAGAGTACTTATTCACATTATTCACAACTTCGTTTTTCGCTATGAATTTTATTAAATGTGAACTTAGTGCATATTGTATAGAATAAAAAACAATGTGCACATAGCTGTTCACAATAAAAAATACGCTGATATCAGTATATTTTTTACTAATTCACCCATATGAATAACTCGATTCACCACGTGAATAAGCATGTGCAAAACTTGTCAAAACATAAAATTTAACAAAAAATGAATATTCACAATGTGAATTTTAAGAAAAAATCCGATTTTTCCTAGAAAAATGGAAGAAATGTAAGATAAAGGTTAAGATGAAATAATATTCACTTTAGGATGTGAATATCTAAAATAAAGAGTTTATTCACATTAGATTAGTGACTATTTTGAATATATTGTATAAATATTGATACAAAAGTACGTAAATACTTAGAAGTGCACACTTGATTTTAGGGGGAAAAACAAGGATTTATAAGGAGTTGGAGGAAAATGTGAATAAGTTTTTTTATGAGCTTTAAAGAAATTCACATGTTGTCGTACGTACTTGATTGAAAAATGTTCACAAATAATGTGCATTTAATAAGAGTTATGCTTAGTGATGGTACTTTTTTTGATAAAAGTACTTATTTTTATACAATTTTCTATCTATTTCGATATATCATAAGATGTGAATAATAAAGTAAGGAAACTTATTCACAATAAAGAGAATTTTTCTAAATTAAAAAAGTTCACAAAAAAATGTGCAAATAATCATTAGAAATTGTTATTATTATTATTTGTCATCATTAAAAATCATGAATTTAAGAGTAGAAATATAGAATTTAGAATTGACTTGTCACAATAATTCCTATAAGATATAGGAGCATATGTTATTTGTATAAAAAGATAAAAATTTTGGAGGTGTAAAATATGAAAAGAACATATCAACCAAATAAAAGAAAAAGAGCAAAAACTCATGGTTTTAGAGCTAGAATGGCAACTGTTGGAGGAAGAAAAGTAATCGCACGTCGCCGTAAAAGAGGAAGAAAAGTATTAACTGCTTAATGTAAAATCCACTTTTTCGGTGGATTTTTTTCTAAAATTTTATGAAAAAAGAATTTAGAGTAAAAAGAAATGAAGATTTTAGCAAGATTATTGCTAGAAAAAAGAGTTTTGCGAATTCTTGTTTTATTATTTATAAAGATGAAAATCAAATGGGCCACGGACGCGTTGGTATTTCTGTAAGCAAGAAATTAGGAAATGCTGTTACTAGAAATAAAATCAAAAGACAGTTACGCATGATGATTCAAGAATGTTTTCATTTTGATGAAGAAGTTGACTATATAGTAATTGTAAGAAAAAGATTCTTAGATAATACATATATAGAAAATAAAAAAGAATTAGAGTATTTGTACAAAAAAGTAAAGAGAAAGGAGATCAGCAAATGATCTTAGATAACAAAACTAAAAAATATTTTAAAATTATTTGTTTAGTTTTATTTGTTGTAGCCTTAACTGGATGTACAGCAAATCTTGATTCAAGTGGTAAACTGATTGCTAAAAGAGCAATTAATTTAAACACACCATGGTCTATGAAGTCAGGAATTTTTGATTTCTTATTAGTTATTCCTATTTCTAAAAGTATTATTTATTTAGGAGATGTTTTATTAAATAATATCGCTTTAGGTGTTGTATTAATTACTATTTTAATTAATATTATCATTTTACCAATTATGATTAAATCGACAGTATCTCAACAAAAGATGCAATTGATTCAACCAGAAATGGAAAAAATTCAAAATAAATATAAAGGTAGAAAAGATCAAACTTCTCAAATGAGAATGTCTGCAGAAATTCAAGCTTTATATAAGAAAAATGATGTCAGTATGTTGGCTTCATTTACAACATTCTTAACATTACCAATTATGTTTGCAATGTGGCAAGCGGTTCAACGTATTGAAATCTTATATCAAACAAATACGTTTGGTATTAACTTAGGTGCTAAACCAATCGATCACGTATTTAAATTCGAGATTGCCTATATTGTATTACTTGCCATTGTTGCTTTAACTCAATATTTTGCGATGAAAATCAATACAATCATGTCAAAAAGAAATCCAAAATATAGAGAAACATCACAAATGCAATCAATGAACATGATGAATAATTTCATGACATTATTTATCATTTACTTTGCAGCAATTATGCCTGCAGCAATGTCACTTTATTGGATGACAACAAACATTATTACAATTGTTAGAACATGGTATATTTATATTTACCATGTTGAAAAAGCACAAAAAGAAGTTGATCAAGCAAATACAAATTATTTAACAAAAAGACAAAATAAAAAATAAATAGAGGTATTTATATGAAAACTTATACTGGAAAAACAGTAGATGATGCTGTTAGTAAAGCATGCCTTGATTTAGGTGTAACAATTGATCAATTAAATTATGAAGTTACTTTAGAAACTAAAGGTTTATTTAGTAAAAAAGCTGAAATTGCTTGTTGGACAGTAGAAATGGTTCAAGAATATATTGAAAATCTTATAAGAAAAATCTTAACAGATATGCAATTTGAAGTAGAAACTGTTTCTTATGTTCAAGATGGTAGAATTTATTGCAATATTAATACAAGCAATAACTCTATTTTAATTGGTAAAGCTGGTGTTATTTTAAGAGCAATTAACTTAATTATTAAAAATGCTGTCAGTACAACATTTAAAAAACGTTTAGAAGTAAGCGTTGATATCAATGGTTATAAAGAAGAACGTTATAAAAAAGTTGCAAGTATGGCAAGACGTTTTGGTAAAACAGTTTTAAGAACAAAAGCTGATTTAAAATTAGATCCAATGCCTGCAGATGAAAGAAAAGTGATGCATCAAGAGATTGCAAAGATGGATCATTTAAAAACTGAATCTAAAGGTGAAGGAAAAAATAGATATATGACAATCTCATATGTAGATTAAGCCGCTTATGCGGTTTTTTCTTTAGGGAGGAAATAATGGAAAATTTAATTTTTAGTTTAAATGCGACGGTTCCTGTTTTTGCGATGATTATATTAGGGATGTTATTTAAAAAAATAGGAATTATTGACGATGTTTTTGCATCAAAAATGAATAAATTTGTCTTTTTAATACCATTACCAGTATTACTATTTAAAGACTTAGCGACATTAGATTTTAAGGAAATTTGGGATACGAAGTTCGTCTTATTTTGTTTTTTTATTACCATTTTTAGTATTTTAATAGTAACAATACTTTCTTTTTTATTAAAAAATAAAAAGAATCAGGGAGAATTTATTCAAGCAAGTTATCGTAGTTCAGCTGCATTACTAGGAATTGCATTAATTCAAAATGTATATGGAAAAGCAACAATGGCGCCTTTAATGATTATTGGAAGTGTACCTTTATATAACATTATGGCTGTCGTTGTCCTTTCTTTCTTTTCACCTGAAAGAAAAGGAATAAGTAAAGAAATGTGGATGAAAACTTTAAAAGGTATTATCACCAATCCTATTTTAATTGGAATTGTGATTGGACTTTGTTGGTCATTACTTCATTTACCAATGCCTACAATGTTAGATAAAACAGTCACTTCGATTGGGAATGTAGCTACTCCTCTTGGTTTAATGGCAATGGGTGCTACATTTAATTATAAAAAAGCTTTAGGAGATTTAAAACCAGCCCTTTGTGCTACTTTCATTAAATTATTTGGTTTCTGTACTCTCTTTTTACCATTAGCTATATTCTTTGGATTTAGACAAGAACAACTGATTGCTATTCTTGTTATGCTTGGATCAGCAACCACAGTATCATGCTATGTTATGGCTAAAAACATGGGACATGAAGGAGTTCTTACAAGTACAGTGGTCATGTTGACAACTTTAATAAGTGGTTTTTCTATTACTATGTGGCTTTATATTTTAAAAACTTTACAATTCTTATAAAAAAATGAGTGATTTTAGTCACTCATTTTTACTGTTGTGTAGTAGTAGGTTCAGCTGGAATTGTTGTTTCTGGTGTAGCTGGAGTTGCTTCAGGTTGTGCTTCAGGAGCTTGTTCAACTTTCATTGTTCCTACTGCAATAATTGCTTCATGACCTTTATAATAACTATTGGCTTCTTTTTTCTTTGAAAGTAATTTACCATCTTTATCATAAACTAAACGATAAGAAACAGCTTTACCACCATTAGATCCAGCTTGCTTTGTAACTTGTTGACCTTCAGGAATAGTTGCATCATTTTCATATTTTGTGTTATATGCGACATCCCCTGTTCTTTCACTTGTAAACTTCACATAACTTCCATCAACATCAGTTCCAATAATTTTACATGTTAACTTACCGCCAGCATAACTTGCTTCTATTTTAATTGGATAATCTCTATTATTTTTAAATTTAAAATCAGGACCACCCCAAGAAACAGTGGCATCTCTTCCAATTGGTACATAACTTGAAATATACGTATGATTTGTTCTTTCAGTTACTTCTAAATTAGCTAAAACAACAGCATTATATAATGTTGAAGAAGTTTGACAAACGCCACCTCCAACTTCTTGAACAGTTTCGCCATTTAAATAAGCTCCTGCTTCACCAAAACCATTTTCTTTTGTTCTTTTTCCAACTGTTTGATTGTAAGAAAATTCTTCACCTGGAAGTAAGATCACATTACACTTTTCGCCAGCAAGTCTGACATTGTTTTTTCTTACAGATGAACCATTAACAGTTGTTGTATATTCACCTAAAACATCTTTAAATAAATTCTTTTCTAAATCTTCTTTAGTAATACTTGGAACAATAGCTTTTGCTTTAACTTCAAATTCTTTTCCTTCTTTAGCTTTATTAAAAGCATTAATTGAATCATCTAAATCATATTTAGCACCATATTGTTCAGCTACAATTTTATAATCATTATTTTTATCTAAAGTCGCATTTTTACCTTCCTTAGATAAAGTCTTATAAATTGTTTTCATAACACTTTCATCTTCTGAAACAGATGAAGGTTTAATCTTTAAAGTTTTATTAAAATTATATTCATTTAAAGCAGTTTGAATTGTGTTATAAACATCTTTTTGTTTAACTGCTTCACCACTTTTACCTTTAGTAAAGATAACTTTTGTTTTTTCAACTTTATAAGTAGTAGGTACTAAAGTTGAATAATCTAAAATACCTGATTTTTTGATATCTTTATTAAGTTGTTTTTGATCTTTAATATCTATAGAAATATTTTCATTATGTTGTAGTAAGTAATGATATCCTTTTGTAAAGAAATTATTATATTTCTTTTGAATATTATTGACTTGTTTTTCAATATTGACTTTAACATTATCTTTCATATCTATTTGATACTTTTGATCATTCAATGATAAATTCAATAATAGATTTTTTTCATCCTTATGATACTGTTTTTCAAGCTGAGTGACAATTTCATCCTTAGACATATTATTGACCTTTATGCCATTAATTGTCATATTCTTGATAAATCCATTACCTGATGCTAGAAAACATAAAATGATATAAATAACCAATATCACTCCTATAACAGCACCTCCGATTATAGGAACTTTTTTATTCAGCTTTTTCATTTTTTCACCCCTATTTGTACATAATAATATATGATTAAAATATAGAAATCAATCGAAAAAAATCATATATCAAAAATAAAAAATATTTGTTATAATGAGGGAGTTATTTATTGATAAAATCAACAAAATAAGATAGTATCAAAAAGAAAGGTGGTATGAAAATGAATGATGATATTATTGTTGCAGTAGCAACATCAAGACTAGAAGCAGCAATTTCAATTATCCGTTTATCAGGAAAAGATGTTATTGCATTTGTTCAACAGTTTTTTACAGGAAAGATTATAAATAAAGAGAGTCATACCATTACATACGGTTATATAAAAGATAATGGTGAAAAAATAGATGAAGTGTTAGTAAATATCTATCGTGGGAAAAGAACTTTTACTGGAGAAGAAATGGTTGAAATCAATTGCCATGGTGGTGTTTATATTACAAATAAAGTAGTTGATCTTTGTTTACATCATGGAGCAAGACTGGCAGAACGTGGTGAATTCAGTAAACGTGCTTTTTTAAATGGACGTATTGATTTATCACAAGCAGAAGCTATTAGTGATATTATTACGGCTAAAAATAGTTATGCTTCTTCTCTTGCTTTAAAAGGAATTCAAGGAAGTATTAGTCATTTTATTAAAGATTTAAAAGAAGATTTAATTCAAATTATTACGCAAATAGAGGTCAATATTGATTATCCTGAATATGAAGATGTAGAAGAATTAACAGCAGATAAGCTTTTACCAATGTCTACTTCTTTAATTGAAAAGATGAATAAAATCATTGAAGATTCTAAAAATATTAAATTATTAAAAGAGGGAATTCAAACAGCTATCATTGGTAAACCCAATGTTGGTAAATCTAGTTTACTAAATGCGATGTTAAAAGAAGAAAAAGCGATTGTCACAAATATTGCTGGAACAACAAGAGATGTCGTTGAAGGATCAGTAACAGTAGATGGTATTTTATTAAATATGATTGATACAGCAGGAATTAGAGAAACAGATAATATTGTAGAAAGTCTTGGGGTTGAAAAATCAAAAGAAATGATTAAAAAAGCAGATCTTGTTTTATTAGTTATTGATGGAAGTAAAGAACTTGATCAAGAAGATCAAAAGTTACTTGAACTTACAGAAGATACAAATCGTATTATTATTATTAATAAAGCAGATTTAGGTAAGAAAGTTGATTTAGAAGGAATTGAAATATCGGCGAAAGAACAAGATATTTTAGCGCTTACTAAAGAAATTAAAAAGAAATTTAATTTAGGACTTATGAGTAATCAAGAAGAATATTATCTTACTAATGCTAGACAAACACAATTATTAGAAAAAGCAGCTTCTTCTTTACAAATAGCAATCGATGCGATGAAGATGTCTATACCATCAGATCTTATTGTAGAAGATCTTTATGATAGTTGGTCTTGTTTAAAAGAAATATTAGGAGAACAAGCAAAAGAAGATTTATTAGATGAATTATTTAAACGCTTTTGCATCGGTAAATAAGATGAATACAAATGAAATATTAGCACAAAGATTTTATCGTTTTTTTAAGTATACAAGGAATGTAGCATTAATTGCGTTTATTGTTTTCTTTATATTAAATGCAATTAATACAGGAAATAGTATTTTATATTGGATTTGTTATGGATGTTTAATGGTTTCTATTGTAGGAGCAATGCAATCAGTTTTGTTGTATGTTCTTTCAAAGTATTATAAAAAGAGGTAATTTGAATGGAAAAAATATTTGAACAAATTGATAATTTGTTTGTAAATGGGGTTATTAATGGCATTATTTCAATTGTTATTGCAGGGATTGTTTTAATTGCAATCAATAAATTATTAAATAAGTTTATTAAAAAGAAATGGCCTGATAATTATGTTTTACAAAAAAGAATTAAAAAGATTATTCTCATTACAATCTTTTTAGCAATTATTTGTAGTGAAGTGAAGTTTTTAAAATCATTTGCGACTGCCTTACTTGCATCTGGAGGAATCGTTGCCGTAGTTATTGGACTTGCCAGTCAAGAAGCTGCCGGTAATCTTATTAATGGTGCCATGATTATGGCTTATAAGCCTTATAAGATTGGTGATTTTATTGTTGTTACAGGGCATAATGTTAGAGGAACTGTTATTGATATTTCACTTAGACATAGTGTTATTGAAACATTAGAAAAGACACAAATGATTGTTCCTAATGATATTATGAATAAAGCAATTATAGAAAATATTTCACAAATCGAACATGTTAAAGCAAATTATCTTTATATCGATATTTCTTATGAAAGTGATATAGATCAAGCAATCAAAGTGATTCAAGATCTTGTTGTAAAACATCCTTTATTCATTGATGGAAGAAAAGATAAAAAGGATCCATTAGTCCCTGTGATTGTTTCTGATTTAAAAGATAGTTCTATCCAACTAAGAGCAACAATCACTAGTGAAGATAATGTACAAGGTTTCCAAATGTTGGCAGATATTCGTAAAGATTTAGTCACTGAATTTAAAAAGGAAGGTATTGAAATACCTTACCCTCATATGCATATTGTTAAATAGTTTAAAAAAGGAGAAAACATGGATTACCAATGTTATTCTCCTTTTTTAATAAAAATTGTTAAAGATTATTATATTTGTTTAAAAAATTATTGCTATGTTTAAGTTATGTCGCTTGTTTTTGAATAAAAAATAAGCGCATATTTTAAATGTTACATAATGGTAATATTGACGGATTAAGAAAGATAACTTATTATAAATACGTAATTTGACATTAAAATATGTACAAATTATAAAAATCAGGTACAACTCTTGGTTTCTCTGCTGCGAAGAGTTTAAATATGAGCAGAATAAGAATTAGTTGTAGGACTTTGAATATCAGAGTCCTTTTTATTAGAAAAAATATAAATCAATTAAAAAGCACCTGATTTAATCAAGTGCTTAAACATTAGCGCATAGGCTACAATAATAATCATAGGGGTAATCCTTCTATATGGTTGTATTGTATGATATAAAGTCAATGTAATAAAAAAGAAATATGAGGATTATCCCCATACTTCTTCAGCGATTTCTTTTACAAGTTTAAGTTTAGCCCATTGTTGTTCTTCTGTTAATTTATTACCAATCTCACATGAAGCAAAACCACATTGAGGACTTAAATATAAACGTTCTAAAGGAATATATTTAGTTGCTTCATAGATTCTTCTTTTAACAAGTTCTTTATCTTCTAAATCAGGTTTCTTTGTTGTAATAAGACCTAAAACAACTTTCTTATCTCCTGATACTTTCTTTAATGGAGCAAAACCACCAGAACGATGATCATCATATTCTAAGAAATAAGCATCTACATTTTCTTCACCAAAGAGTAAATCAGCAACACCATCATAAGCTCCTGAACTAAAGTAAGTAGAATGATAATTTCCTCTACATACATGAGTATTAATTGTTAGATTTTCAGGTGCACTTGCAACAACTTTATTATTTAAATCTAATAAAAGTTGTTTATATTTTTCTAATTCTTCTCCCTTTCTTCCTGTTAAACTTACAGCAAGTTCAGGATTAACCATACCACCCCATACACAATCATCAAATTGTAATTGACGGCATCCAGCATGATAAATTTCTTGAACAAATTCATTGTATGCTTTAACAACATCATCCCCAAAAGCTTCTTCACTACCATAGAAACCTAATGTTTTATCTAATAAATCAGCTCCTGTAAAGAAAGCGTAGAATTGACCTGGTGAAGGAATTGTTTGTTTAGCTACAGTATTTTCATCTTCTAATGCTTTCACAAATTTAAAGTGTTCAACAAAAGGATGATCTTTACAAGAAATCTTTCCTGTCATATAAGTATCATCAATCATAGCTGCTTCTCCATCAAATGTTTGATTGCCATCTACAGTCTTTTTATGTTCAACCCCTTCAAATCCCCACATAAAGTCTAAATGCCAAGTAGAACGTCTAAATTCACCATCTGTGATAGTATGATAACCTAACTCTTTAAGTTTATTTACAAGTTCTACAATACATTCATCTTCTACTTTAGTAAGTTCTTCTTTAGTTATATTATTTAATTCATAATTTTTTCTAGCTTCTTTTAATCTTTCAGGACGTAAAAAACTTCCTACAAATTCATATCTATTTAATTGATTCATATCATTCATTCCTTTCAAACTATGTCTTTATTTTATCAATCAAAACATAGTTTGAATAATACAAATAATAGCTACTTAGATATAGTTTTAAACTATATTCACCATTGTGCATAATGCACAAATGTATGCAATATTCTCATAACCTCAACACATATAATTTTTATACTTTCTTACATATAATATAAGTAACAAAAGGGATATAAAATACTAAGGAGGAACAAAAACATGTGTGTAAACTACTATTCATATTTAACAACTAATCAAGCAGATTCTCAACCAGGTTGGGCTAAAAAAGACAGATTCGATTCGAGCAACACAACATTATCAAAAATTAAAAATCACGTTGTTAAAAACTATTTCTCTAAACTATTTAAATAATATATAATATTGAAAAACCTGCACGAGATGCAGGTTTTTTAGTGGTGTTTAAATATCAGTTAATAATATGTTCGTTATATCAACATGCATTGATTATTTATTTTCATATTTAGATATGATTTTTTCTATATCAATTTTAGAAATAAAATCCTTAAGATTAAAATATTTTTCTTTTTGAGATGGACTTAATTTTTTGTAAACAGTATTAGGAATTATTTTTACTTCTATATTTTTTATTTTAATAGAATTATTGATTATATTTCCATCGATTACTATATTATTTTCTTCAAAAGGTATATTTTTTTCTTTTAAAATTTCAGTAATATATTTAACCTTCGTTTTTGTGTTTTTAGGAAGAGTGTTTTCAGGCGATAAATCTGCGTTATTATATATTGTCTTATTATGAATAGAATAATTATCTAAAGACTCTAAACCAATGATCATTATAGGAACAGTTAATTGATTTTGCATAGGTTTTAGATGTTGAAGGTATTTTTCATAGCTGCCAATAGCTCCATCAAACCCACCGGTTCTTTTAAAGTCGTCAGTTGCACAAATTATTACACCTGCAGAAGTGTTGATAGCTTTTTCTACGTGATTCAATTCACTGGCAAGCACTAATTTTATTAAGTTCCATGCAACAGCACTTCCGTGATTAAAAGCAACTTCTATTGCAATTTCTGGTGATGCAAAATCTATTGTCCATGGATTTTTATCATTTGTACTTGATGGTCTATATTCACTTTCATTAAAAATAGGAACTTGCGAATGCCAGTGTTTCTTTTTTGTTAATTTTTCATCAATCAATGTATTTATTGGCTCTGAAAAGCTCTTAATATCATTTCTTGTGGAATTATTAAAATATGTGCATATTTCTTCTTCTGTAATATTATCTAAAACATTAAGTATTTGGGAATAATCTTCTTTATATTTCTCATCATTTTCAAAAATAACTTCAGCATTTCTAAATGAATATTTTTTGTATTTCATATTTTCTCCTTAATTAAAGTATTAAAAATTATTGATTATTTATATCATCAATTAAACAAATAACCTCTTCTACACATTGATTGCAGTATTTTATTACGTCATTACTCCAAAAGTGTATAGGATACCATTCCATTTGCCTTAGTAATTTATCATTTTTTAAATCTCTATCAATATTTTCTTGTATTTTTTCAATCCAGTAATCTTTATTATTTTTTAATTTAGTCTTTCTTTGTTCAAAATCTTTACCATGCCAAAATTCACCATCTATAAAAATTGCTATTCTATATTTAGCTAAAGCAATATCTGGAGATCCAGGCAATGCCTTATAATTTAATCTGTATCTATATCCTCTATGCCATAAAGACTTAGCTATCATAATTTCAGCAGAATTTCTTTTAGTTTTAACATGAGACATTCTTTTAGAAATCTCTGGAGATGTTTTTAATTGTTGATGTTTCATAGTTATTTATATTTTAATTGTTTGAGTATGTAATCATTATTAATCCAAAAACTATGTGTAGTCATCCATTGACCATCTGGTAATTCATTAGCATCTCTATTAATATTTCCTTGAGAATATCCATCTTTTAATTTGAAAGCTGCTTTTTGAGCATGAGGACGTACGTGAATAATAGGGTTGTCAGATTTTTTAGGTAAATCATTTTTAATACAGTTACTTGTTTTTGTAAATGTAATACCTGTTATGATTTTTTCTTGAATAGCTAACCATCCATTTTTTACTGTTTCTTCTAGGTCGTTGTAAGGCATGTTCCACATTTGTGCACCTAAAAGATTATATGTTTTTCCATTTGATTTAAAGATTACAAATAAGAATTTAGTTGTTGAAAAATACTCATGAATAAAAGAAGTATCCCATGTTTCATTTGCTAAATCTTTATATTTAAACGATGGAAAAGACATGCTTTCTCTATTTTTACCATTCTCTTCTAATCGAATAGCTTTTACTTTAACATTAGCTTTTTCAAATTCTTCAGCATGATTTCCTTTGATGCCTAGCATTCTAAAACATAAATCAATCCATTGAGATTTATTATTATTATATTCTCTATCAAATAATGAACATAGCTCTTTATCTGTTTTATTTTTATAACGTTCAATTTTGCTAATAATGATTTGCTCAAATGATAAATGTTTAAGTTCATCTATATTTTTGATAATGGATTCATTTTCTAATTTATGAGTCAGTACGTAATCTTGTAATACGTGTGTCATATAACTATTTTTTAAACAAAAAGCTCTTCTTTTTGCAGGAATATGATTCCCATAATATTGCTCACGCCAACTACTTTGTGCAGTACTTCCTTTGGTACATGCACCTAAATAATAAGTGTCACTTTCACTTAGTTCATGGGCTTTTCCTTCTTTGATTTTTTGAGTAATAACTTTGTAATCATTAATAATAATTTCTAAATCTTCAGGAGGTGGCGTAAATAAATTTACATATTTAATTTGGTTGTCTAATCTGTTTTTTGACTTATCTCTTATGTATTGAACGAGAAGTATTTTATTGATTTTTTCATATACATGACTTTTATAAAAATCATCTTCAACAGGATCTTTATAAGAAATCATTGTAATAACTAATCGTTCGCCAGCAGTTAAAGTACCATCTTTCTTTATATCAATAGGAGTTTGTTTGATTTCTACACCTATTTTATCTAAGTCAGCATTTTGATTAGAATTAGGCTCATATCCAAAGTAGAATTTTTCAATAAAGTTACCTAACTGCCCCTTTGCATTATTTAAAGTTAATAGCTTGTCGTTTTTTAAACTATTTATAAATTTTTCTGATCTATTCATTTTATTGCCATTATCTGCTTCTAAAATATATTCTTTGCATAAATTAAGGATATCTCTAAAAGTAGAGTTTTCCATTTTTTTAGCATAATTTAAAACGCTATTTAAATCAGTATCATCATAATCAAAAAGCATTTTCATCACCTCTTTTGCTAGTCTTTATCATATAAAAATATTATACAATTTTAATAAAAGAAACTCGACAATTATATTAAAAAAAACTTGATCGACTTGACTCAAAATGTTATTATATGTTATAGTAATGCGTCAAAATACGAAGTGCTGGACATTTTTTTATAAAAGGGAAGGAAAAGTCAGAAAAATGAGGAAAGATGTAATAGAATTATTTGCTGGTGTTGGTGGATTTAGAGTTGGATTAAATGATATTCATGAATTTGATGAAAATGGTGTTGCAATAGAAAACAGAGATTGGAATTTTGTATGGTCAAATCAATGGGAACCATCTACAAGAGTTCAACATGCTTTTGAATGCTATCAAACAAGATTTGATTTGCATGAGTCAGATGATGCAAACAATCCACTTCATTGGTGTAATAAAGATATTTCAACTGTTCCTGCAAATATCATTCCTAATCATTCATTACTTGTCGGAGGATTTCCCTGCCAAGACTATTCTGTAGCTAGATCTTTATCAGGGGAAAAAGGTATTAAAGGTAAAAAAGGTGTTCTATTTTGGGAAATATCTAGGATATTAAAAGAAAAGAATACACCTTTTGTTTTGTTGGAAAATGTGGACAGGTTATTAAAATCACCAGCAAGTCAACGTGGTCGTGACTTTGGTATTATGTTAAGAACATTCTATGATTTAGGATATAATGTGGAATGGAGAGTTATTAATGCTGCTGAATATGGATGTGCTCAAAAAAGAAGAAGAACTTTTATATTTGCTTGGAAAAGAAATTTAAATTATAATGCTATATCGCAAAATACCCCTTTTCAAATTATGTATAATGTAGGATTGTTTGCAAGAAATTACCCTATAGAAAATAATGCTATTAAAAATAATAATGTGAATCAAGATATTGATTTAACAATATATACAGATACAGTAGAAATGACAGAAAAATTTAAAACTCCTTTTTACAATACTGGAGTAATGATAAATGGAATTGTAAATACTTTTGATTCATTTCCTATTGTTGAGCCTTTTATTTCGATGCGAGAAGTGAGAGAAAATAGAGCGGGATTAAATGAATATTTTTTAACCGATATACAAAGGGAAAAATTTGAAATTTTAAGAGGAAGTAAAAAAATCTTAAGGACAAAACCAAATGGAGAGACATACTATTATTCTGAAGGAAGTATGGCATTTCCGGATTCTCTTGATTTACCAGGTAGAACAATGTTGACGAGTGAAGCTTCAATCAATAGAAGTACTCATGTCATAGAAGATATGGAAACAGGTAATTTAAGATTTATTACTCCCGTTGAAGCTGAAAGATTGCAATCGTTTCCTGATAATTGGACAAACACAGGAATGCCTTTAAAAAGACGCTATTTTATGATGGGAAATGCGTTAGTTACACAAATTATTAATCGTCTTGAGAATGATTTATCGAATATTATAATAAATGAATAGTAAAAAAGATAGCATATAAAGTAGAAATAAAGTTTCAAACAGATATGCTATCTTTTTCTATTAAATATTAATAGCTATAGCGGCTTTAGCGGCATTAACATTTTTTTCAAATTCTTCATAATCAATTAATTCCTTGATCATTTTATTATAATTTGCTTCTTCATTTTTGTTGATATAGTTTGATAAATATAGGTTTGTTGCCATACTATATACTTTTAAAAGTTTATTTATTTTATCTTGTGTAGATAATAAGTCACATATTTTATTAACATCACCATGACATTCAAATCTTGAAAATCCATCTATAACAAAGAATGTAATAGGAATAAGACCATCATTTTCCTTTTTTGTTTGTTCACATAATAAGTAGAACAAATAGAGCTCGAGCATTGCATTTATAGTAAGTTCTGGATTTTTTATAAAATTAGTAACAGTTTCATATTGGTTACTTTTTGGTACGAGTAATTGACTCTTTTTTTGTACTGCTTGTTGTGAATTTTCTGAAAAGGCTAAAAATACTTGTAAGAGTTTTTCTAAATTTATTGTAAAATCTTTAACTTTTTTAAATTTAAGACCATATTTATCAATTAAAGCCTGATTTTTACTTAATAATGTTGTTATAGATTTGTATTGTTGACTGAATTTATATTCATCACTTTGTTTGATTTTTAACAAAAACCCTTTTCTCTCAAATTCACTTTGTATTCTTAAAAATTCTTCTTTATTTGATGTAAATGTTTTTTCATCAATTGAATTTTGAGAGTTGTTGTATTTGACGATTTGTTTGTATAGGTTATCTACATTACTAATTTTTAGTATTTTTACCATTACATATGTATTTTTGAATTCTTCTTCTCTTATTGTATCGCTATATTCATCTAAAACTTCGCTAATAGTACTAACTGTTTGGCATCCGTTTACGATTTGTGGATTTTTTACAGAAAAAGAAACATTACAATCTTTAATACCTGTGTTTTTACTTTTTACACTTGTCATCTCATCACAAATAATGGTAATTCCGTTATTATAATAGAAAAAATTTTTTCTATCTTCAGGATCTTTTAGCGTAGCTTTCATTTTTTTGTTTACAGTTCCTTTTGCTCCTAAATATTCACGAATATTTTCATTAAAAATAGGATAATTTACTTCTTTTGCTTTTTGATGAATATTATAAAGAGTATTAACAGGAGTTAATACATATCTTGCATCTAAAGCATTATTCATTTTATATTGCTTTGTATCAATATTTAAATATGTTCCACTATTTATTGTTGCAATATCAACTGTTAATTCCTTTGTGTCTACAATAGGTTGATTAAAGTATTGAGCATAAATATCGTCTAGATAAAAAACTTTTGCTTCTTTATTTTTATGATTTACGTTATATGAACTAATTTTTTCTAGTAATTTATAGTCCTTATTGTTATTAGTTATATATAAATGAAAAAATAATTGAAAGTCATCATCGCTATGGTACTTATTATATATTTTTTGCAATTCAGGGGAGTGTGAGTAGGTTCCTTTTTCCAAAGCACCGATACTACGTGTTAAGAAGTCATTAAATACATAATCAACACTTACATTAGAATTATCATCGTAATATTTATTTTGTATTATGTACAAATTTTTTAGTTCTTCATGCCATATGTAACAGTCTATTCCCTTATCATTATAGTCAATGATTTTTTCTTCTATTACATTTTCATCTTCCTTAAAAATTTTATCTAAAATCCAAAAATTAAATGCCCATTCATCTTTTTGCAAATTTTTCATGGTTGGGTATAGTTCTTGATATTCTTTAATATCTTCTGCAATTTGTTTTCTAAAATCTTTTTTATTTATAAAATCCATAATATTTTCCTTTCTTAAATACAGTTTCTTTTACATATTATATCAAATAAACAGCAGTTTAAAAAATTGATTTTTAATTAACTCTGAATTAGAAATTATAAGACAAATTAAATTTAAAAAAGATCACTTTTGTCATATAAATTATACGTATTAAAATATACATGTTTTAAATCTATAATAATTTATAGATAATTGCTTAATTTATTAGAATACTTGATGTGCGAACAGTGACTTTTCATTTTGATTTTGATTAAATATATGAGAAGTTGGCTATATATTCTTTTTTTAAAACATTTTGTTTATATTGATTCAACCTAGTTATCAACTCTTTTAAATAAATTTTATGTTCAAGAAAATCAATCCCATATAGTTCATTTAATAATTTTTGCAAAAAATTAATTTTTTCCTCAATTAAAGGAATTTCACTACCCCAAAAAGAATTATGACTAGGAAATAGTGAGATTTTTTTAAACATATCGCAGCTATTATTTTCTTTAATAAATATTTTTATATATTTCAATCTTTCATTTGGAAGTGCAGTTGCAATTATATCAAAAATATCTTTTATCTTATCTTCGTTATACGCATTCTTATTAATATATTCTGTTATCCATAAATTTTTACGTTCTATAATTAATGGATTTGTCTTTTCTGATAAAGAAAATATATTAATAATTGTATCGTTTTTTGAATAGGAAAAATATGAATATTGAATATTAGTGTATGCAATATTTATCAGTTCATGATAATTATCCATCATCCATATTTTATCAAATATCTTGTTGGTGAAATTACATTCATTAATTTCACCACATTTTATAGTTATTTTATTCCAGTATTTTGAATTGTTTTGTATTAATCGAAGTAATAATTTACCATCATAATCAAAATTATGATTTTTAATAGCTAAAAGATATAATTCTAATAATTTATCTGTATCACCTTCGAAAAATTCTATTATTTCATCAACATGTCTATCATCTAAAACCCTACCAAAAAAATTAGCAACAACATATGTTTTATTGGTACCTACATTTAAAAGATAATCTGTTATTTGTTTTACAATATTAATTTCTTTATTTTTATACTTTGGTAAAGAATAGATATCAGGAATTTGTATATCTATAAATTCTATTTGATAATTAATAAAATTTAGCATTTCGTTTACTGTATTTAAAGAGATTTGCTCTTCTGGAAATTCCTCGTAAAATGCTTTTCCCCATTTAATTCTATTATCTTTATCTGTTTTTTTTATCATATGTTTTATTTCTTCAGTACTTATTAAACTAATAAGTTTACGCATCTTATCATTTATTCTATATAGGTAAGGTGTATCCATTGAAAAATATGCATTCATTGCTAATATGTATTTTTCATGATTAGTATTTAATAATTCGAAAATAAATTCGATACTGCGACGAAAATAAAAGTCATTTTGTAATTTATTGGCTTCTCTTTTTTTACAAATACTAAATAATGATTTGAATTCTTCATATCCGTAATTTACTATAAGATTGGATATTTCCTTTTTTTTATATTCTTCTTTAGAATTCCAATCTTCACCCCTTTTATGTTCGTGGGATAATATACGATAAATAGGATAATCGGGATTTTTACCTAAAAAATGTTCTAATTCTGTAGTATCTTGTCCTAAATGATTCATATGATTGATAAGGCTTTCGAATGTTACGATTAAATTAAAATCAGGAACATAATGATCATTATCATATAAGTGTAGTAATATTGATACGTCTTCAGTAAAAATTTTTTTGGCCTCTATATTGTCATATGTATGTAGATTTGTAATAACTTCATCTACTATTTCTTGTAAGGTTTCTTCTTTTCGAAGTTCTATTAAACATTTCCATAATTCTTTTCTATAGACCATTAATTCATGAGAATAATTAATATGATAGGTAATGAACTCTGCTGTATTTGGAGATGTTCCTTGCCCTACTGTATTAAATTCATATGCTAAAAAATTTTTTACGATGCAAATAAGTAGTATGGCAAAATTAGGATTTCTACTTTCTTTATAATTTTCATGTAACCTGGAAATTAAATATTTTTCATGATTGTAATCATAATTGTGCATATGGATAGTTGTTTCCATAATTTCAGAGACTCCGTAATATATTTCTTTTCCTCTATCGGGTCTTTTTGAAAAATATGTTAATAATAAATCTATCGCAATATTGCATTGTTTAGATTGGCCAAATCCAACTAGAATTTGAACAATCTCGTCTCTTCCATAAATGCCATTTATTTCTTTTGAAAATTTTGATGCATCTAAATGGTAGGAAACATAACCTGTATTATCGATAATTTTTTTGACATACAATAGTGCTTTTTCTTCATTTACAAATTTAAATGATTTTACATATTCTTTTTCATCATTTGTAGAACATAGATTCCATGCTGTTTTGATTTCATTTTTTATGTAATCAAGTGTAGTTTCTGAATTAAATAACTGTATAATTGTATTGATAGCATATATTAGCTTAGTAGAGTATTTTGGGAATGTGTTCAGCAATAATTTTTCGATTGATATCACTTTTTTCTCTATGAGAACATATTGTAAAATATAATTTGCAAGACTTTGATCGGATACTTTCACAACAGATTCTACAAACATATCTAATAGTTCGATGTCATTGAGATGATGACAAATATTGATATATTCCATCTCAGATATATTGTTAGATGACAGAATATACTGTATTCCATCATGAGCTTCGAGCGTAACTGGACCAAAAATTGCAATGGCAAACAATACTATTATTTCATTTTTTGTAATCTTATTTTCGTTAAATATAGGAGAATAAAAATTTTTAAATATATCTGTTGCATTATTGATTGCCGGGAATCCACTAGTTTTAGCCGTAATCGCAGCCAAAATTGCGAGTCTTATATTTCCTTTTGAAATTTTAATGATTTGTTTCAAATAATGTTTGCTTTTAATTCCGAATGTTTCTTTTAGAATATTTTGAATAATTTCTTCAGATAGAGCTTTTAACTCTATTTCTTCTGTCTTAACCTTATGTAATGCTAATTTCTTTATAGCATATTTTGCATAATCTCGAACTGTCATTACGATTTTTATTTCAATTTCATCATCAACTTTCTTACTTATACAAAATTCAAATATACTTTCTAAATTCATTGCATGATTAGCGTCATCTAAAAATAATAAATATTTACCTGGATCGTTAACAGTTTCTCTTATATCGTTATATAACATCTGCCCATTATTTTTAACACATACAATATTTGTATGATATTCATCTCTTATTTGTTTACATGCCTCTAAGACAAATTTTGTTTTTCCAATGCCGGAAGCTCCAGAGATAATAATTAAATCGTTATTCATAATTTTTAATTTTAAATCATTTATTTCTGTCTCACGTGATACACAATCAATTCCAAGTGGTGCATTCATTCCTCCTGCGTCATATTGATTAACAAATTCTTCTATGTCAAATACTTGTCCTGAGTCAATAGGAATATCTAAAAATCTCATTGCTAAAAATCGATACTTGAATACAATATCATGCGCAACTGTTCCAAGACCTATTAACTCTATTTCTACATCTTTAATCAAGTTTTTAAGTGATTCTATTTCTTCAATATGTAGATTTGTAGAAGTGTAAGCACATATAATTTTGTCTATTTTGTTTTTAGAGATTTTTAATTTCTTTGTATCAAAGCATGATAATATATCTGATTCTAATTTTTTATAAGAAGCAGCTTCGACAGATCCATACATAATAAGTATATATTTTCCATCATCACATTCGACATAAGAGTCAGGCGTTCCTTTTGTAGGTTTATCTGTTCCTGTTTGAACACCCAAAGGATGTATATTTTTAAATTGATATTTTTTCATAAGGTAGGCATCCATTAGCTTTTGATACTTACCACCATCCAATGATATTATTGCATTCTCTATTGTGTTTATAATACTCATTTTTAATCCTCCATATTTTTTTAGTTTATATAAGTCTAAAAGACATAAAATAATTTATATTTTTGATGTATGAATAATATATTGAATTATTTAAAATAGTATATCATATTATCGGCAACAAATAATTACTTAATCATTTATAAAATGTACTTATTTTTTGCCGATAATGACAATAAAATTGCCGAACATGTAAAAAAATGAAAAATAAAAAAGAAAAAAAGAAATAAATGGAGTATATATTAATGAAGGGATATACTATTGATTGTAGTAATATATGTATAAAGATATGAGGTGAAATGTATATGCTAATGGAAATTCATTTGAGTGAGGATAAAGGAAAAACGAATAATATAGATATTGAAGAATGTTATCAAAAGATAAATAGATATTTTATAAAACATGGTGTAAAGATAAAATCACCAGGAGTTTATCAAGGAGTTAAAGAAGATTTTGGCACATTTGTAACTGCACAAATGCAACTGCCAGATACAAGTTGGTTTTTAAAGGTTGTAGATCATTGGTATATTATTTATTTTGGTGATACACCAGATAGTCCAGAATATAGAGAAGGTGCTTTGAAAATCTATTATGAAGTGGAAGCAATATAAGTGAGCAAAAAAGCTCTTAATTTTGATTTGGATGATGGATTATTAAAAAGAAACTACCCTTCAAATAATTATAAGAAAGCATGGAATGATATAAGAGCTTTCTTAGTTAAAAGTGGTTTGTTCATAGACAGCATTCAGGTTATGTTTCTAGTAGTAGTGTTTCAATGACATATGTTATTCAACATATTATAGAAATGTCATTATTATTTGAGAGGTTGAGATATTGCGTTAAAGAATTTGATGTGACTATAGTTGGTGATGAATTTAGTTTAAAAAAATATATTTATCTAGAAAACTATATTGATTAGTTTTACATTGACAATTGGTATCCAGTTGACTAAAATGAAATTGCATAAAAAAATATATAAATATATTTTGTAAGGACCGTGTAGTAATACATGGTTCTATTTTTTTTACAATAAAAGCCCTCTAGCTTATCACTAAAGGGCTACTATTATTTTTTAATCATTACAAATTGATAAGGTTTTAAGGTTGTTGGGTTGTAGTTGTTGTAGTTATCTAACAAGATGTTCCCTTGAATATCAGGAATTGATTGTTCGTTGTTTGTAAAGTTACATAAACAAATAATTTCTTGTCCTTGATAAGTACGTTTATAACCAATAACATCATCTACAGTATTTACTTCTTCAAAATCTCCATAAACAAGAGTATCTTCTTGTTTTCTAATAGAAATCATTTTTTTATAGAAGCTATAGATTGAATTAGGATCGTTGAATTGATTTTCAACATTGATTTTATCTTGGCTTCCTGTCATTTTTAACCATGGTTCATGATTACTGAATCCAGCATATTCACTACTATCCCATTGCATTGGTGTTCTGGTATTATCTCTACTTCTAAGGTTAAGGAAATGCATGGCTTCTTCTTTAGTAAAGCCTTCTTCTAAAGCTCTTTGATATTGTCCATGACTTCCAATATCATCAAATTCATCAATGCTTTCTCTTTCAAAGTTTTCCATACCGATTTCTTCACCTTGATAGATAAATGGTGTTCCTCTTAAATTAAAGAACATACCAGCAAGCATTGTTTGAGAATAATAATTATGATTTTTCTTATCTAACACAAATTTATCGATTGCTCTAGGTTGATCATGATTTTCCAAGAAACTAGCAATCCATCCAAGTTTTTGTACTTCTCTTTGGCTTGTAAACAATAATTCTTTAAATTGTTTAACAGTCCAATCATTTCTTTTAAACCATTCTTCATCTTCACTAATATCAAAATTACAATAATTAAAATCAAACATCATTGAAAAACATCCTTGTTCACCAATAAAAATACCTAAATCCTTATATTGAACCCCTACTGCTTCTGCAACAGTCATACAATTATGTTTTTCAAATGTTTCTTTCTTTAATTCATCAAAGAATACTTCAATACCTGGTTGATTTCTAGAATAAGCAAAACAAGCACTTAAACCATCTTGTCCATCAACAGGACCATCTAAATATCTTTGATCCTTTTTAATAAAGTTAATTGCATCAACTCTAAATCCTGCAATTCCTTTATCTAGCCACCAATTAATCATTTTATAAAGTTCTTGTCTTAAAGTTGGATTTTCCCAATTTAAATCAGGTTGTTTTTTAGAAAAAGCATGGAAATAATATTCATCTCTTCCTTCAACCTTTTGCCATACTGAACCTCCAAAAACTGATCTCCAGTTATTTGGTTCTTTACCATCTTTAGAGGATTTAAAGATATAATAGTCATGATAAGGACTATGAGGATCTTTTAGTGCTTCTTGAAACCAAGCATGTTCATCTGAACTATGATTGATAACGAGATCCATAATAATCTTAATTCCTTTATTTTTAGCTTTTTCAATCAATTCTTCTAAATCAGCCATTGTTCCAAATTCAGGATTAATATCATAATAATCAGAAATATCATATCCATTATCATCCATAGGTGATTTATAAATAGGACATAACCATAACAAAGTCACTCCTAAATCCTTTAAATAATCAAGCTTTTCAATAATCCCTCTTAAATCACCAATTCCATCTCCATTAGAGTCCTTAAAACTCTTAGGATAAATTTGATAAGCTATCTCTTTCTTCCACCATTCATTACTCATTTTCTTTTCTCTCCTTTAAAATATATAATTTAGAATAATAATCTCCAATACCATCCTTATTCTCACCACAAGAACTATCACTTATAATAAGTCCCACATTCATCAACTCATCACCATATAAATCTAAACCATTAACATGATACATCTTATCTTCATCTAAACCTAATAAAGGTAAACGACGATAACCTACATTAACTTCTTGTAAAGGTCGATAGTAACCAACAATTGCTTGTGTTTTATCATGAGAGACAACCATCCAAGCTGTTTCGTTTGATGTAAATGGACTTTTTAAACGATAAAATGTTCCAAATTGAAATAAAGAACGATATTGTTTCATAAAACTAATTTGTTTTTTAATAATTTCTTTTTCTTCAAAGGTTAATTGATTAACATCTAATTCATAACCAAAAGTACCAAAATAAGCTACATTAGCACGTGTTTCAAGTGGTGTATTTCTAAATGTTTGATGATTAGGAATTGCTGAAACATGTGATCCCATTGAAGAAAGTGGGTAAACAAGAGAAGTTCCATATTGAATCTTTAATCTTTCTATTGCATCTGTATCATCACTGGTCCAACATTGAGGGGCATAATAAAGCATTCCTGGATCAAAACGTGCTCCTCCACTTGCACAGGATTCAAAGAGTATATCAGGGTATTTAGTTGTTAGAACATCGTATAAATGATAAACACCTAGGATATATTCATGCATGACTCTTCCTTGTGATGAAACATCATGAGTGCTTGAATAGACTTCTGACATACAACGATTCATGTCCCATTTAATATAGGAAATATAGGAATCATCAATCACATTCATCATTGCCTGGGCAATATATTCAACAACTTCATGATTAGAAAAATCTAAAATATATTGATTTCTTCCATGACAACTCTTTCTATGAGGAGTTTTTAATATCCATTCAGGATGATTTCTATATAAGTTAGAATCTTCATTGACCATCTCTGGTTCAAACCATAATCCAAATTTTAAACCTAAATCATGAATTCTCTTTGATAGACCACGAATTCCATGAGGCAGTTTATCTAAATTAGGGAACCAATCTCCTAATCCTTGATGATCATTATTTCTATTACCAAACCAACCATCATCTAACACAAATAACTCAATTCCTAATTCTTTTGCTGTATTAGCCATTGAAACAATCTTATCTTCATTAAAATCAAAATAAGTTCCTTCCCAATTATTCACCAAAATAGGTCTTACTTGATCTCGATACTTTCCTCTAGCAAGTCTTTTTTGATAAAGTTGATGATAGGTTTGTGACATCTTATTCAGTCCTTGATTACTATAAACCATTACAACTTCAGGACTTTGAAAAGAATCTAAATGATCTAATAGATATTCAAAACAATGAGGATGAATTCCCATAGATACACGTGAGACATGATAATTATCGACTTCTACTTGGACCAAAAAGTTACCACTATAAACCAAACTAAAACCTAAAACTTCACCACTTGTTTCTTTACAATTTTCTCTTTTTAAAGCAATAAAAGGATTAAATTGATGAGAAGAACAGCCTCTTAAAGAATAAATGCTTTGAATACCTTCTGTAAGTTTTCTTGTTTTAATAGAACGTTCTCTTGCCCATGATCCTGTAAGTTCAATCATTTCATAATCTTGATCAGGTAAGTCTAAAGACATAGACATCATTTGATTAAGTCTTAATTTTTGTTTTCCTTCATTAATAATAAAAGCATTTCTTGTAATAACAGGTAAATCATGATAAATGGTATAACTTAACTGTAATTTTGTATCAATAACATCATCATATAGGGTAATGATCAATGTTTGTGCTTCATCTTCTTTTTCTACATAAGTTGCAGGTAAATGATCTAATTGAGGTTTACCTTGAATTATTTGATGATTTACATATTCAAAGTTTAAAATATGACTGCCATTTTCTTGGGTGATGTCGATTGCTGGATGACGTAAATCACCAGAACCATAAACAGGATATTCTTGTTTAATATGTTCTAATGAAAAAGTGAGATCACCTTTATAGCTACAAGATGACATTGGTCGAGGACTTGTTTCAAAAAGATGATCAAAGTTATCTCGATCATGAATTCTTTTTCCATAATAGAGTTGACCTAATTGATTGTTTTTTAAGATTTTAAAGATATAACTGATTTGATCATTATATAAATGAAAAGTTTTACTTTCTTCATGAAATTGAATCATAAATTTCTCCTACTCACTAAATAAAATTTTTAAAACATCTTCTAATCCATCATCTACAATAGATTTACAAACAATATTTGCTTTTTCTTTTAAAACATCACAGGCATTTCCCATGGCAACCCCTACACGACAAAAATCAATCATTTCTAAATCATTTTCTCCATCACCAAAAGCATATGTGTCATCTTGATCTAAATGATAATAATCAAGAACTTTTTGAATACCTGTTGCTTTTGAAATTGTTGGTGAATAGAATTCAAATGCATTGTCACTACCATGTTCATCAAAATTAATAACATAACCAAAATCATTTTGGATATAATTTTCTATTTTTTCACGATCTTTATTTGTGACATTTGCTTCTATTTTAATCGCTCTTTTTAATACCTCATTACGATCAAACTTTGTTGTAAATAGATCTTTAAAATGTCCATTTTGAACAAAGAAGTTATAAAGTTCTTTATAAGAAGGATCAATGTATAAATGATTCGCTGTCGCAATCATATAATCACAATGAAGTTCTTCTAACATATTTGCTGTCTTTAAACATAACTCATAATCCATTCTATTTTCATAAATAGATTTTCCATCAATTTCTACATAACCACCATTATTTAAAACATAACCATCAAAAGTACCATCCCACCACTTTTGATCTAACATGGCTTTAGGACGTCCACTACAAATAAAGAGTTTATGTCCTTGTTCCTTTAATCTTTTTAGTTCTTTTTGTACACCTTGAGGAATTTCTTGAATACCACCATAAGACCATATTAATGTTCCATCAATATCAAAAAATAATACCTTTTGTTTCATCATAACGTTTCTCCTTTCATTAATTATATCACAAAGTAATAATCAATAATTTTCAAGAAAAGAAAATAGACAAATACGTAAGAAAGTACGCAAGATAATACGTATGATAGTACGTATGAAAAGGAGAAGTTAGAAATGAGTTATCAACCACTTTATACCATCACAAATCAAATATTAGCCTATGTATCTTCTATTTCTGAAAAAATAGGAAACATTTCAGCTACGCATAATTTAGAATCAAAGACCCATTTACGAAGAAATAACCGTATTAGATCAATTCATTCGTCTTTAAAAATAGAAGCTAATTCTTTGTCTTTAGGACAAGTAAGAGATGTTATAAATGGTAAAATTGTTTTAGGTAAACAAAAAGAAATTCAAGAAGTAAAGAATGCTTTTGATGCTTATGAAAGAATAAAAGAAATAGATCCTTATGATATTGAAGAATTAAAAAAGTCTCATGGTATTATGACAAAATATGTTGTTGATATATCAGGTGAATTTCGTAATAGTGATGAAGGGGTTTTTGATGATTGAGGACGTTGTATTTTTATTGCGCCACCCCCATATCTTGTTCCTTCACTTATGGATGACTTATTTAATTGGATGCAAGATGAAAAAGATAATACGCATCCTTTAATATTAAGTTGTATATTTCATTATGAATTTGTTTTTATTCATCCCTTTTGTGATGGAAATGGAAGAATTGCAAGATTATGGCATACAATACTATTATCTAAATGGAAACCAATCTTTGAATATATTCCACTTGAAAGTCAAATAGATAAAATTTTAGATGGTATTTCTAAACAAGTTAATGAAGATATTGAACAAATAGATCCTAATATAAAAAAATTACTAGATGTTATGGAAGATGATATTTCCTATTCTAGTAATGAGCTTATGCAAAAACTTAATTTAAAAGCAAAAGAAGGATTTAGAAGAAACTATCTTCGTCCTGCGATAGATCAAAATTTGATTTATATGACAATACCGGATAAACCAAAAAGTAAAAATCAACGTTATATCAAAGTATAGTAAAAAAAGGAATCTTGCGATTCCTTTTGAATTAATCATCTAAAATAGAAGATCCATTTGTAGCAATCACTTCTTTATACCAATCGTATGATTTCTTTTTAGAACGTTTATAAGTTCCATTACCATAATCATCAACATCTACATAAATAAATCCATATCTCTTAGACATTTGATTAGTTGAATTAGATAATAAATCAATTGGTGCCCAAGTTGTATAACCCATTAATTCAACACCATCTTCTTCAATAGCTTTATACATTTGTCTAATATGTTCTCTTAAATAATCAATACGATAATCATCATTAATAGAACCATCAGCTTCTACAGTATCTTTAGCACCTAAACCATTTTCAACAATAAATAATGGTTTTCTATAACGATCATATAAATCAACACATGAAATTCTTAAGCCGATTGGATCAATTTGCCATCCCCAATCAGAACTTGGGATATATGGATTTTTAATAGCTGTTTCTGTATTACCTGCACTCATTTCTAAGCCTTTTGTATCAGCAGCTACACAACTAGATGAATAGTAAGAGAATGAAATGAAATCAACAGGATATTTTTTCATGATTTCTAGATCTTCATCAGTCATTTTAATATTGAATCCTTTATTTTTATACATTTGTAATAAATATTTAGGATATTCACCATGAACTTGTGTATCGCTATAACAATAGATTTGTCTCATTCTTTGTTGTTGTTCTAATACATCTTCTGGTTTACAAGTATATGGATAGTAAGTTAATTTTGTAAGCATACAACCTACTTTAGCGTCAGGAATATTTTCATGTGTAATTTTTACAGCAAGTGCACTTGCCACAAATTGATGATGCATTGCTTGATATTCAACTTCTTCAAATTCTTCTGGTTTGAATCTTGATTCAATAAGTCCACCGGTCATAAATGGATGTCTAATGATTGAATCAATTTCATTGAATGTTAACCATAATTTTACTTTATCTTTATATCTTTTAGTAATAACATCAACATAACGTGTAAAGAATTCAATGGAACGACGATCATACCAACCATTATAGTCCATACAGAATGCTAGTGGTGGTTCGTAATGGGACATAGTAACTAATGGTTGCATCCCATATTTTAAACATTCATCAAAGACATCATCATAGAATTTTAAACCTTCTTCATTTGGTTCTAATTCATCCCCTCTAGGGAAAATACGAGACCAAGCAATAGACATTCTATAAACTTTAAATCCCATACCTGCAAGTAAAGCAATATCTTCTTTATAATGATGATAAAAATCAATCCCATGGCGTTTAGGATAATAAACTTCATCATCTGTACTTAAAGCTTTTTCAATCATTTCATCAGAAATATCACATAAACCATGTGTATTTAATAAATCTTTCATAGATTTAGGATCAGTGAATAATTGTACATCACTACAACTTACACCTTTTCCGCCTTCTTTCCAACCACCTTCATATTGGTTAGCGGCAGTAGCTCCACCCCATAAAAATCCTTCTGGAAATTGTTTCATATTATATTTCTCCTTATTTTTTATTATCAAATTCATTATATCGATATTATTGAATATTTGTTTGTTTTTTCATAATATAAAAACTAATTCTACTTATAAGAGGTGTTGTTTTCTATTTAAAATGATATGATTTGATTAAAGGAAGTGGTCATATGGATCTTATCAAAATAGGTAAATATATAGCTTTTAAAAGAAAAGAACAAGGCTTAACACAAAAACAGCTTGCTGAAAAGTTAAATATGTCTGATAAATCAGTCTCTAAATGGGAAAGAGGAGTTTCCCATAGTTAAAGATACCACACCAAATATGATGAACCCACGCTTATAC
>OLND01000214.1_pt1 | contig 76201 bp, 50 predicted proteins | sample 1672031 | NCBI WGS metagenome assembly OLND01 (sample SAMEA3136638, study PRJEB25190) | human gut metagenome | biome: human gut; feature: human-associated habitat; material: faeces | place: Austria | collected 2013 | reverse complement strand
TCTCCCTCTGCAAAAGCCGCCTGCCATAATAGAATATATTTAATATAAACGATATTTCGAAAAAAATCAACAGCAACTGCTGTCTGCGTAATTTCATATTCTTTTTCCCGTGGTCAGGCACTAAATGGCTCTTCAATTTTTAAATGTATTCTGATTACCAATAGTGAAGAGACTGTCCTTGATTGTGAAAGCATTCGTATTGAAGTGATTCCAATCTGGAAATGGCTGTTGATGAATGATTTTATAAAGTAAATGAACCAGCAAGGGGTGAGAAAATCCACTTTTTTTCTCACCTCTTACGACTTCTAGCAATACATCATATTTAAAATCTTAGTATCTGCTCCCGTTTCACGCACCGCAGCATTTTTATCTCTGTACCGCGATTTTCCGATCCGCAAGCTGAATCATACTTTCTTCATGCGAAACATAAATCATCGTCCGATCGAAATTTCGAACAAAATCCATCAACCATTGTTTTGCCGCCTCGTCCAGGTGGTTCGTCGGCTCGTCCAGAATCAACGCCTCTGCATTTCGTAAAAGCGCCCGCGCAATCGCGATTTTCTGACATTCGCCGCCGGACAGTTCCGATTTTTCTCCACCAACCCTGCGGTCTGCCAGATGGACGATTCCAACACGTTCCAGGACCTGATCGACTTTTTTCTCAGAAACCTCCTGTCCCAGCTTCACATTTTCCCGTACAGTCCCCTCAAAGAGGAACGGAACCTGTTCCACAAAAGCACATTTTTCCCGCCATTTTGCAGGATTTAAGCTGCCAAGCTCCTTTCCGTTGATCAGGATTTCGCCCCGATAGCCCGGGTACAAGCCGAGCAGGAGCTTTAACAGCGTTGATTTTCCGGTTCCGTTTTCACCGCAGATCACGTTTTTTTCATGCATTGCGATCTGCTCGCTACAGTTTTTCAGGATGTCGTTTTTTCCGTCATACGAAAACGTCACGTTCCGAAAAGTGATCGACGTAACCTCCCCGACCGTTTCTCCATCCGTTCTTTCCTGAGCCTCATAAAAAACAGAAATCCGCTGCACCAGATTTTTGCAGATCGGAAACTGCTTGACGATTTCCAGCACATATCCGGCTTCGGTCTGAAACACATAGTAAAAGCCGATCATGGCGGTGACGCTCTCTACGCCCATTTTGCCCGAAGAAATTGCGATTGCTGATGCCGCCAGAAGCACCAGCATGCAGAACGAATCCATTCCGCCCAGAATATTTTTCTGCCAGGTTTCGAGCTTCGCTTTTTTGACAAAAAGCGTTTCCAGATAGTCCTTTTGCAGACGCTTTAACCGCGCCAGCTCATCACTTTGCAGACCATAAAGGCAAAGTTCCACCGGTTTTTCCAGCATCTCCTGCTCGAGATTCCGCATCTTTGTCCGACTTTCCCGCTCCAGCCTGTCGTATTCTTCTGTTTTTTCCCGGAAAAATACGGGGACGAAAATTCGAACACAACAGACTGCTGCGACGAACAGTGTAAACCATCCCATCACCGGAACCATCTGCCAGAGCAGATAGATCACGACAATCGGCACGGAAACCAGATACATTCCGGTCGTATTCCAGTAAATTCCCAGCTGTGTCTGATCTTCTTCCAGGCGAAACTGTGCATCGCTCCCCCGCAGTCCGACTGCCGCCGCATAGGTTTTATTCAAATATCGGTTGAGCACCGCCCGTTCATGGTTTAAGGCCGCCCGAAACATCAGCAGCTCTCCCATCGTCGAGCATGCAAGCGGCAGCGTTACGGAAATCGCCACGCAGATTAAAATCTGCCAAAGGCAGCCAAGCCCTTTTTGAATTTCATTATTTAAAATGTATGCCGAGAACACGCCCAGCATCCTCGCGGAATACGCGACCGCAACCTGGCTGACAATCAGCTGCAGCGCATAAAAAAGAATCGAATTCCAGTACGCTTTTGTGCAGTCAGCAGCGATCTGTCTGTAAATCCTGTTCTTATACATAAGCCAGCCCTCCGTTCTGCAGCTTCCAGCAAACCGCATCCACCGCTTCAAATACACTGTCATGGCTGATGACCACGACGCCCCTGCCCCGTTGTACAATCCACTCTGCCAAAGTTTTGCGTCCGGCGTCGTCTAAATGGTTCGTCGGCTCGTCCAGAATCAGGAGCGTTGCATCGCCGGAAAATGCCAGCGCCAGATAAAACTTCTTCCGCTGCCCTTCCGACATCTCAGCGAGCGGCTTTTCGCAAAACTCGTTGAAATCCTCACCCAGTTGGAAAAGGCGCTGCGCAAATGTATGCTCGCGGGCGAGTGAGTTCGTGCAGTGTGGCTCATTACCGCGGGCGCTCGGCGATTCGCCGTGGATGGCTGTTCGTTCGCTGTCTGTCACTCTGCTGCGGACGCTCGGCGATTCGCCACGGGCGTGGGTACCGTCCGGCGCAGCCGTTCCATCTTCTGTCTCTATCACTGCAGAAAGCATCTGCCCTGCCGTCAAATCAAAGACCGGCGCTTTCTGCGGCAGATAAAAAATTTCCGATGGGAACAGCGTTTTGTCAAGCTGTCCTGTCGCGCTCCCGAGCACGGAAATCTCTCCGGACTGCGGTGTTTCCATGCCGAGCAGCAGTTTGATCAGCGTGGATTTTCCAGCGCCGTTCTCGCCCCGGATGATGTGGTTTTGAGTTAAGTCCATGCGGGCGGTGACATTTTTCAAAACTGGCTTATCGTAAGAAAAGGAAACTCCGCGCCATTCGATTTCCATGCGGGTGGGTAACGCTGCGCTCGGGGCACTTGCATTCTCCCACTCCTCCAAGCGTTTTTGTGCGCGGCTGCTTTCCACAAACCGCGGATAGATTTCGAACGCGCTTTTGACCGCAGCATATATGTTGCCGGACAGCGCAATCGCCTGGATGCCGGTTTCGAGGTTGGTTTTTCCGAACAGGACGAAAACGCCGATCAGGCAGTAGGTTCCGTATTTCAGGACGTGATCCAAAACCGCATACATACCGACTTCCGAACGGTTGGCAAAGATCGAGTTGCTTCCAATTTTTATATACGCCTGAAACAGCTCTTCCAGATGTGAAAGCCACCAGTCCTTCAGCTGATAGAGTTTGATCGTCATAAAGCCCTGAAATGCGGAAACCATGTAATCCGTAATTTTTCCTTCGATTTCCCGGCAATTGTCGTAATTGACCTGAATATATTTTTTTACCAGAAGCGGCGGAATGACCTGCAGAAGCGAAATCAGAATTAGGCAGATTCCGACCAACGGATTTTTCCAGCAAAGATAGCCGCCGAACAAAACTGCTTCCGCCAGCGAAGCTGCAAACATCGGTCGATGTTCTGTCATCAGCTCCGTCACCGCGTTGAAATCGTCTTTCATATTTTCCAGATTTTTCCCAAGCCCGGAATGATATAGCTTTTCAAAGGAATTGGCAAAAATCGTCCGATACTGCTTCATTTTGCACGCCTGAACCGCCTGTTCCTTTTCTTTTCGGAACGCGATTTCCAGCCTGCCGTAAAAATACGTATAACAAAACACGATTGCCAGAATGCCTGCTGCCGTCGTCAGAACGCTCTTCGTCTTCCCCGCAAGCGCGTTCGTTACCTCCGTTGAAATCAAAATCGGGATGAGGATTCCATACGGAAGATGAAGCAACTTTAAAAGCAGCGACTTTCGTGCCGTCTGTTGTAATTCCCCCTTGTACATGACTTTCTCCTTCAAAAATATAGTACTTATATAAACATATTGCCGGGCTGCAATATGACATGCAGCCCGGCTTTCTGACGTTTTACGCTGCCCGGCAGTTCAGCGCTGATGCACCGGATTACCTGCCGGAACGACAAACTTCTGAGTTTGATCAGGGACTGAGTTTGATCGGTCTGCCCACGTTTCACGCATATCCCCGCCTCTGCTTCTCCCACATTTTCCAGTAACGCCCCTTTTGCGCCAAAAGCTCCTGATGGCTGCCGCACTCCGTAATCCGTCCATGCTCCATGACATAGATTCGATCCGTCAGCGCCGTCACGGAAAGCCGGTGCGAAATCACGAGCACGCCCTGATCGGGATGTCCCTGCAACAACGTTTTGTTAAACGCATCCTCCGCGAATGGATCGAGCGAAGCCGCCGCTTCATCTGCAATCAGAAATTCCGTGTTATAATAGCAGGCGCGCGCCAGCGCAATCTTCTGTTTCTGTCCCTCTGAAAACAGGAAACCGTCCTCGCAAAATTCCCGCAACACCTGTTTTTCAACCGGAACAAAAGTCCCTTTTCGGTACAAACCGCTCTCGCACAACGCGTCCGCAGCCCGGCTCTTATCTGCGTTTTCGGAAAGCGCCACGTTCTCCGCCAAAGACGCCGCATACAGCAGATTTCCGGCAAACAGCACCGTGAAATGCTTCCGACATTCCTCCCATTCTGCCTTCGTCGAAACGGCTGCTCCATCCGCCAAAACCGCTCCGCTGTCCTTTTTTCCAAGTCCAAGCAAAACCTTGATGAACGTCGTTTTTCCAGCGCCGCTGTCTCCGACCAATGCGATTTTTTCCCCCTTTTTCATCTGAAAACAGATATCCTGTAAGACTTTCTTCTCCCCGTATCCGAAATCGACATGCTCCATCGAAATCTCTGAAATCGTCCTGCTGTCCGCTGCCATGGATTCCTGGTTTTTGTCATTCGACACTTCTCCGTTTTGTTCGCAAAAATCAAAAAATCCGTCGATGTATCCGGCATACTCCCCGGCTCTTCCCGCCATCTGCTCAAACAGCACGGACAGCGCATACAGGATGATGTGCGTCCCGTTCAAAAGCGCCGCAAAATCGTCCAGTCCGATCGTCTTTTTCCAGAAAAAACAATACCCCAGATACGCGATCATCAAACAGTCGATAAACAGAAAATCGCTCCCGATCTCCCGCCCGAACGCAATTGGAAAAATACGTCGATTCCACTGTTTCGTCTGCTCCGCCTTTTGCGAAAAGCTGTCCTGATCCCGTTTTACGAAAAATGGCAGGCAGCCCAGAATCCGCCCCTCTGCTGCATATTCCTTTCGCAGAAAAATCCGTAAATAGTTCTGGTGCAATGCATCTTTTTTGTTCTGTTCATCCCTCTTTGCGTTCGTTTTTTCCACCAGACTTTTGACACAGAAACGGCTTGCTACAAACGCCAGCAAAACGAACACAACGATCATCTGATCCATGCGGATATAAATGACGACCGCTACCGCACCAGCCAGAAAACTGCCGAACAGCTGCCGGTAAAATTCCAGCGTTTCTTCCATCTTCGTCTGCGTAAACTGCAACGCCCTGCGGTATCCATGAAAGTATGATTCTTCGTTATATTTTCTGCAATCTGCGTCCAGCATGATCCGGTACAGCCTGCAATTTAGTTTGTATTCCAGCCGTTCCTTCCACTGAGGATAAATGCGTTCAAAGTACCAGTGCCACAAAAAGCTCACCGACAGCTGGTACACCAGAAATCCTCCCAGCACCCACGCTGCCCGTATCAGATCACGCCCCATCAGCGCGCCGATCATCCATTTCAAAACAAGGACATTCGCCAGCACATCCGCCAGGTCATATGCGCCCGTCAGCACAATTTCCAGTAAAAACAGCCCCGGTGCATCCAGAAAGCGGAGCTTCTGCAGCCGCAGATGACTTTTCAACCCGTTAAACCGCATCGTTTTCCCCCTCCTGTGCAAAATACTGCCGTCGCTGCGTCGTAAACATCCTGCAGTAGTCGCCGCCCTTTTCCATCAGCTCTTCGTGCGTTCCATGCTCTGCAATCATTCCGTTTTTCAGATATAAAATCTGATCTGCCTGCCGTGCAAAGGATAACCGATGCGTCACGAAAATCAACAGCTTTCCCTTTGTCGCTTCCAGCACTTCCTGCAAAATATCCGCTTCTGTCAGCGGGTCTAAAAATGCTGTCGGTTCATCCAGAATTACCGCATCGAAATCGCCTGCAAACACCCTGCACAGAGCAAGCCGCTGTCCTTCCCCGGCGGAAAACATGGCTTTTTCCCCTTCTTCAAACAGCTCCACTGCAGTATGAATGCCCTGCGGAAGACTTTCGATTTTTTCTTCCAGACCGACTTTCCGCAGCGCTTCCCACACAGTCATTTCGTCCTCTTTTTTACATTCCCGCAGCAAAACGTTCTCCGCCACAGTCGCCGGATACAGCCGGTAATCCTGCAGCAACGCAAACACGTTTTTCCCGATTCCGGTTCGGCTGACTGCCCCATTTCTGTACAGCTTCCCGGTAAAATCCGGATAAAGCCCCAGCAGCACTTTCAGGAAGGTGGACTTTCCTGCGCCATTCTCCCCGACCAGCACAACGCGTTCCCCTTTTTTCGCTAAAAAGCTGATATCATGCAGTCCAGCCGTCCCGTTCGGATAAATAAACGAAAGCTGCTTCGCCTCAACAGACTGCAATGCTTCCTCCTGCGCTTCGTCCCTTTGTGCCGGTTTTTCTTCGGCAAAAAAGTTCAGAAAATCCTCCACATAGAGCAGATTTTCCGCAAAGCGCGCATACTCCGTTCCCAGCCGGACAAGCTTCGCATTCAGGTTTGCAATCGACAATACCAGTACGGAATATTCCGAAACCGGAAGACCTTCCTGTGTCCAGAATTTCCACAGCGCATAAATATTTCCTGCAGTAAATGCGAACGTCGCGCCGAGATTATCCGCCAGAAAACCGAGCACCGCCAGCGTTCCGCCCTTTTCCCGAGCAAGCGTACAATTTCCCGTTTCCGCCTCCCGGTTTAAATGATCCAGAATGCTGTAGGCATCCGAAGTGCGCAGCTCCTCCATATTTTCATGGAAGAAAAATTTGCGCCACACATACGCCTTTTTCCGGTCGTGGACACTTTTTTCCACTTCATAATCATGTCGCACTGCTCCCTGTCTGCGCAGCACCATCGTCAGCAAAAACGGTGCAATCGCCACGACAAACAGAACCGGATCAAGCGTCGCCAGATAGGTCAAAACCGCCACAAGCGCCGACGCCAGCCGAACCGTATTTCCGATATTTCCCATGATTTTTTCATAAGTCGCAGATGCATGATTGGCAAGATATTCCAACCGGTTCAAAAACGCCGTTTTCTCATAAGAGGCATACGGCACTGCAGTTGCACGTTCCTCGATCCGGTGCACAATCCGCCCTTCCTGCAAAATATCCGCCTGTTCGCTGTAGCATTCCCGATACCATCTGCTCACGCCCCGAAGCGCCAGATTGATCCCACAAAAAAAACAGAAGCCCTGCGAAAAAGCGTTTCCCGTCCCCCTCCTGCAGACAGGAAATGTAAAAGCTCACTGCGAAAATATTGACCACAAATTCCCGCACGCCATCCAGTACATGAATCAGGATATGCAGAAAAATCCGTCCTTTCCCCAATCCGATGAGCCAGAGATATTGTATGTATTTCTGAATCATTGTCTCCCCCAGTTATATCAGACAATAGAATGCACGCTCTGCGAGCATTCTATTGTCATGAATCAAAAATAATTTGAAGACTTTTTTGAAGTTCCTATCGTTTTTCCCAAGGGCAGGTAGCAATATTGTTTTTATAATCTGAACCATATATTCCAGCACATGCCGCAATTGGTTGATCAATACACGATAGTTCATCTGCATTAAATAAATCATCAAAAAAACCAATATTAAGATCAAATTGCCCTCTTTCTTTTAAAATTTGTTCCATTCTCTTTTCCTCTACACTTTATAATACTGCGCCTGAGCCTGCCATAGCTGCGCATAGAGCCCGTTTTGGGAAAGCAGCGCTTCATGCGTTCCGCTCTCCGCTATTTTCCCGTTATCCAGAACAAAAATCCGGTCACTGAACTTGCAGCTGGAAAGCCTATGGGAAATGTAAACCGCAGTTTTACCCTTGACGATCTCATCAAAGCTCTCATAAACCCTGCTTTCTGAAACAGGATCAAGCGCCGCAGTCGGCTCATCCAGAATGCAAATCTGACCGCCCTTATAAATCGCCCTTGCGATCGCAATCTTCTGCTCTTCTCCTCCGGAAAACGAAACGCCATCCTGCTCGTATTCCGGATATACCACGGTTTCCAGACCTTTCTTTAGTTTATTCAGACGTTCCCCAAAGCCTGCCAGCTGCAGCACCTCTTTTGCACGCTCTACTTCATACTGCTCAGAAGCGGCTACATTTTGCCCAAGCGTCAGGGACAACAGGGAATAATCCTGAAAAACGATCGCAAAAATCTTCTGCCACTCCCTCAAATCATATTCCCGGATATTTTTGCCGTTCCAGAGGATTTCTCCTTCCTCCGGCTCATACAGCCTGCAAAGAAGCTTTACGAGCGTCGTTTTCCCGCTTCCATTCTTCCCGACCACTGCGATTTTCTCAGACGGCTCGATTTTCAGACTGACATGATCCAGAACCAGCTCTTTTGTCCCCGGATACCGGAAAGAAACATTCCGAAACTCAATCACCCCTTTTGTCATCTCTGTGAAAGAATCTCCCTTTGTTTTCTCTGCTTCCAGGTTCAGATATTCCAGGGTACTTGCGATCCTGCCAACATCCGTCCGAAATTCCCCTGCCAACCGGATGGATGCTGAAACCGACATACATGCCTGAAAAATTGCCTGCGCATACCGCAGCACCATGCCGACCGTGATCGTCCCGGCAATTGCCAGCGCCAGCACGCAATAATAGGAAACACACAGCAAAATTCCCTGAATCATGCCAGTTCCAAGTCCGCCTGCACAATTGATTCTGGCAATGGTAAATACATTTTTCCTGACACCTTCCCGTTCTGTATCGATCGTTTTCTGGATCATTTTCTTCGCACGATACATAAAAATATCTTTCAAAGACTGTGCCCCGATCGCACCGCTTCCGCCTTCATCCATATACCAGAAGCGGCTGTCCTTTTCTGCCTGAGTCATTTGATTCATCGCAGCAGATTCTTTCTTCTGATACCATTTGGCATAAACCGACGCGCCGACCACAGCCAGACCAATATTGAACAGAAGCGCTGCCGCAACCTTCCCCGCCGCGCTCCCGGAAACCTGCATTGCAAGCGGAATCAGCATAATAACCGAACCAAGCAGTTCGAACCCGGAATTGCAGAGGTTGCAAAACTTATCTGCGACTCCAAAAAATCCGCTTCCCCAGCTTCGGTCTGCCAAAATCCTCGCCCGCATTTCCTTTGCATAATCCGATTCCAGATCAGAAAAAGAAATATTCAGGGTATTTACCGGAACAAGCGTCTCAAAACGCATGGCAATCTGATAGCTTCTGGTTTTCATCTCCTTTTCCAGAAGCGCTTTTACACCTTTCAAAAGCCAGATTCCGACCAGTCCAACAACTGCTATAGAAACCGGATCTGCAGAATTTTCCCTGTAAACCAGCAAATCCAGAATTCTGGCAACCAAAAGTACCGGCAGATAAAAAAGCAGGGCATTCAATCCTCCCTGAAGAATCACAATTACAGGGAACTTCCGATCCATCGCCCAAAGCAATTTTATTGTATCCCGAACAGGAACTTTTCGTTTTTCTTTCATTGCTGTTCCTCCTCCCTGTAATACCGGCTCTGAATTTCATAGAGACGCGCATACATTCTGTTTTGCGCCATCAGTTCTTTATGGGTTCCGCTTTCTTGTATTTTCCCGTCTTTTAGCAGAATGATACGATCCATAAATTGTGTGCTCGCAAGCCTGTGGGAAATATAGATACAGGTTTTCTCTTTTCCAAGTTCCCGGAATTTTTCATAAACTTCACTCTCCGCAATTGCATCCAGCGCTGCTGTCGGCTCGTCCAGAATCCAGATCTGTGCCGATTTATGATACAGCATCCTCGCCATCAGAAGTTTCTGCGCTTCTCCACCGGACAGGGAAATTCCATTCCCGGATACTGCCTTTGTCATCTGGGTCAGAATTCCGTTTGGCTCCTGCTTTATCCGCTCCGAAAGTCCCGCCTGTTCCAGAGCTGCCCAGACCTGATTCTGATCCGTCTCTTCCAACGGTTTCAACGAAACATTCTCCGCTACGGTATATGGAAGAACCAGCGCATCCTGAAACAATACAGCAACCTGATCCCGGATAAAATCTGCCTGTCCTCTGGAAACCTCCGTCCCCTGTATGGTAATTTTCCCGGACGAAACCGGATACAGACCGCATAGAAGCTTGACCAGCGTTGTTTTGCCAGCCCCATTTTCCCCGATCAGCGCAAGCTTTTCCCCTTTCCGGATGTTCAGATTCAGTCCGTCAATTACGAGCCTGCCTGCATTATACCCAAACGACACATCCTGAAAGGAGATCTCCTCCGCTGCCCGCGCGCATTCCACTTTTTGCGTACATTCCGTTTTCTGCTGTCCGGCAGGCGCTTCGCCCTCCTGCATGTATGTCCGGATTTTTTCGATTCCCTTGCTTCCGGTCTGCAGCTGACTATAGCTATGTACAAATACCGTAACAAAATTGGAAAACTGCATCGCAATACCATAATACAGGACAAATTCAGCCGCCGAAATTTCCTGCGCAGCGCACTTTTGAATCAGATACAGAAATACCACAATATCCCGTACACAGGCGATCGCGCCCTCCAGCATTCCGGAACGCGCAAGTACAGAAAAGTATTTTTTCTGCAGCTGTACCAGGCTTTTCAGACACCCGTCTATTTTCCCGGAAACAACCTCTGACAACTGATACAGGCGCATATCTTTACCGTATTTTTCATTCTGCGCAGCCCCGATAAAATAGAAAAAGCGTCGGTTTTCCCCAGCCTGCTCCTCCAGAAGTCTCTGGTACGCTTTTTCATTTTTATGACAGACAATATATCCTGCTGTGGATAACAAAAGCAACACGAAAAACAGTCCCGGCTGCAGACCAAAGATTGCCCCTCCGAACAACACGAAGGAGCCAATACACACGCACAGATCCAGAATGCCTTCCAGAAATATGCGAAAATCACTTCCCCACAGGGCAGTCTGCCGCGCCATCCCGTATGCTTTCTGTCCCTCTGTGCTCTCTGCGTAAGCGCAGGCTTTATCAAAACGTTTTAAAAAGATTTCATACAGAAAATCCCGGCACAAAAACAGCTGCCGCATTCCCCTCCCGGAAGACGCCATCTGCTGCAGTCCATAAACACAGACCGCAACAAGCCCTGCCGCCGCCAGCTGCGCTGCATCTGCCTTTCCGGTGGAAATTCTGGAAACCACAAACGCCGGAAACCAGACAGAGACCACAGAAATTCCCAAAGACGACAGAACACATAAAATCAGGTAGCAAAGCAACCCCCGATGCTTTTGCCAGATTTTCTGAAATACAAAAGAAATATTTTTTATCATTCTATACCCCCCCCTTTATATCGGTAAATTCTTTCCGCTTTAGCGATACCACTCTGCCTGGCTTTCGTACAGCTTCTGATACACCGGGCACGTTTGGGACAGTTCTTCATGACTTCCTGTTCCGGCAATTTTATGATTTTTGTCCATAACGATGACCTGATCCATCAGGCGGCAGATTCCGATTCGGTGCGTAATAATCAGCACAGTTTTATCCTTCAATTGTTCCAGGATTTCAGCCACTGCCTCTGCCTCGTGGGATGGGTCAAGATACGCGGTCGGTTCATCCAGCACATAGAATTCCGCGTCCTTATGCAAACAACGATATAATGCTACGCGCTGCCATTGTCCGCCAGACAGCTCCTGCCCGCCATATTCTTTTCCGAGGAACCAGTTTTCCAGCGAAAAATCCTCCGGGTGCACACTGTCTGCATCGTCAAAGCCGATGTTCTCCGCAACCGTCAGGCAGTATCGCCCAAACTCGTGCGGCATCACGGAAATATTGCTGTAGTCGCAGTCTCGCTCTGCGCTCACCAAAACTTTGTCGTAGCTAATGCTGCCGCTCTTTAAAGGATACAGACCCAGCAGGCATTTTATGAGAGTGGTCTTGCCAGCGCCGTTTTCACCAACCAGAGCGACTTTTTGCCCACGGCGAATTTCGAAGGATACGCCATCTAAAACGTTGCGTCCCTGCTCCCCATCGTAAGTAAACACCACATCCGTTCCCACAATCCGGTCATTGAGTGTCAGCACTGCACTCTTTTTCTTCCTGCTGCCCTCCGTGATGTTGAAGTAGCACTCCGTATACGGCAGACTTTTCTGCAGATTCCAGCTGCGTTCCCCAAGCTCCGACAGCGCCTCCTGAATCGCCGGGAGCAGCGACAGCGCACCTGCCAGTGCGCCCGCCAGGATTTTCTGCTCCAGACATGCCGCCGCGAGCAGTCCAAAGCATGCAAGCAGCCCTACGACACGCAAAAGCTGCGCCCACATCAGACGATCGATCGCCGTCTTTTTGATGCGCCATTCCCGAAAAAGCAGGTGCACGCTCTTTTCCCGCCAGAGCTCAATGAGCCAATGGCCGGTCTGGAACACCTTGATTTCCTTTGCCGCCTCTTTTCGGAAAAATGATGCCCACAAATCCTCTTTTTCCCGCTCCAGCGTCACAGTTTTCTCTTTTTCCGTCTGTTCCGCTTTCACCGCCTTTTTCCGAATCAACATTTCCGGAAGGAAAAACAGCACCAGAACCACCGGAATCATCACGTTCCAGCTGCCAGCAACGAAAAACGAGCTGACCAGCGCGACGATCGTGCCTGCAAGCATCACTGTCTGCATAAAACAGCCAGGAATCCGCTCATCCTCGATACACTCCCGTGCCCGATAAATTGCGTCCAGCTTTTCCTTCTTTTCCAGATCAAAATATTCGATCCGAACCATCGCATCCGCCAGCCTGCGGTTTAGCTCGTCCGAAACCTTTTCAAATACAAAAGTGTTCATCGCAATCGCATACGCGAAGCCTGCCAGCTGCAGCAACACAAAAAAACTGACATACACTACAATGTATACAATATAAACCTGTTCTTTTAACAAAACCGCATTGGTCAGCTTTTCCAGCAAAAGTCCCGTAACAGCTCCCGATAACGAGGACAAAAACAGGTACGCCATCACATAAACCGCCGCAACCGGCACAGCGCTTACGACCGCTTTGACAGACAGACCATGCGGTAGTCCCTGAATTTATTTTTCTTTTCCATATCTATAACCCTTTTTCAGGCATGCACTTTTCGACATATCTTAGCTTTCCCGGTGTGCGCCCAACGTAGATTTACCGATACCACTCACTCTGCGCATCGTACAGCTGCCTGTAATATGCATTGTTTTCCATCAGCTCTTCGTGGCTTCCAAGCCCGACGATTCCCCCGTCCCGCATGACCGCAATCAGATCGACGGTCTTTGCCAGCGCCAGCCGGTGCGTTACGATAATGACGCCGCGATCCTTCATGACATTCATCATATCCTCGTACAGCTTCGATTCCCCGATCGGGTCCATCGACGCCGTCGGCTCGTCCAGAAGAAACATTTTTGCATCGGACAGAAGCACTCTCGCCAACGCGATTTTCTGCCATTGTCCATCCGATAAATCCGTGGAATTTTCCCCGTATTTTCCAATTTTATAATCCAGTTTATCTTTCAGAGTTTCCAGACCGACCATTTCCAGCGCAGCGATATAATCTGCCGTCGTCTTTTCGCCGTTCTGGCACATGGAAAGATTCTCTTTTACCGATAACGGATAACGGTAAAAATCCTGAAACGCCGCCGCAAACAGCCGTTTTCTTTCCTTCGGCGTTCTGTCTTTTACGGACCTTCCATCGACAAGAATGCTTCCCTGTTTCGGCTCATAAAGTCCCAAAAGCAGCTTGATAAACGTTGACTTTCCCGCGCCGTTTTCGCCCACCAGCGCCACATGCCGGTCGGACGGAATCCGCACATTCAGATTGCGAAACACCTCTTTTCCATCATATGAAAAAGAGACATTTTCAAACACAATTTCATTCTCCATGCTGCAGTCCCTCCAGCTTTTTCAGATAGCCCAGCTTCTGAACCTCTTCTCCGCATTCGACGTATTCCTCCGAAAAATCGCCGGACAGTCCGCTCACCATATCAATCATCTTCACGCATGCCAAAAATACGCCTGCCGACAGCGCGCCCTGATACACCTGTAAGCCTGTAAAGGCAAAAATCCAGATCGTCCAGAGGCTCAAAAACAGGCAGGAAATCCCATAATACTTCTGCGTGTGCAGACTGATTTCGAGCCTTTTTTTATACACCTTATCCATGTGCTGTTCGATCCGTTTCATAAAGAAATTCTTTGTCTGCATGATTTTGATTTCATACAGATACTTTTTATCATAAAAGAGATTCAGGTAATATTTCATTCGTCTCTCTTCCGGAATCCGCTCATTTTCCAGCGCGTCGCTCGTTACCATGATTTTGTAGTCAAAATAGAAAATCAACACGATCAAAACGACGCTAACGCCTACCCCGCCACCGGACAGATACAACAAATATCCGAATACGGCAATCAGCTGCAGCAAAATTCCAATGACTTTCGAAAACAAATAAAACGCCTTCCAGAAATGCTCATAAGGCTTGTCCGAGATTTTCTCCACGAGATCGTACATCGTCTCACTCTCAAAGTGCGGATAATCCAATGAATGAACAGTCTCAGCGATATGCGTTCCCAGCGCAAGCGTCACTTTTTTCTCAAGACCAAACTGCAGCCGTTCTTTTCCGTTCTGAATCAACACCTGAAAAAGAAAATAAATTCCCAGGAACAAAACGGCCTGCCAGATTCCACTGCCAAGGCTGTTCTGTAAAAAACTGTCCACCACGCTCTGCAGCAAAATCAGCTGCAGAAACGAGATCAGACAGGACATAATTTCCGCCGCAAGATACGCCGCCGACTCCCCCGGCGCGTAGTGAAATATCGTATGGAGCATGTAAGAAAACTGCTTCATGATACCTTCCCCCTCTGTTAAACAACGTAATTCTCCGCCTGTGCTTTCCACATCCGGCTGTAAAGTCCGCCTGCCGCAAGCAGCTCTTCATGCGTTCCAGCTTCGGCAATCCGTCCTTTTTCCATCACCAAAATCCGGTCAGCCAGGCGTGCAGAAGCGAGCCGGTGTGTTACGATCACCGCTGTTTTTTCCTTTACCATCTGTAAAAATTTCTCATACACAGCACTTTCTTCCACCGGGTCGATCGCCGCAGTCGGTTCGTCCAGCACAATCAGGTCATGCTCCCGGTACTGTCCCCTCGCAATCGCCACCTGCTGCCAGAGCCCTCCGGACAGGTCGATTCCCTCAAACTCCCGCGACAGCATCAGTTCGCTGCACTGCGCAACTGCTTCCGGCTTTAAGCCCGTTCGCTCCAGCAGCGGTTTTACCGGCGCATTCTTTTTCGGGTCGCTGATCGTCACATTGTCCTGCAGCGTCATCTGGTATCTCATGTAATTCTGGAACACGGCAGAGCGCCCGATACAGCCGTCCTGCGTGGTTCCCTGTTCCGCGCCGCACGACTGCGTCACTGCTCCATCCTCCACTGTCACAGCCCCTTGTGTCGGTGGGTACAGCCCCAGAATCAGTTTTGCCAACGTCGATTTTCCCGCTCCGTTCTCCCCGACAATCGCCAGGTGCTCTTTTTCCGGAATCGTCAGGTTCAAATGCTCAATCGAAGGCTCCTTTGCGCTGGGATAGGTAAACGAAACATCCGAAAACTGCATCGCCTTCCCCATCCGCGGCACGTCCTTCCAGCTCCTGCCCGGGTCTTTTTCCAGGAATGCCACATAGTTCTCCACCGCCGGCAGACTGCCTACTGCACTTCCAAGAAATCCACAGACCAGTGCAAATACCATGTCAAATAACGAATTTAACGCATAGTATACTGCCGCAAATGCACCGACCGAGATGCTTCCCTTTAAAACGCTCACCACTAAAATCAGCACAGCGCCCAGATATCCGATCATCCCGACCGTCTGGTTGATGGCGTCCAGTCCATTCGCCTTTGTACGGACTGCCGCCTCTTTTCCACACAGCTGCTTCTGTTCAGTTTTCATCTTCCCAAAGAAAAACGGCACAGCGCGCAACACCCTCGTCTCTTTGATAAACGCAAGGTCTGTCAGGCACTTCCGGTAGCCCTGATATTTCCGTCTGACCGGCGCTGCCGTATCCTCATAGCTGTAGAAAATATTCCGCTGCATGTACAGTGTCACGATGGACGGCACAAACGAAATCACGATACATAACAGCAACACCGGGTTCAGGGATGCCGCATAAATCGCAAAAAATACCAGATACGGCGGAACCATGTCGATGATGCCGATCATATGGAACATGAAAACATTCGCATCGTCCCGCCCAGCCTGCGCCTTCTGGATTTCATCCAGCGACTCGTTCTGCTCGAATGCCAGCGGGAAAAGCTTCGAAATTTTCTCGTTAAATTCATAACGATACGTCTCGTCACAGATTTCCAGAAATTCCGTCAGCGCATAGTTAAACAGCGTATTCAACAGCTGGTAGCCGATAATCCCGCATACATAAAAAGCTGTCGCAGCGATCAGCGCTGTCTCAAACCGTCCCTTTCCAACAGAAGCGATCAGCTCATTCACAAAATTCGAAAGCAGCAAGGTATTTGCGCCCATCACGACTGACTGCGAAATGCCCAGCACATTGATCAGGATAAACCGCAACGGCGCTGCATGAAACGCCATCGGAAACATGACGCGCACGGTATGGAAAAAGCTTCTTTTTTTCACAGATACCACCTCCTCTGCGTTTCGTACATTTCGCAATAGATGCCGTTTTTCGTCATCAGGTCTTCATGGGATCCCTGCTCCATCGCCTTTCCGTCCTCAATCGCAATAATCCAGTCGCACAAAGATGTTGCGCCCAGCCGGTGCGTAATCATAATCGTTGTCGTATCCTGGTACAGCTTCAAAAACTTCTGGTAAATCTGCTGCTCCCGTACCGGGTCGATCGCCGCAGTCGGCTCATCCAGGATTTTCAGCTCCGCATTCTGATAATACAGGCGCGCCATCGCGATCCGCTGCCACTCACCGCCGGACACGTCCACGCCGTCCTCTGCGATTTTTCCAAGTACCGTGTCCATGCCCTGCGGCAGCTTTTCCAGCACATTGTCCAGTTCGGAGGTTTCCGCCGCTTTGGCAATTTTTGCCCGCTGCCCTGCATCCGCGCCGGGCGCGATATTGTCCGCTACCGAGACCGGATACTTCGCATAATCCTGGAACAGCACGCCGAACAGCTTCCAGATCTGCTCCCTCGAAAACGTCTCGATCTTTTCCCCATTTAACAAAATCTCACCGGAATCCGGCTCATACAAGCGTAAAATCAGCTTTACAATCGTCGATTTGCCGCAGCCGTTGCGCCCGACAAACGCGTAGTGGTGCCCTTTTTCGATCCGAAAGCACATATCCTTTAACACCATCGCTTCGGTGTTCGGATAATGGAACGAAACATGGGAAAATTCCAGCGACTCAAACGAAAGCACTGCGCTACTGTCCGGTTTTTCCTCATATTCCGGCAGCTCCAAAATACGTTTCATGTCGCCCAACAGCTGTCTGCCCTGCTCCATCTCCTTGAGCATCCCCGGTAGCTGCCACGTCAGGCTCTGCGCCATCGCCATAAACGACGTAACCAGCGAAACGAAAACACCGACGGAAGTATTGCCCTGCACAACCGGGAAAATCAGCGCAAAGATCACCAGAATCGACAGCGCGATCGCCAGGAATCCGCCCATGTTCATGCCGATGAACCACCAGCGTCTCGCTTTCCGCTCCCGCAGCCTTGCGATCTGTCTTTCTTTTAAGAAAATCCCATTGACCCAATCGCCAAACCCGAACAGAACCCGTTCATTTGCCGCGTCGCGGTTCCCCAGAATTTCTTCTGCATAAGCAGCTTTCCGTTTTCCGAGTGTGACCTCTTTTTTCGCCTCATACTGCTTCTGCCCGCCTTTTACCGCAAAGAACCCAAAGCCGACCAGCAGCACCATGATAACCGGAGAAATCCAGACCGGAGCCTGCGTAATCAGCCACACAACCAGACAGCCGTTGGAAATCAGGAAGCAGATCATCGAAAAACCGCTTTCCAGGACGCCGTTTAACACTTCCTCCGGGTCCTTCGATACCCGCTCCAGCGCGTCCTGAATCTCCGTATTCTCCAGAAATCCATACGGAATCCGCGAAATTTTCCCAATCATCCGCTCGTCCAGATACGGAAAGAGCACCTTCCGCTGGTGAATCCGCATCCAGGTATCCAGATTTCCGCCCAGACGCTGGCACAGGATCAAAGCTCCCAGCAGGCAGACGTCCCGGATCGCCTCCTCCATCCGCTGGTTTAACACCAAGTCGATAAACCGCGCGCTGACCAGCATTGTCAGAAACGGCAGCAATGCAGATACGATTTTTTCAAGGAATCTCCCAACTACCAGAAACTTCCCCGGCGCATGCCGAAGCGACATGCCAGTTTCCCCTTGTTTCATTTGTGCAGTCCCCCTTACTAAAACAGGCAATTTAGCCCCTCCTGTTTTGTTATCTTATTCTACCAGCTTCATAGACATTTTAGAGTTCTTTTATTGCTTTTTCCCGGGGCATTTTTCCAAAGGTCAGATACCAACACCAATCTGAAATGCCTCTTAAAAAAAGTTTTAATAAACTGTCAATTTAACTGCGCCAGGAACAGCTTCGCATATTTTCCTTGCTTTTCCATCAGCTCCTGATGCGTGCCTTGTTCTGTGATCGAACCGTTTTCCATATAAAAAATTCTATCACAGGCAGTGATCGACGCCAGTCGGTGCGAAATCATCAGGATTGTCTTGTCTTTCAGATAAGAAAAGACAAGATCATAAAATTCTTTTTCGAAACGAATATCCATTGCAGCAGTCGGCTCGTCCATAATCAGAATATCATGGTTTTCATAAAAAATGCGTGCAAGCGCAATCCGCTGCCGCTCTCCGCCGGAAAAATCGATTCCGTCCGCACAGAATTCTTTCGAAATAATTCCATCCAGCTGATCTGCTGCTTTGGGAATCCGCGCACAAATCAGAGCGTCCCGGACTTTTTCCAGATCGGGATTCTGGTTCATCGAAACATTTTCTGCAACCGACGCGGCATACAGGTTGAAATCCTGGAACAGCGTCGAATAAGCGCTTCTGTAAGTGCGGGTATTCATCTTTTCTACAGGCATTCCATTATATAAAATCTCCCCGCTGCTGCAGTCATAGAGCCGGAGCAGCAGCTTTACCAGCGTCGTCTTGCCAGATCCGTTTTCGCCTACAAACGCGACCTTTTCTCCTTTTTTAATTTCAAACCGGACGTTCTTTAATCCAAACTTGTTATTTTCATACTGAAAGCAAATATCCTGCACCTGAAGCGTTTCAAATGGCGCTGCAGATTGTCCCGGTTCTTTCTTTTCAATTTCAGGTTCCATGTTTTCAACTGTCCGGAACCGTTCGATCAGCGTTCCGTTTTCTGCAAATACAGCGATCTGCGCAGAAAGGCTTTCCAGGCTGAACTGAATCTGATTGCAGGCATTGAGCACCGCGACAAAACCGGAAGCTGTCATGGTATTCCAAACGAGTGTTTTGACTGCCAGATACAACGATGCGAAAAAGTCAATCAAAAGGCAGGAACCGCCAATCGTTTCCAGCGCCGTCAGCTGTCCGATTTTTCCGCCCTGTTTTCGGATCAGGACAGCTTTTTCCTCTGTATTTTTACGATATCGTTCCAAAACCGTCTGTTTCATCCCGGATGACCGAATGTCCTTTGCATACTCCGGCAGATAGAGCACACGTTTGAGCATCGAGGCTTCTTTTTCCTTTAATTTTACCGCCGTATCATACGATACCCGTCTGGATACCATTTTTTGATTCATCCAGAAGCTGAACCCGAACGACACAGCAGCCACAACCGGTACAATCCAGTCCGCCCCGATCACGGAAACACAGGTCAGGGCAAGCGTCAGGACAGATTCCAACAGGTTCAGAAAATTTCCGACGACCTGAACTGCCCTTTTTGAGCACTCTTCTCCCGCCAGCGTAATCGCGCTGTAATAGCTTTCCGTATCATAGCTTTGCAAATCAACCGTCCGCATTTTTTCGAACAATTCCCGCTGCAGAGACTGTACCAGCTTTTCCTGACACACCGGCTGATAGCGATTCTCGAAAAAACTCTGAACCGCATAAGTGACTCCTACGATCAAAAACGAGATTCCGATAAACGTCAGAATAAATGCCAACGTTTTTTTCTGTTCCATACAGGAAATGATATATGCCAGAAAAATAACCCGTAAAAAGGAAGTCCGCACACTGACGACAACTCTCATCAGCGCCGACAGCACGACAAATCCCGGCTCTGCTGACATGGCTTTCCCGAACAAATAAAAATTATTCCGGACGATCGTTTTCCGTTTTTGCCGACTCGATTTCCTCCTGCCCATATAGCTTTTGCTGTAGCTGATACATTTCATAATAATGCCCCTTCTTCTCCATCAGCTCACAATGATTCCCCTCTTCTACAATCGATCCTTTATCAAATACCAGAATACGATCCGCGAGCTGCGTCGTAAACAGTCTGTGCGAAATAAACAAAATCGTCCGCTCCGGCGATGCCAGCGTCTGCATGACATACCGGTTGATTTTCCGTTCCGTCAAAGGGTCCAGCGCGCTCGTCGGTTCATCCAGAATTACGAACGGATACCGGTTCGCAATAATCCGCGCCAGCATCAGCTGTTGGCTTTCCCCACCGGACAGCACCAGTCCGTCATCCGCAAATTCCCGGGAAATCGACTGATCCAGGTTTCTGATTTTTTTGCGTACTTCCAGCTGGTTTACCGCATTCTGAATTTCTTCCTCCGACAGTTCTTCCCCAGCCCGGATATTATCCCGGACAGACATCGGAAACAAATGAAAATCCTGATGGATTACCCCGAAAAACTTTGTCAGATCTGCTTTTGTATATTGACTGATCTCGGTTCCGTTTAATAAAATCTCCCCCTCTTTTCCAACAAATAACCCGGATAAAAGGTTGGTAAACGTCGTCTTTCCTGCACCATTTTCTCCGACAATCGCGATGACTTCTCCGTTTCGGATCGTTACGTTTACATCGTGCAGGGCACGCTTTGCATCCGTTCCTTTCTGATAAGAATATCCGACATCCACAAAAGAAAGCTCAAATCCATTGGAGCAGTCCAGATGCCTGTCTCCTGTTTCCGTTTTCTGATAGGTTTCGCAGTATTCCTGATATTCCCGGATATAAAGCGACGCTTCCTTGATCGCAATCAGCTCGTCAAAGAACCATTCCAGATCCCAGCCAAACGTCGTAATCGACTGCGCAATTCCGATAAAATCACCGATCAAAAGCATATGTCCGGTCAGAATCCGCACGACAACATAAGCGATCGGCAGCATAATTACCAGTCCATCGCTGATCAGCAGTTCGACAAAGTTCAAAAATCCGATCTTTTTTCCAAACTTTCTGCAGACCGCTATCGTCTCTGAAACGCCCTCTTCATAAATACTCTGGACAATCTGGAAAACCGAGGTCGTCCGCAGTTCTTTTGCATACTGAGGCAGATAAAATACCCGCTTCGCATATTCTTTTTTTCGCGTCGGAAAGGTCAGCGCCTGGTTGAATGCATGCCTGTACTTTGCGCCCTTTGCCCCGACCACATAGGAATAAAACAGCGGCAGAACCGACAGCACGATCGCAAACCAGTCCACCTTCCCGATATAGAACAAAATCAGTACGAACGCTTCTACCAATCCGAACAACGTTCCGATCGAATTCCAGACCTGCAGAATATTTTTTGCCGTATTGTCCAAAAGACGCTGATATAAATTCAGAAATTCCGGCTGGCAATACTGATCATATGGCACATCCGCCGCCCTGTCCGAAATCGTCTCATACAGATACTGTTCGAGCTTTGTCTGAAACACAGGGGTATAAACATTTTTGAAATACTGGTCGCCAAAATGAAACGCAACATTGATCGCCAACATGCCAAGCAATACCCACAAAACAGCAGTCAGATTCCGGTCAGTCTCAACGTGTACCAGAATCAGACGCAGGAAATAAACGCCGTAAAAGACGTTTAATAACTGTTTGAGCAGGTTATAGATGATGCAGATAAATGTGCTCTTTTTATCTATTTTGAAAATGGTGCGGAAATAGGTTTGAAACATCTGTATTATTATTCACTCCTAAACATTATTCAAAATGTACTAAGACTGCATTGTTTTTTCCTGGAAGTCAGATACTAAAACCTCAAGGAATTTTGTTTATACCTTTCTTATTATTAATAAACATATCACATTACTTCAATATTTTTAGTACAGGTTCTTATCAAATCATATATTCTTTCATAATTTTCACTTTCTATATTTTTTATTAATTTAGAATAGTTTTCATTACATCCCCAGTAAAACTCCTATAATCCTGTCTTGCTTCAAATACATCCATGTAACGTAATACAATATATTTTAATCCGTATTTTTTATAATACGATGAATTTTCTATTTCAATAATACATAATTTTTTATATTCTTTATATCCATTTTATTTATTTCCTGCGGCAATAAATTAATATTGCCGCAGGAAAGCTTTCTATATTTTTACAACCGAACCTTCACCGCAAACAATGCATTGCCATCTACTTCTACAGTTACGGTGCTGCCGTCTGTTTCTACGGCATTGTCTTTTGTTTCCTCGAACAGGTCAACTGCCTGTGCTTCTTTGACTTCTGTACCGAAGCTTAACTTCACTGCAGAACGCTCACCGGAGGTCTCACAGCCGCGAACCAGAACGCAGCCGTCTGTGGTAGGCTGTACTGCTGTGATCACTGCGCTGTCGGAAGCAACGGATACCAGGCTGTCCTCCAGAGGCAGTTCGCCGTGGTGGCAGTTGGTGGGCTGGTAGAAGATCTTATGGTTGCAGCCGGTTGCGATATCTTCCGCTTCCTTCGCATCTCCGCTCGCTGCGCCAACCCAGAGGGTAATGGTGTGGATGCCGCGTTCCGGATAAGGATCGGGACTTACGGAGCTGTTGATCAGTGTCAGGTTCAGGCTCTCCTTCTGTCCGCGATAGCCGTATTTGCTGTCGGAAACGAGGATTGCGGAGCTGCCGTCCATGCGAAGCGCCATGCCATAGCGCAGTCCGGGAACATCGTTGTTGATACCTCTGCGGACAGTGCTGCCTGCGGGCACGTCATAACGGAAGGCATCGGTCTGATAGGACAGAGGCGTCTGCCAGGTCAGAACCGGAATGATGTCTTTGCCGATTTCTTTCCAGTCTACCTTCAGCTCTACGCGAACCAGCGGCTGGTCTTTTTCCAGAACATAGGTCACCTCTGCGGTAGAATTTTCTACGGTAAAGTGTGCGGTTACACTGCTTCTGAGTTCTCCGATCACAGCTCTGCTCAGCTCTACGCAACGATCCACCGGCACGTTTTTGATCGCTCTGCCGATGTTCCATGCGCTGGAGGTCTTGCATTCCGTTTCCTGATACACAAGTCCGGCTTCTTTTCCTTCGCCGATCAGCTCCTGTCCGGTCGTCTTGTCCACCAGGGATTTGATGCGTCCGGTCTCTGCGCTGATGGTAACGATGGTCTGCTCATTTTCCAGAACAACATCGTCATAGCAGCGGGTTACCTGCTCATTTGTCTGTAAGTAAACCGGATAGGAATCCAATCCCTTTTCATACAGCACAACAGTGGTATAGCCGAGGGCAGGAACCTCCTGATCTACTAAAACGCGGATATATTTGTGATCCCAGTACTGCTGCAGCTCGTGGTCAACCATCTGGAACGGGATGTCGTTTCCGTCTGCATCGCGCATTGCCAGTCGGCGCAGATCTCCGGTCCAGTCCCAAACGGTCAGCTCTGCAACCTCACGGCGTGCATGGGACAGGCTGTTGAACAGATGGAAAATACGGGTTCTGCCGCTGCCTCTTTCGGTGCTGGGCACTCCCACAAAGTTTTCAATGCCGTAGCCTACGCCTGCGCCTTCAGACTGGCTGTTGTATGCATCGATATCGACCGGAATCGAGGATGTATCGATCTTTTCTGCGATCACGCGCATTGCGTTTGTGATCTGGGTGTTGGCAGTTGCCATAGAGGTCTGGAACAGTCCCATTGCATGCTCTCTGGAATCCTGTACGCAGGAGCCGGTCAGGATGTCGTGGAAATGGGTAAATAATACATCCTCCCATGCCTTGGTCAGCTTTTCCTTCGCATACGGGAAGCCAACCTTCTGTCCAGCCAGTGCACTCATCGCTTCTGCATCGTAGAACGCAGCCTCCAAACGGCGATTGCCTCTCTTGATGCGGCTCTGGGTGGTGTAGCAGCCGTTTGCAAAGTAGTTTAATTCTTCGTTTACAACCGGCAGCTTTTCCCGGATTTTTTCTGCTTCATGGAAGTAGTCGCGGAAGGTGCCGAAACGGATCCTCGGATAAATTTTCCAGGTCTGCATTTCCAGTGCGCGCTCTACGTCACGTCTGGTAGGGCCGCCGCCGTGGTCACCCACACCATACACGACCAGACCGGTCTTTAAGCCGCTGCTCTTTTTCACGATTTCCATAAAGCCTGCGCCAATCTGCGGTGTGATCGCACCGTTATACCAGTTGGGCTCGCGGTAGGTAAGGACTTCTTTTCCGGATGGAGCCTGATAACGGTACAGCACGTCACGGCGGGCATTGCCTCTGCAATGGTAGAAATATTTTACGCCGCCGAACTGATCGATTTCCGGCACGTTTGCGCTGTGCCCGAAGGTATCGGGGGAGAAATCCAGATCAAAATCCTTTACGCCCCAAACCTTGGACAGATATTCTCTCGTGTACTGGATATGACGCAGCAGAGACTCGCCGGAGGGCATGTTCTTGTCTGTCTCTACCCATGCAGAGGCGGTTACTTCCCAGCGTCCCTCTGCAATGCGGGCTTTGATGCGCTCCATCAGCTCCGGATCATATTCTTCCACGATTTTGTATACAGAAGCCTGAGACTGGGAGAAGCAGAACTCCGGATACTGATCCATGATATTTAAAATCGAACGGAAGGTTGCAAGAACGATGGAAACGGTTTCGTTGAAGCTCCACATCCAGTTCATGTCAATATGCGCATGGGCTGCCAGGATCAGCTCATAGGATTTTGCTTCCTCTGCGATCGGCTCCAGGATTTCCTCTGCCTCTTCACAGGCCTGATCGGTCAGTACGCCCTCGGTCTGCTGTTTTTCCAGCAGATAATCCAGCGCTTCCTCCAAAGCAGCGTCGTATTTGCCGTTTTCTGCCTCGGATAAATGAAGGGCAAATTCCAGCTCTGCAAGGATTCTTGCGTTCGCGCGGCCGGGGCGGGTGATGTGCGCCTGCTCCTCCTTCGGCATGCCGAAGGTGTCCTCAAAGTGCATTTTTTCCCGGTTGCCGCCGACGGAGGTCTTGAGCCGGGTAAATTTTTCTGCGAGTGTCATAACTTGTATCCTCCTCTTTTTTATGACAACAGATAGCATTCTGTTGTTCTATGGATATCCGGACGGCGGATGCGAAATTTCCGCCGCCCGGCAGTTCCTGATTTTATTCGTCCAGGAAACGGTCTACGATCTGCTGCCTGTATTCTTTGGACAGCGATGCGAAAAATGCCGAATATCCTGTGACACGCACAACCAGATCCGGATAAGCTTTCGGGTCTTCGTGTGCTTTTAACAGTTTTTCTTTGGATACGCAGTTCATATTGATCAGCGTACCGCCTGCCTGCTCATGCGCATGGATCAGTGCAACGAGGGCGTCCACACCGCCGGAATGCTGAATCAGTCCGGTGTCGATATCCAGATGCAACGGAGCAGAGTTGCCGTAACCCGCCTGTGTCAGTGCTACCGCATTTGCCTTTAAAACCGGCGAAAAGGTATCCACACCTCTCGCAAAGCCGGGGTCCGGTTCAGAAGAATGGGAAATCGCATCTCCTGCAAAGCGGCCGTTGGGCGTTGCCTCCAGCGTCTTTCCATAGGCATACACATCTCCGTGGGAGAACAGTCCGGGAACGATCATCAGATGATGCTTCCTGGTCGGAGAGCCCTTGCACAGTGCTACATAATAGTCCCGGATGCGTACTGCCCAGTCCTGGGCGCGGGAGCCGGGAGAACCGAAACGGCGGATGTTTTTGAGCATCAGGCGTTCTCTCTCTGCGCCCTCATAGTTGGTATCCAACAGTTCGAAGAGTCGATCCCAGGTTAGCTTCTTTTCTTCTACAACACGCTGTTCGATCGCCGCAAACGAGTCCGCTACGGTGGCCAACGCAATGCCGTCGATATTCAGATCCAGAATGTCCACGCCGCCGTTGGAGCAGTTTAAGCCCCGTTCGATCGGACCGTGCATGAACAGATTCAGCACGATTTCCGGACGGTTTCTCTGCATGACCTCGTAATGCTTGTCATAGCCAGCCTTGACGCATTCCACCATCGCCTGCAAATGATAAGTGAAGCGCTCCCAGAGCAGATCCAGGTCGCGTGTTTCCTGCGCCTGCAGATCCTTTAACCCATAGTGCAGGGCAACCGCCATGTTCACGCGGGTTACATCCTGCAGCGGATATTCCCGTCCGGGGATCGCCACCCAGTTGCAGCCGCATTTGACACGCATCCGCCCCAGCTCTACTGGAAAGCCGTTTTTGGAAAAACCCTCGCTGATTCCCTTTTCCAGAGAGTAGCACACACCGTAGCCATCCTCTATCGTATATTCTACCGACCTCTTTAACAGAATCTCCGGCTCCGGTCCCTGTCCTGCAATGGGCGCATGGACGCGAATACCTAAGTTGGTCGGGATCTTTAACATGTGCATTGCATCCAGAATCAGGAACGACAGGCGGCTCGTCACTTCCCGGTCTCCTGCCGGCGTCAGTCCGCCGATCTGGGTGTAATGCGTATCGTTGAAGAACAGGCTGGCAATCATCCAGACTGCCTCTTCTTCCGTCAGGATACCGCTTTCGATATCCCGTTCAAAATATTCTTCCAGAAGCGTATCCAGCGCCCCCAGCGCACCGCCTGCATAAAACGTGCGATCCACCGCCTGGAAATGTGCTAAAAACTGCACTGCTTCCCGGAAGGTGCGGGGCTCGTGCTCGCACAGCTCACCGTTTACCTTTGCAATCGCCAGATAATTGTCTCTCAAAAACGGATCACTTTCCTTTGCAGCCAGCTCCTGCGCATAAACCTGATGCGCCTTTACCCACTCCAGGATCCCCAGCACAAGCTGCTCCTCTCCCTCATAAAAATCAGGATCCGGCGGATTGTTTTTCTTTCTGTAATAACGAATCTTTTCCAGAAGTCCCTTCCAGCCCTCTCTTAAACCGATCTCCATGTCCGGGCACAGATGGTTCATACCGCCGAAGCCCGCCTGTGTGATGCGGTACTTTTTGATGGTCTCATCCAGCTCGTGGGGTTTGTCCCCATCCGCAATTCCAAACGGTGCGAACCGGTCGAATGTGCCCACCCAGCAGCATGCCAGCGCGCTGTTGGGATTGATATATTTCGGCATTTCATTTAAGAAACGTCTGAAATTTCGCCCGATACATGCACAACCGTGTACCAGACCGTCCTCACAGGTTTCCGGCTCAAAAGTAAATTCCGGAAAATCAATAAATCCGTGGTCATCGATATCGATGGACCCATGCCGTGCAAGCTTTGCATCGTTGATCTTTAGCTTATCCCGATGCATCCCCTCAATCAGCTGCAGGTATAACGGCGATACCTTCGTCTTCTCCGTATTCATATACTTCCCTTTCTAATCGAATCACTGGAATCCATACTTCTTTTTCAGCATTTCCACCTCGTCCTTTAGCGGAACGGTCCCCTCAAACACGTTCTGTGCCTCCAGCGCCCTGTACTTGGAATTTCCCAGCTTGTGGTACGGCAGAAGCTCTGCTTCGATCTGCTGCCACCGGTGTAAAAACTCTGCGATCTTTTCCACCTGATCATCGTTCATACCCGGAATGTAGGGATAACGGACGAAGATGTTTTCGCCCCGGTCGGCAAGCCTTGTAAAGTTTTCCAGAATCCGTCCGTTCTCCACTCCGGTGCAGGCTTTGTGGACATCGGCATCCATTGCCTTGATGTCGTATAAAAACAGATCCGTATAGGGCAGCACCTGTTCAAAGGATTCCCACGGGACATTTCCGGCAGTATCCACCGCAGTGTGTACGCCTGCCGCCTGACAGCCCTTTAACAGCTCCGTCAGGGCATCCGGCTGCAGCATACATTCTCCCCCGGAAAATGTCACGCCGCCCTTTGACTGGTCGAAATATCCCTTATTTTCGAGAATCTCTTTTAAGATACTGTCCGTATCCCGCCATTCTCCGACGCTGACCAGTGCATCCGCATAGCATTCCTCACAGCATTTGAAGCAGTGGATACATTTGCTTCTGTCGATCCAGTGTCCCGTCTCGTCAAAGACCTGCGCCCCCACCGGACAGACCTCCCGGCATGCCATACAGCCAATACAGCGGTCCGGATAGAGTAAAATTTCCTTTGCGGCATGGATGGATTCCGGATTGTGGCACCAACGGCAGTGCAGGCTGCAGCCCTTGAAAAAAACTACAGTCCGCACGCCGGGCCCGTCATGGACGCTGAAATGCTGAATATTAAAAATATTCGCTTTTATGCCCATTTTCCTGTTACACACACTTCCTTCGATACGCTCTGATAAGATACAAGCAGAGTCTTTGTCTCCTCATCCCAGGAGCTTTCCAGAACAACAGCTTCGCCGTCTTCGTCAATCGCCTTGATGTCTGTGGGCTGCTTGGGCAGGCGCACTCTGGTGAATGCCTTGATCTTATCTGCGGTTTTGAGTCTCAGCATTACACCGTTTTCTGTTGTCTCGCCTTCTTCTACGCGGGCAGAGGTTCCGACAATACGGAAATCTTCGCCTTCGATTTTGGAAAAATCAAACAGCAGGGTTACATCATCCGGTGCAACATCTTTTTCATGGATAATTGCATAATCGTTTGTCATCAGATCCGCATAAACGCCTGTAAATACCTTCTTCTCGTCGCTTACGCTCTCTGCCATAACGGAAGAAATCACATAAGGTCCGCGATGGAGGGTCAGGTCGTTTCTGTAGGTCCAGGTGATGCCGGTATCCGCCAGTGTCTTCTGAACCAGGCTGCGGTACTGATCTGCCAGCTCTTTACTTAAGCAGATTCTTGCAGGAAGCTCCTTCCAGACAACGATCTTGCCGGCGCCAACTTCATGTACGCCTTCCTTTGGATCTCTCCCCAGTCCGGCCAGCTCGAACAGATGCTCTGCAGGATTTGCATAGCCTCTCTGTCCCCACCATGCGTCGATCTTATGGAACGGGTCACTGCCATCGCCGACATAGATCAGCGTGCCGCCCTCTCTGATCCAGGAAACAACGGCTGCGTTTACGTCCGGTGCATCGGGTTTCATATATTCATAGCTCAGTACGAGACACTTGTAATCCTCCAGATATCCGGCAAAACGACGCACGTTGTCCAACTGAACCGGATGGATCGGCAGACCGTATTTTACAAGGGGCATTGCCACGCCGAAGAAGTTCGGGAATGCTGCGCTCTGAATAAAGTCATACATCAGGGAATCCTTTTCCCCGATCTCCTTCATCAGCCTGGCAGCTGCTTCTTCATCCACTGGATTCCCGGAGTTTTTGTGCATTGCAGCTCTGAAACGGTCGCCCAGCTCTTCGCCGTCCACGATACCGTCCGGGAAGGTTCTCTGGAACAGTCCGCTGTCGGACATAAATACGCCTACCCCGTCTGTACCTCCCTCAAAGAGGATATCGCTCTGCTCCATGTCACCGAAAAGCTGGAACATGCCGGACAGCAGCGTTGAATAGCTCTGAGGGATCGGCTTGGACTGGTCGGTCTCGAAGCTTGTTTCAATCTTTTCTGCAATTCTGGGCTGGAATCTTGGGTAGCGTCCGTCAAATACGCGGTGAGGCCACGGGCAAATCTCATAATGCCAGATATGCGGATGCAGCAGGGATGCCACTGCGGTTCTTCTGTAGTTGTATTCGTAATTCTCCCAGGTATAGGAGGGAAGGTCTTCGATGGGGTCATTTAAAAACCACATCCGGCGGCCGGTGCCCTTTACCAGCTCCTGCATCACACCATACTCCAGATATGCCGTTTCAAAGGTACGCTCTTTGTATACACCCTCGTAAACGTTCGCTTCACGGCTCGTACCGGTCCAGATCTGCGCGATGTATCCATCTACCGTCGGAATACTGATCAGCTCAGCCTCCGGGCTCATAATCTTCCACTGAGTGTAGTTTAACAGACTGTGCGTTGGAACATAGAAGCGCAGATCCTTCTGATATTTCACCTTTGCGTATTCCTTCAGCGCCGCACTCACGCGGTCGATGGTTCTCTTATATAAATAAGCCTTCAGTCTCGCGCACTTATACTGTGCATCCAGACTTTCATGCTGAGGCTTCCAGGGTTCTTTGTAATAAATTTCATATTCTCTCTTGAACGCTTCTGAGTAACCGCTCTTATCCCAGAACTCCGGCTCTTCCACATGGATTGCTTCCACGCCGGCATCTACGGCAACCTTCAGACGATCTGTCAGATATTCCGAAAAGGAAACCGTCGGAACCATATAGGGTACCGTCGGGTTATGGATCACGTCTTTGCCGTTTCTGTCCACCTGACCTTCATCCCAGTGCTTTCTGCCATCCCACTTGCCGTCCAGATATTCCTGATATTCGCCCCATGCGATACCGGTCATCAGATGGATGACATAGCCCTTTTCTCTGTACTGACGGATTCTCTCCGGCATTGTCGGATCGATTCCGTACACCATGATAAAGTCACAGCCAAGGTCTACCGAAGGCCGGATCTCCCCGCTTGCCTGATAGCCTGTCAATTCCTCTTTTTTCGATCTGATATAAGCCATTTATATACCCTCCCATTTATCCGGTCCCCACCCGGAATGTGATTCTGTATGATCTGTATGAATAAAAAGAATGTGCCTTGGCACATTCTCGCGCCGAGGCGCGGTTGCTTCAGCAACCATCTACCCTTGCGCCGAGTGCGCATCCTCGCGGAGCGTTTTTATCGTATGGAAACGAAGTTTCCTATACGATGAAAAAAAAGGGCGGGAAGCTTCCCTTAATCCAATGAAATCCTTCCTTGCATTAAGTTCCGTTTCCCGCCCTGATCCTTATTTCTCAGAGAACGTTACCTGTTATACTCTGTATTTTATATTGTAATCTGTCTCCATTGATAAGTTAAATTCTGTCTTAGTAAGCGAAGTCATCTCTGGTCTTAGACTGTTCGGTCATGTAGTCCAGGAATTTCTCCATCTCACCGCCATTGTTTGTTTTTAAGTATTCCTGATAGTCAAGAATGATCTGTCTTGCTTCTTCTTCGGTATCAGCGAAGAATGCACGCTCAGTGTATTCTTTTTCTTTTACATCATCGAATGCCCATTCGGAGAAGTCGGAGTAGTTCTCATAATCAGCAGCCGCAGCTTCGATAGAGTAGCCTTTTTCCTTCTCTACAGGATGCACCTTCTTGTAAGCAGTGATGTACTCGTTCTCAGCATCTGCTTCGAAAGGAGCGGACTCGCCAAACCACTTGGCGTTCTTCTTTGCAACATAGCTTCTGCCTGCCATGTAGCCGATACCTCTCTGACGCAGTTCCTTGGTAACAGACTCAGAATCGGCTGCATAACGCTCGGCCAGTTCAGCAGTCATACGAGGCTGGCCATCTGCATTCATCTCGTAGGTATCGCCTTCGAAGCCGTAGCAGATCAGCTTTGTGCCTTCTTTGCTGTTTACATAGTCCAGCCATGTCATAGCAGCATCGATGTTGGAGCAGGTGGTAGGGAAGATGATGGCAGGAGATCCGCTTCTGCCGTCTGCTTCCAGCTGAACCTGTGCAGAACCGTCAGAGTAGTTCAGAGGTCCAACCCATGTGTAACGCATTTCAGGATTGCTGTCATACAGACCGCTCTGCTTGGTTGCGTCGATGGTTACACCATACTGTGCGCAGGTAAACAATGCAGTACCGTTGCCGACTTTTTCTTTTGCAGCATCATCCGTTGTTGTGAAGCACTCTTTGTCCAGCAGTCCGTCATGAACCATCTTCCAAACAATCAGATTCTTCTTTACATAATTTTCGCTTAACTTATCATAAGTTACGTTGCCGTCAGCATCCAGTGAGTAGTTAGTCAGCTTCTTCGCATTGTAGCTCTGTAAGTAGTTATCATAGGACCAGCCGTTATGGAAGGTGGTAGCAACGATACAATCATTGCCGTTTACATCCTTAAATCCATAGTCCTTTGCCTTCTGCATGAAGTCCAGCAGCTCTTCCGTGGTCTTGATGGAGGTAGGATCGATGCCCAGAGCTTCCGGAACGTCGCCACGAACGAATACACCGTAGTTCCACTGTGCGATATCTTCATCATCACCTGCAACCTCGGTAGGCAGAACGTATCTTGCACCGTTGAAGGAAGGATCGTCGATATCTTTTTCCAGATATTTCTGGCTGATAACGCCTACATCCCATGCATCAGAGATATTAGGATAGTTGGGAAGCATGTCTTTGATATCGATCAGACGACCTTCTGCGCCAGCCTTTTTGATGATCCCAGTCGAACCGGAGCTGCCGCCCCAGTAAGGTGCATTGATCATATCGGGCATATCGCCGGAAGCGAACATCATGTTCAGCTTCTCATCTTCACTCATCATGATTCCTTCAAATTCTACGGTAACGCCGATCTTGTCACGAATTGCAGCTGCAACCTCGTTGTTATACTGATCGTCAGCAGTGTTGAAGCCGCCGTTCCAGCATACCAGCATCTTCAGCTGAACATCGTCAAACTTCTTATACTTGTTTCCGTCCTCGTCTACGTAATAGTCACCGTCTTCTTCGGTGTCAGCCGCAGCTGTGTCATCCTTTGCTGTATCCTCCGATGCAGCGGATGTTGTGGATGCAGAACCAGTGTCTGCGCTGCTTCCGCAGCCTGCCAATGCTGTAGCCGCCATTGCTGCGGTCAGCACCAGTGCTAATGCCTTTCTCTTCATACCTATGTCCTCCTTTTTTATTGACAAACGGCTGCAGGAACCCCCGTCCTGCATTGCCGTATGTTTCAAGTTGTAACAATAGAATGCACGCTCTGCAAGCATTCCATTGTCATGAATAACAGCTGTCGCCGTTTTTGTCTCAGGCGTCAGCCCTTGACGGATCCTACCATAACGCCCTTTACATAATATTTCTGTAAGAACGGATAGATCACAACGATAGGCATCGTCAGGATCATTACGAATGCCATCTGCAGAGACTGGGAGGTAAAGCTTGTTACATTACCAAGCTGTGTTTCCTGTCCTGCCTTGATCTGGCTGGAAGCAGTCGCTTCGCTTAAAATCTTCTGTAATACGGTAGCTGCCGGATACAGAGCTGCTTTACTTTGATAGTAAGCACCTGTGAACCAGTCATTCCACTTGCCGACACCGATGAACAATGTCAGAGTTGCCAGGATCGGCTTGGAAAGAGGAAGATAAATCCTGCTCAAGATGGTCCAGTCATTCGCACCATCGAGCTGTGCGGATTCTCTCAGTTCTGCCGGGATCGTTGCGAAGTTACTTCTCAGCAGGACGAAGTTGTAAAAGCTGTATAAGCCAGGGATGACATACAGCCAGAAGCTGCTGGTCAGTTTCAGGTCACGCAGCACCATGTAGTAAGGAACCATGCCGCCGCCAAAGATCGTTGTAAAGTACCAGAAGAAGTTCATGAGGCTTCTTCCCGGCAGCGTCTTGATGCTCAGTGCATATGCGGCAAGTGCGGTAACAATCAGACCTAATACAATTGATAACAATGTTGCCGAAACAGAGATCAGCAGGGAGGTTCCGATGGTCGGATCCTCAAATGCCATCTGGTAGTTCTCCAGTGTGAAGGCTCTCGGCCAGATCCACACGCCGCCTCGCATGAAGTCACGTCCTGTATTAAAGGAAGCAATCAACACGTACCAGAACGGATAGAATGTTGCAAGTCCTAACAAAGTCAGGAAAGTATAGTTAAAAACCTTAAATATTTTGCGGCTTCTTGACTCTTTGATTTTCATGTGTTTCCCCTCCTCCTTTTACCATAAGCCTACTTCGGTGTATTTCTGGGTCAGGTAGTTCGTAACTGCCACCATAATCAGGGAGAACACGGATTTAAACAAACCTATCGCCGTTGCATATTCAAACTTACCATATCGGATACCGGTTTGAATGATGTATGTATCAAGTATCTGAGAAATCTGGTTGTTAGCCGGCTGCTGTAACAGAAGAATCTGGTCGTAACCTGCGTTTAACATACCGCCGACTGCCATGATGAACATGATACCAATCGTAACGGAAATTTCAGGGATTGTGATGTGCCAGGTACATTTCCAACGTCCCGCGCCATCGATTGCCGCCGCTTCGTATAATCCCTGGTCAACACCGGTAATCGCTGCCAGATATACAATGGAGCCCCAGCCTACGTTCTTCCAGAGGTCTGAGAAAATAACCAGCGGAAGGAATGCATTTTTCTCACCCATTACGAAGATCGCTTCTTTTCCCATCATCTGACGGATGTCATTGAAGATACCGCCGTAGGGTGTGAAGATCGTCGTCATCAGCTGTACTACTACGACCCAGGATACGAAGTTGGGCAGGTAACTCAGGGTCTGAACGGTTTTTTTGAATCGTTCTGCTTTTACTTCATTTAACAGAAGCGCCAGGATGATCGGTGCCGGGAAGCAGACGACCAGCTTCAGGCTGGTGATTACCAGAGTGTTCTTAATGGTCATCCAGAACTCCGGTGATGTAACGAACTTCCTGAAATGCTTGAGTCCAGCCCATTCGCTTCCGAAGATTCCGAGGTCAAACCGATAGTTCTTAAAAGCAAGAACAATGCCTGCCATCGGCGCATAGCAGAATACAAGCAGCCAGACGATGCAGGGAAGGAGGAACAGATAGAGCATCCAGTGCCGTTTTATTTGTATCCTTAGTTGTTTTTTGTTTTTCTGTTTCTGCTCTGCGCCGATGGCAGGCTTTGCAATTGCTTTTGCCATGTTTTCCTCTCCTTTTTATACCGTAAGGTGGATCACTCCCCGATCGCAGCTCTGTCCTTTCCCCATCACACAGAGCGCGCTCCCTTGCAAGACCAGCCGCTCAATACAAACATGACAAATGGTACTCAGTCGTCTCATCCGTATCTCAGGCTTGCTTATTTTGTCTTGCCCCTTGTGAACACTATGTTACCACATTTTGTTCACTTTGCAAGCCTTTTTTAATAAATTATGTCCATTTTGTGAATTATGAATAACTTTGCTACGTGAATTATGTCGATATCGACATAGCAAATATAGCAAAATATAATTTGACTTTCTAATCAAATCATGGTATAGTTTTTATAGGTAGTGCGGTAAAGAGTATTGTTTTTGTTAGAATTATCATTTTTCTATGGTATTTTACAGACTATTAAGAAAATATTTCAGGATATTTTTTATTATTATCAGATTTTTTCGCATACCGCAGCATAGCATACATAGCAAAGTAAAATAGAAGTTATATAGAAGTTATATAGAAGGATTACTTCGGAAATGAGGATTTTATATGGAAAAGACAAATCAACCCCTTTATCAGCAGCTCATGGAGGATGTTCGTTCCCAGATCGAAAACAGCCTGCTGCTTCCGGGCGATAAGCTGCCGACAGAGCGGGAATTCATGCAAAAATACAATGTCAGCCGGATTACGGTTTCCAAGGCCCTGAACGAATTAAAGGCAGAGGGTCTGATTACCCGCTTTCCAAATAAAGGCTCTTTTGTCGCCAGAAGTGCTTCTCCCCTTGCTGCTGCGGCTCAGATCCCGCTGGAAGCTCCCAGTGTCCTGCTGCCGGCTTCTGCCTCCGCGCAGCTTCCTGCTGTCCCGGAAGGCAGTACCTCCGATACTGCTTTTACCGAGATTGCCTGCATCCTGCCGTCCTTCTCCGATCAGTTTTCGTTATCCATGGTAAATGGCATACTTTCTGCATTTCCCATAGATTCCTATATCTGTCACCTTTTCCAGAGCTTCAATCCTTCTCTGGAAAACCGGCTGCTGCAAAAATGTATCGACACCGGCATCAGCGGAATCGTTCTGTTTCCTCAGGATCAGCCATTTTTCAGCGAGCAACTGCTTTATCTGCTGCTGCAGAAATATCCCCTGGTCCTCATCGACCGGAATCTTCCGCGTCTGGATACCAGCTATGTCATTGGGGACAATAAAACCGGCGGTGCACTCTGTCTGCGTCATCTCCACACCCTCGGACATCAGCGCTTCTGCTTCGTCTCTTCTGCCCGGCGGAATACCTTCACGGTTCGCTCCCGTATCGACGGCATTTTGCAGGAAGCGAAGGCACGCAATATTCCGGAATCCTCCATTACGATCTTGGATTTCTTCAACAAGCATCAGCCCTACGTTCACTATCAGAAGCAAATGATGAAGCTGATCCGGGAGGAGCGCATCACTGCCTTTATTGCAGCAGAATCCACTACCTGCGCCTATCTCTACAGCCTGTTTGCCACAATGAACCTCCGGGTTCCTGAGGATATCTCCCTGATGTCCTTTGATAAACCGCTGGTAGAATCCCAGCGTCCCGATTTCTTTACCCACATCAGTCAGTCCGAATATCTGATGGGAAAAGAAGCCGGCACGATTCTGAAACATCAGATCGAAACCCGTGATCCGCAGGTGACACACCGTGTGATGTCGCCTCTTCTGGAGGTTCGCAAATCCACAAGGGCGATTGTGCTGTAGCTTTTCCGTCTTTGTTGACACATCAACAAATATATGTTATGCTTTCCAGGCCGACTTGGGAAATCGATCGGCCACGCAGCCCAATGGGCCTGCGGAATGGAGGTAACGAATCACATGAATCAGATACAGATTATTACAGACGCGGGATCGGATATCGTCGATTGCTCCCGCACAGACCTGACCGTCCTTCCGATGACCATCCGTTTTGGCGATGAAGAATATTTGGACGGCGTCAACTTAACCCACAGACAGTTTTATGAAAAAATGATCGAAACACAGGTGCTGCCGACCACCAGCCAGCCTTCCCCCTATGCCTTCGAGGCTGCAATCAGAAAAATCCATGAACAGGGCGACATTGCACTGATCATCACGATCTCCTCCAAGCTCTCCGGAACCTGGCAGAGTGCCAACATCGCCGCAGCCGAAACCGGCGGAGAGGTTTATATCGTAGACAGCTTAAACGTTGCCGTCGGGGAAAAGGCCATCGTTGAATATGCATTGCGCATGAAGGATGCCGGCACAGATATCCACACCATCGTAGAGACCCTGAACCATGAAAAAGAAAATCTGCGAGTGATCGCTCTTTTGGATACCCTGGAATATCTGCAAAAAGGCGGCAGAATTTCCAAAACCGTTGCCATCGCCGGAAGCCTGCTTTCCATCAAGCCGGTGGTCTCCGTTGTGGATGGTGAGGTTGCACTGCTGGGTAAGGCACGGGGCTCCCGCCAGGGCAACAACTTCCTGATCCAGCAGATTCAGAAGGACGGCATTGATTTTTCCCGGCCGTTTTTCCTGGGCTACACCGGGTTAAGCGACGCGCTGCTGCAGAAATACATTTCCGACAGCGCAGAGATCTGGAAAGAGCATGTCGATCATCTGCCCATCGGAACCATTGGAGGCGCCATCGGAACCCATGTCGGTCCCGGAGCTATCGCAGTGGCGTTTTTTACAGAAAAATAATCTTTGAACTTAAGGGGGATCCTCCTCTAAAAAAGCAAAAGCACCTCAACCTTTCTCAGATCGGTTGAGGTGCTTTCTTTCTGACAACAGGATCGGTTCAATCCTCCTCGATATGCTCCAGTCCCTGATTGATGATCGTGCGGACATGTCCGTCCGCCAGGGAATAAAAGATGGATTTGCCTTCTCTTCTGCTTTTAACCAGTTTATTCTGTTTTAAAATGCGCAGCTGATGGGAAATCGCCGACTGCGTCATCTGCAGGGCTGCTGCAAGGTCGCAGACACAGACCTCCGCTTCAAACAAAACAAACAGAATCCGGATACGGGTAGAATCTCCAAATACCTTATAAAGCTCCGCCAGATCATAAAGCTCTTCTTCTTTTGGAAGCTTTTCCTGTACGATCCTGAGCAGTTCTTCATGAACCTCCGTTTCTTCACAGTGATCCATTTCCAGTTCTTCTTTTTCCTGCATGGTTCTCTCCATTTTCTTTACAGCTTTTTCACATTCAGGGCGCGGATCGCATTGAGCACGGCGATAATCATAACGCCCACATCTGCGAAGATCGCCGCCCACATATTCGCAATGCCGAGTGCACCGAGGATCAGGCAGACCACTTTAACACCGATTGCAAAATAAATATTTTCATAAACGATTCTCAGGCACTTTCTGGAAATTCTGATGGCCTTGGAAATCTTTAACGGATCATCATCCATCAGAACAATATCCGCCGCCTCGATCGCTGCATCCGAGCCCAGTGCTCCCATTGCGATGCCGATATCCGCACGGGAAAGCACCGGTGCATCGTTGATGCCGTCTCCCACAAAGGCAAGCTTTTCCTTTTCCCCTTTTTCATCCAGAAGCTTTTCTACCTGCGCTACCTTGTCGCCGGGCAGAAGCTCGCTGTGTACCTCATCAATACCGAGCTCTTCCGCAACCTGACGTGCTGCCTCCCGGCGGTCGCCGGTCAACATGATCGTCTTTTTCACGCCGCATTTTTTCAATGCCGCGATGGCTTCCTTTGCATGAGGCTTGATCTGATCCGAAATCAGGATATGTCCGGCATATTTGCCATTCACCGCCATGTGAACAACGGTTCCGACGCTGTGACATTCCATACAATCCACACCGAGCTTTTCCATCAGCTTGCTGTTGCCTGCAGCAACTCTCACGCCATCCACCTTTGCAGTCACACCGTTGCCGCTGATCTCTTCGACATCCGTTACACGGCTCGGATCCAGGGGCTTGCCGTATGCCTTCTTAAGGCTCTTGCTGATCGGATGGGAGGAATGGCATTCCGCCAGCGCTGCGTATTCCAACAGCTTCTCTGTATCCATGGAAGAATGATGCACACCGCTTACTTCGAACACGCCCTGTGTCATGGTTCCTGTCTTATCAAATACAACATATTTGGTTTCCGAAAGCGTTTCCAGATAGTTGGAGCCTTTTACCAGAACACCTGCGTTGCTCGCACCGCCGATTCCGGCAAAGAAGCTCAGAGGAATACTGATGACCAGTGCGCACGGGCAGCTGATTACCAGGAAGGTCAGCGCCCTCATAACCCAGTCGCCCCATTCCGGTGTCATTCCAAGAAACAGCAGCCGCACAAGGGGAGGTAAAATTGCCAACGCCAGGGCGCCGTAGCAGACCGCAGGCGTATAGTATTTTGCAAATTTGGAAATAAAATTCTCGGATCTGGATTTTTTGGAGCTTGCATTTTCTACCATATCCAGGATCTTCGATACCGTCGATTCGCCAAACTCCTTTGTCGTCCGGATTTTCAGCACGCCGGACATGTTGATACAGCCGCTGATAACTTCGTCCCCAACGCCGGCTTCTCTCGGAAGGCTCTCACCGGTCAGGGCGCTGGTATTTAAGCTTGTGCGTCCCTCTTCGATCACGCCGTCAATCGGCACCTTTTCTCCGGGCTGTACAACGATCACGCTGCCGATTCCAACCTCATCCGGATCAACCTGCTCCAGTGTTCCGTCTTCTTTTTCGATATTCGCATAATCCGGACGGATATCCATCAGCTCACTGATGTTTCTGCGGCTCTTACCCACCGCATAGCTCTGGAACAGCTCACCGATCTGGTAAAAGAGCATAACCGCAACGCCCTCTTTATAATCCCCCAGAAGGATCGCGCCGATGGTCGCAACCGCCATCAGAAAGTTTTCATCAAAAACCTGTCTGTTTAAAATACCTTTCCAGGCCTTTAACAAAATATCATGGCCGATCACCAGATACGGAATCATAAACAGCACAAATTTCAGCCAGCCATCTATCGGAAGCAGGATCAGTACAACCATCAGCACTGCTGCCACGATAATTCTGGTAAATACTTTTTTCTGTTTCTTATTCATGCCTTCACCCCTTTCAGTAAAAACATCAAATCTGCAGACTGTCCATGATGGGTACAGCCTGCAGATTTGTCTTCTTTTACAGGAAGATCTCGCAGTCATCCTCTACCTTTTTGCAGTTCTTGTATACCTCCTGCATAACGGTCTTTACATCTGTACCCTCTTCAAATTCCACGGACATTTTCAGGGTCATGAAGTTTACCGTTGCGTCCTTAACGCCTGCCGTCTTCTTTGCAGCGTCTTCCATCTTGTTTGCACAGTTTGCGCAGTCAACGTCGATTTTGTAGGTTTTTTTCATGATAAAATCCTCTCTCTTCCTGTCTTGCAGCATCTATGGGTGCTTCTGTTCCCCATTGCTTTTTCTTTCATATGAACAATTATTCATATGTTTGATTTCATTATAGCACTCTTTTCGATTCTGTCAACAAAAATGTCAGGATCCTATGTTTAATTTCTCCAGGGTTCTTTCCCTTCCTTCTCTACTTCGATCTGGCACAGCTTCATTGCCGCCAGCGCAGTATCATGAGAAGCAGGCGTCACGCAGGCACACGCTGCCGCATCAACGATCACATCTGCCTCAGGAAATGCAGCCTTACACAAAATCGCGTTGGAGAGCACACAGATTCCGGTGCAGAGTCCTACCAGCTCGATCTGCAGGTTCGAATCCGCAACGATTTTCTCATCCGAGCGCAGTTTCTCAATCAACTCCATGGAGCCAAAGGTGGGCTTCTGAATTTTTCTCGCTGCATCCACCTGTTTTTCTTTCAGCGCCTGCTCTACTGCCGGGCACAGGCAGTGTCCATTCGTTCCCTCGATGCAATGTGCAACCGGAAGATGCAGTCCTTCTTTTGTCTGCAGATACTGTTCCGGATGCGTGTCCTGTGTCACATAGATCTGTTCTGCCGGGGTTTCTTTGATTTTGCAGACGACGTTTTCCACAATCGCCTGAGCCTCCTTTGTTCCAAGGCTCCCTGTAACAAAATCGTTCTGCATGTCTACTACAATCAAAAGCTTCATAAAATCCTCCATTCCGCAGGCCCTTTGCGCCGAAGGAACCGCGAGGCGAACCTCCAGTTCGGCTCTGCGATCCTGGCTACTTTGTGACGCCTGCGGCACAAATAGATGTGTGAAAACGTTTTTTTCTTATTATACCTGAAAAGAAAAGACAAAAAAACACCCTTCTGCATGTTTCCATACAAAAGGGTGCCTTTTTCGTTTCCTTTATCCGATGTGCCTTCCACATGAGGACTGATCAAATGCCTGAAAAACACATCATGCCAAAGCTGTCTGGGTATAATTACTCAGCAACAGTCTCGGTAGCTGTCTCAGTTGCAGCTTCTGTGGTAGCTGCTTCGGTTGTAGCTTCTTCTGTGGTAGCTGCTTCGGTTGTAGCTTCTTCTGTGGTAGCTTCTACAGTTGTAGCTTCTACAGTGGTCTCTTCTACAGTAGACTCAACTGCTACTGTGCTCTCTTCTGCAACGGTTGCGGTCTCAACAGTTGTCTCTGTAGCTGCTGCGCTGCCGCAAGCTACCATGGATGCTGTCATAACTACTGCTGCTAAAACTGCTACTAAATTCTTTTTCATAATAATTTCTCCTCCTAAATCAAAACCAGGCATTTTAAAACTATGCCGTTTCTTTAATACGAAAGTGAGGATACCACCTTTTTTTTGGTTTGTAAATAGTTTTTTTCTAATTTTAAAACATTTTATGAATTTTATAAGGTTTTGTTCACATTTCGTACATATTTCAATTTTTTCTTCCTTTTTACGCCGATTTTGCATTTGTAAATACGAAAAAATCCTGTATCATATAGGATGCCAGGGTCAAAAAGTCAAAAAAGCCGACGCAAGCTTGCTTGCAGAAGGCGTTTTGACTTCTTGACCCGCCAAGATAGGAGCATAAAAGTGGGATGCTAATCCCACGATATGCGACTATCGAGCAGGATTGTGGGAGTGCGCAGCACGGAACAATCCTGCTGGCATCCTGCCCAGGGGCATCGAAAAAACATTAACAACCGCACAAAGAAATGCAGCATTTCCTTCCCGGGAAATCCTGCAAAATGGAGAAGCAATTCATGAAATCATCCAATTACCTGTTAGAATGCTGCGTCGATTCCGCATATTCTGCCCGTATGGCAAAAAAAGGAGGTGCAGACCGCCTCGAGCTTTGCTCTAATCTTGTCATCGGCGGTACGACGCCCACCCTCGCCCTTTATGAACAGATCAGAAACCAGACCGACATCCGCATCCATGTTCTGATCCGCCCCCGCTTCGGCGATTTCCTGTACTCGGAGGATGAGACAGCCCTCATCTGTAAAGAAATCGACGCGTTTCGGGCAGCCGGAGCCGACGGCGTTGTAATCGGAAGCCTTTCTCCGGACGGTTCCCTGTGTACCGAACAAATGAAACGTTTCCGCGAACATGCCCGGGATATGTCCGTCACGCTGCACCGTGCATTTGATATGTGCCGCGATCCCTTTGCAGCCCTTGAGGAAGCGATTTCCTTGGATATTCAGACCATTCTGACCTCCGGTCAGGCTCCCGACTGTCTGCACGGCGTTGATCTGCTCAATAAACTCCATCAGGCAGCTGATGGCAGAATCCATCTCCTTGCAGGCGCAGGCGTCTCTGCCAAAACGGTTCCTGCTCTCCTTGAAAAAACGTCCCTGACCCAATTCCATATGTCCGGCAAGACCATTAAAAACAGTGAGATGGTCTACCGCAACCAGAAGGTTTTTATGGGAATTCCCGGTATGAGCGAATATGAGATCTGGCAGACTGATCCGGAGGCTGTCGCAGCTGTGCGCACGATACTCGACCGCGCGGCAGATGAAGAAGCGTAAATGCGCAAGGATGCGAGCTGCTGTGTAAGGGAGATGCCGGACATGCGGCACAGCGCAATGCCGATCACTGATTGAATAAAGACGTTCCCGAACAGATTTGTTTCGGGAACGTCTTTTCTTTTCGACTATTATCTCTCACATTTCCAGAAGTAAGCACTATATCCCGGCAGCTCACTTCCGCCGCCAAAATCATGCTCCTGTCCGGTGATCAGATCCACCGCACGACCACAGCCTGCATCGAAGTGGGCTGTATAGGGCTGCTCCTCTGCATTGATCGCAACCAAAACCCGTTCTCCATCTACGGCGCGTTCAAAAATGCACTGGCGGTTCGTCAGCACAACACTGCGGAATGCGCCATAATTGAGGGCATTGGAGTGTTTTTTAGCTTCTGCAAGCTTTGCGATCCACTCTGTCAGCCCGTTTGTCTGAGGCCCATCGAAGCATGCACGCAGTGCAGGATCTCCCTGGCTTTTCTCTCCCTTTGCGCCCCATTCACTTCCATAATAAACGCAGGGGATTCCGGGCATACCAAACATCAGCGCATAAATAAGCGGCAGATGCTTTTCATTGGTAAGGATGCTTGCCACTCGCGTCACATCATGGTTGTCCACAAAGCTAAGCAGATGCTTTCCTTTATAAAGGGTCCAGTTTTCCGGGCCGAACTGGCGCAGCAGAGAGTGGACAATTTCAAACATATTCATACTGTTGAAGCTGGAATACAGTCCCTTATAGCATTCATAGTTGGTGGCAGAATGCAGCATGGAATCATTCATCAACCGGTTGTAATCCCCATGCAGCATTTCTCCGACGAGAAAGAAATCCGGCTTTAAGCTGTCGCAGAAGCTTCTCAGACGGCGGACGAAATTTTCGTCCAGACAATAAGCGACATCCAGCCGCAGACCGTCAATGTCAAACTCGTCAACCCATCCTCTTACGCTTTCCAGAAGATACTGAACAACCTCCTCGTTCTGTAAATTCAGCTTGACAAGATCGTAATTGCCTTCCCAGCCCTCGTACCACAGACCGTCATTGTAATTGGAGTTGCCGCCAAGATTGATATGAAACCAGTTTAAATAGGGGGAATTTTCCCTATTTTTCAAAACATCCTGAAATGCCCAGAAGCCGCGTCCTGCATGATTGAACACGCCATCCAGCACAACCCGGATGCCTTCGCTGTGAAGCTTATCGCAAACCTGCTTAAAGTCTTCATTCGAACCGAGGCGGCAATCGATTTTACGATAGTCCCTTGTATTGTACCCATGGGTATCCGATTCAAAGACCGGTGAAAAATAAATCGCATTTGCCCCCAGCTTTTTGATATGATCGATCCAGTCCAGCACCTTCAAAATCCGATGTGTCTCCACCCCGTCATTTTCAAACGGTGCTCCGACAAAACCAAGGGGATAAATCTGATAAAATACACTTTCATATGCCCACATAGTAAATTCCTCTTTCCTGCCAGTATATTTGCTGACCTGTCTATTTTACCATTTTCCTCCGGACTGCTCAATATCAGAATCCTGCACTTTTCCAATAGAATCAATCAATCCCTGATGTTTTTAAAAAATGATTCGTTAATATGACATCGATCCCCATATCAAAGAAGGCTTTTGCTTCTTCTGCATCATCCGACCAAAATAAATTACAGATCATCCCCTTTGCATGAGCCTTGTCGATCATGCTCCGGGTCAGAAATAATTTGCAGAATTGTACCCGGCTGCACTGATACCGAATGGCATTTTCCACAATGCTGTAATTCATATGTCCCTCCAGACAGCATCTTTTGATATCCGGCGCCATTTTTAATGCCGTTTCCAAAACATCCTTCTCCCCGGTAATATAAACCATGTCTCTGCATTGGTATTTATCCAGCAGCTGCAGGATTTTTTGAAAGGTATTCTCATCATAAGCCGGAATTTCTCTGTCTTCCAGATCCTTCAGCACCATCGGCTCCGGCTCCCTAAGAGGCATCGGCAGCGGCTTATTTTCTGTATATATTTCCATCAGCTCCTGTCCTCTTCCCTCCATGATCCGATTTTTAAGAACCGAAGCGCCAATGGATTTGATATGAATATTCATAACTACCTTACCGGCAAACTGCCGCAGCACCTCTTCAAATAAAGGAATACGTACTCCTTCATATTCCGAATGAAATTTCTTTCCTGCATCCAGGTTTTTCATCTGTTCCCATGTCATATCACAGATTGTGCCTTTGCCGTCTGTCGTCCTGTCTACCGACGGATCATGACACACTGCCAGCTGTCCATCCGCCGTCGGCCATAAATCAAATTCTATCTCATCCGCTCCTAATGCCACCGCAGCCGCAAATGCCGGCAGTGTATTTTCCGGCGCAACGGCATTAAATCCTCTGTGTGAGCAAAATTTTCTTTTTGACATTTTATCCATTTCCTTTCTTTTTTCAGGAAGCATTTTTTAATTTAGGATCCAATCTATCTCTCAGCCAGTCTCCGATCAGGGAAATATCTAAGATCAGTACCACTATGATAATACTGGGCAGTACCGCCAGCCACCAATGCGTCAGCATATAATCTCTGCCCAGACTGACCATCACGCCAAGAGATGTGCCGGGAGGCTCTATTCCAAGTCCCAAAAAAGACAAGGTGCTTTCGAGCAAAATAAATCCCCCCAGCTCCATGGTAGTCTGCACGATCAGGGGCGATGCAATATTTACCAGAATATGCTCAAACACAATTTTTACTCCGCTTGCCCCCATAGAACGGCTCGCTTCGATAAACTTCGCATTTTTCAGCTGAAAAATCTGGCTTCTTACCAGACGGCAATAGGAAGACCATCCTGTGATTGCCATAACGAGAATTGTCGTAACCGGCTTTGCCCCCAGAATACAAGCAAAAATAATACCGATAAATGTGGTTGGTATAGATAAACGTACATCTGTAAAGAAAGACAATACCGCGTCTATCCATTTTCCGCCCAGTCCGGAAAGAATCCCCAATGCAGTTCCAGTTACCGTCGCAATGATCATGCCGGTAAAGGAAATCATGATGGTGGATCTTGTGGCATAAAGCAATCTGATCGCAACATCTCTGCCCAGATTATCCGTTCCAAATAAATAGGGGGATGTGGGATCCTTAAATTTTGGCATTTTTAATCTTTGTGTAAGATCACTTGCCCCCAGATCGATCGGTGCAATCACCGGTGCAAGCAGCGCCGTTATAACGATTACTGCCAGTGTCACCATTAAAAAAATTATCATCGGTGGAATGATCCATCTTTTTCTACCGAGCTTTCTGTTCCGCATACTTATCCTCATTTCTGTATTTTATCTGAAATCCTTTAATGATCGCGTATTCGCGGATCCAGCAAACCATAAGAAAGGTCTACCAAAAGATTCACAAATGTTACGGAAGCCGATATCACCAGAACGCCAAATACTACCACAGGAAAATCTCGCTGCTGTGCACTGGAAACAATTAAGGTTCCGATCCCGGGCCACGCGAATACCGTTTCCACAACAACAGATCCTCCGATCATAGCACTTAACTGTGCTCCCAAAATCGTAATGACCGGGATCAGCGCATTCCTGAGGCCATGCTTTAAGACCACCTTCCATTCCCGCATGCCCTTTGCTCTGGCACAATCCAAATGCTCCTGTCCGATCACATCCAGAAGCGAGCTGCGGGTAAGTCTTGCAACATTGGCAATGGGACCTACTGACAACGCGATTACCGGCATGAGAAAGTGCTGTGGAGTTCCGATACCGCCGCTTGGCAAAATTCTGAGTTTCAGAGAAAAAATAAAGATCAACAGGATTCCCAATATAAAATTAGGCAGAGTACTGCCTACCACCGCACTGCTCATGGTGATCCGGTCTAACAGGGTATTGTGCTTCACCGCTGCCAGAACTCCCAAGGGGATTCCGATCACAATGGTAAGTCCCAATACAATGCTTCCCAATGAAATTGTCGGAATCATACGCTCTGCGAAGAGATCGGAAACAGAACGTGCATAGTAATAGCTCATTCCGGTATCCCCCGTAAAGAGCCCGACAAATGATTTTATGTACTGCTGCCACAGCGGCATATCCAGTCCCAGATTTGTCCGCAGGATTTCTTTTGCAGAATCACTGGCTCCGGCCAATGTCAGCCATTCAATCGGATCTCCCGTTACTCTGGTAAGGAAAAAAACCAGAGTGTAAACTGCCCATATCGTCAGTACCGCCTTTCCTACACGCAATATAATATAACGTTTCATTGCTTTCCTCCATCCGTGTATAAATGACAGGCAACCTGATGTCCATCTGCCGTTTCTGCCATCTGCGGTCTGATCTCTTTACAAATAGCAAGTGCCTTTTTACAACGCGCGCAGAACGGACATCCAGAGGGCAAATCCATGGGACTGGGGATCTCTCCCTCCAGTACCTTGCATTGATCCTGTTCTCTGGGATCCGGTATCGGTACTGCCTGCATAAGGGCCTGGGTGTAGGGATGAAGCGGATGCTCAAACAGATCTTCTTTCTCCGCCAGTTCTACTGCCTGCCCGAGATACATTACAAGCACTCTGTCACTGATATGGCTTATAACGCTCATGTCATGTGAAACAAAAACATAGGTCAGCTTCTTTTTCTCCTGCAGATCCTTCAAAAGGTTTAATATCTGTGCCTGAATAGAAACATCCAACGCAGAAACTGGTTCGTCACACAATAAAAGCTGCGGATCCGTCACCAAAGCTCTGGCAATGGCAATCCTCTGTCTCTGTCCTCCTGAAAATTCATGGGGATATTTTTTCAGAGAGTCTCTGGATAATCCCACCTGCTCCAACAAAGGGAGGATTCTCGATTTCTTTTCCTCTGCACTCATCCGCTCATGGATCCGTAACGGCTCTTCCAGAATTCGCTGAATGCTCATGCGGGGATCCAGAGATGCATAGGGATCCTGAAATACCATCTGCATATTTTTTCTAACCAAAGGAGGCATATGTCTGTGTATTTTTTTGTCCCCGAACTGCACATAACCGCCAGTCGCTTCCTCCAACCCCATCAGCATGCGGATCAGGGTTGTTTTTCCACACCCTGATTCCCCGATGATCCCCAGTGTTTCGCCCTGATACAGGGTAAAGGAAACATGATTCACGGCATGTACCATTCCAATTTCTTTTGGAAGCAGTGCTCCTCTTTTTACCGGATATTCTTTACATAGATCAACGACTTCTAATATTTTCTCTTTCACAAGGCACCCCCTCCAGGCCCGCATTTTTCTTTTTCCTGCTGCTGCGGAGTATAGAAGCATTTGTATAAATGTCCGTTTTCCCCCTGCATACCCGGCTCTTTCTCATGGCATACCTCCTGTGCATAGCTGCAGCGGCTGCAAAACCGACAGTACTGTACCGGTACTTTCATCTTTGGAACCTGACCAGGGATTGTATACAGCTTTTCTTTTCTCTCTTTTATGCTGGGAATTGCTGCCAGAAGCCCTCTGGTGTAAGGGTGGCATGGATTTTCGAACAGTTCTGTACATTTTCCTTCTTCTACTACTGCACCGCCATACATTACCAGCATACGGTCACAGACAGCGGCCACTACTCCCATATTATGGGTTATCAGTATGACTGCTATTCCCAGCTGATCCCGCAGCTCCTTCAGCAGGGAAAGGATCTGGGCCTGGATCGTCACATCCAACGCCGTTGTCGGTTCGTCTGCGATCAGTACCTTCGGGTTACATGCCAATGCAATGGCGATCATAACTCTTTGCTGCATACCTCCGGACAATTCGTGAGGATATTGTTGGATCCTCACCTCCGGTGAAGGGATTTTTACCTGCTTTAACAAAAAAACAGCCTTTTCATAGGCTTCTTTTTTAGAGATTTTTTCATGTATGCGTATGATCTCTACGATCTGATCTCCTATCGTGTACACCGGATCCAATGCGGAGAGGGGATTCTGAAAGATCATGGAAATTTCTTTTCCTCTTATCCGGCAAAGCTCTTTTTCCTTCATCTGAAACAGATCCTTCCCCAGATAAATGGCCTGTCCGCCCTCCCTTTTGGAGGAAACAGGATCCAGCAATCCCATCAAGCTGCGCACAACCGTGCTTTTTCCACATCCGGATTCTCCTACGATTCCGACAATTTCACCAGGATAAATATCAAGATCCACTCCATCCACTGCCGGAATTACGTTTTGTCCCGAGTAGTAATAGCTTTTTAACCCTTTTATTTTCAGAATAGCTTCCAAATAACTATACTTCCTTTCAAAATCTGCTTCCCGGCAGATATCTGCCGGGAAGCAGCCCTGTCATTATTCTGTAACTTTCAGATCCCCTGCACGGAACGGCATGATCTGGTTTTCACAATATGTCATATCCCATTCCAGACCATCTCTGATACCATACAAATCTTCTGCCTGATACAAATAAGTGCCTGGGCAGTAGGTATCGAATACTTCCATCAGGGTTCTTGCTGCCTGCCGCTGTTCTTCCAGATCCTTGCTGTCGATCAGTGTATTTCCTGCTGCCACAAATTCCTCTGTAGGTGTCCAGCTTCCTGTTTCCGGGTTTGCCGGTCCGGAGCCTGTTCCAAACAGGAGCCATAATGCACCAAGGGGATTATCAAACCGGGAAGCAGAGGACCATGCCCGGATGTCTGCACTGAAGGAGAATTTGTCTGTAAATACGACTTCTGCTTTTACGCCGATATCCGCAAGCATGCTGACAATGGCCTCACCTGCCTGATTGCCGTTTGTATAATAACCGTCCGCCATTTCGATGGAAATAACCTCTTCCCCGTCATATCCGGATTCTTTTACTAATTCACGAGCTTTTTCCGGATCATACTGTACACCGGGATAGTCCTCAATATATAAATCTCCATAGCTTTCAAACTGATGCCCATTCGGAACCTTTGCATATCCGGACCAAAGGGTATCTACCAGTGTCTGGCGGTCTATTGCCATCGTCAATGCCTGTCTGAATTTCTGATTTGACATAATGCTGTCTTCATTTCTGGTATTAAATGTGTATATATGGATATTTTTAATGGAGGTTCCCACCACGCTCACACCGGAGGTTCCATTGATCGTATCTACCGCATCAGAAGGCACATCATTGATAATATCTACTTCCCCTGTGATCAAAGCGGTCATACGGGCAGATGCTTCCGGATAAGAAATAAATTCTATACTCTTTGCAGCAGGCTTATCTCCCCAGAAGCCGTCGTAACGCTCCAACACATATTTTTCAGGAGAGTACTGTGTCAGCTTATACGGGCCGGTACCGATGGGAGCAGTCTGAAAGGCTTCATCTCCGATTTCTTCAATATAATCCTTCGGTACAATGCTTGCTCCCCAGATAGAGCCCAGTCTCTGTTCAAACGCAGCATCCGGTTTTTTCAGCTTGAACTGTACCGTAAGATCATCTATCTTTTCGACGGAATCCAGTGTTTCATATAATACTGCAATGGTTCCATCTCCATAGCCGCTTAAAATTCGATCAAATGTAAATTTCACATCCTCTGCATCACATACCTCGCCGTTCTGGAAGGTAACATTTTCCCGGATTTTTACATTTAATGTTGTATCATCCTGCCATTCCCAGCTATCTGCCAGCTGTCCGGTGATATTTCCTTCTTTATCCGTGAAAAGCAGGGTATCAAAAATATTATAAAAAAGCTTAATGCTGGCAATACCGATGGATCTGTCCGGATCTAACTGTGTCGGCAAAGCAGCAAGACCAATTTTCAAAACATCCAATTCTGTTTCTTTTGCTGCAGCTTCTGCTGTATCCTCCTGTGAAGACGCAGTCTGCTCAGCAGTCGTCTGAGTCGCCTCTTTCTTATTTGCGGTATTTGCAGCAGAGCCGCAGCCACCAAGCGTAAGCATCATTGCCATTACTCCGGCAATCAACCGAGTCCTTTTTTTCATACATTCTCCTTCTTGTTGTGTTTTCTATTCCTTTTCCTGCAGTTCTAAGTTTTGTGTGCACATCATCAAAAGAACTGTTAACATCTTATGTCTCTTTTCTATTTGTCACCATCAGGAATGCGTAAATCGTTTGTAAAAGTTCTGCATATAAAAAATGCAGGATTTCCTTTCCGGAAAATCCTGCAAATCAGAAAAGCATTTTATGAAATTATCCAATTTGGAAAACTGCCGCTCTGTACTTCTATTACTGTGCGTTACCCGGTTCCAATGCCAACCCAATCAATCGATCCGCCTGATCTGCCATGAATAGCGGAATGTTCAGCACATCATCATCCAGCTTCGGATTTGACCTCCACTGGGAAGATGTCGTTCTCCCGCTGAATGAGGAAATCAACTTCGTAAGGCGGGTTGTTCTGACTCCAATAACGGGGCATGACTTCAAAAAATTTCTTATATTCTTCATTTCATCAAAGTTAAAGTAAGCTGTATTTTCATAACAGCGTCCGCCGAACTCTTTCAGAATCCAAGTCTTACCCACCTGACGTACACCCTTCAAGATTAAAGGCTTGCGGTAGGGAGAATTCTTCCAAGCCAGCAATTTTTTAAGACAAATCGTTCCATAGAATCGTTCCTCACATAACTGCAGTATGGATTCCCCCGATAAACAGATAGGGAATCGAGCACATCGCTCCGAATCCAAGACCGAACGCTTTCTTCCTTTCTATTCATCAAACATCATATATTCCATATAAAATTCCTGAAATTTCGCACTCGTTCCAAGATTGATGGTCTTTGCCCGCTCTGCCAGCGCTGTTGCTTCTTTTTCCATCCTGCGGTCATGCAGAATCCTTACCGCACCCGCCAGTGCCGCGTTTCCGCAAATTTTAATACGGGACAGGTCAATTTGGGGAAAAAGTCCGATTCTTTCCGCGCTTTTGGCCGACATATAGGAGCCAAAGCCACCTGCCACATACAGGCCTTCCAGCCCGGCAGCATCTATTTTTTCCTCCGCCAAAAGTGTCTCCATTCCTGCCCGGATCGCTCCCTTGGCAAGCTGAACCTCACGAATATCCTCTGCAGTCAGACCGACGTTTCCAGCAAAGCATACATCCTCTTCCAGATAACCGGTATCCTCCAGCAATCCGCTTTCCAGCAATCCTGCCACACCGTCGATCACGCCGCTGCCGCAGATGCCCTCTGCTGTAGAAGCCTCCCTGTCGCCAATCACATGTACCTTCCAGCTGCCGTTTTCCCAGTTCACATGGTCAATGGCACCTGCCACACCTCGCATGCCGCAGGAAAGCCCAGCGCCCTCAAAAGCCGGTCCCGCCGCTGTCGCGCAGCAAATCAGGCGTTCCTTATGAAACAGGACAATCTCTCCGTTCGTCCCCACATCCACCATCAGCCGGGATCTGCCGCCGCGCGCGGCTGAGACGCCATTCAATTCTCCGCAGCTGACATTCGTGTCAATTGCTGCCGCAGCTTCTTTGCGGCTGCCGTCCGCTCCGGGTATGCGGTCCGTTTCTGTAAGACCCGATCCAAGAATCGCTGTCGTAATATCCGCACCGACAAACGCAGACATGCAGCGCGGAAGATATACGTCTGCTTTCCGGCAGCTCAAATCCAGTGCTTCTCCTATCGTCCACCAGCCAAACAGCTCGTCCGCTTCAAACGGCGCCCTTGACAGGCATCTGGGATCCTTCTGCGTCAGGAAATACAGCATCGACGTATTTCCGGTAATGATAACTGTCTCAATGGCCTCTGCACTTTCTCCTGCGTGTTCTGCCAGCTCTGTGAGCAGGCACGACACTGCCTCCCGGACGATTGCCGCAAGTTTATCTGCTTTTCCCTCCAGAGAAGCTTCCATCCGGCTGATGACATCCGCTCCGAACACGGACTGGGGATTCCATGCGCCCATCGTTCCGACAGCCCTGCCTTCCCGATAGAGGACGGCTGCAATTGTCGTTGTACCGATATCCACCGCCGCTCCGAGGTGACGGTAGAGCCGCGCGCCGGGCGCAGCTTCTGCAGACGGCGCAGCGCTGGTGCGCTCTGACGGCTGCGCTGCGACGGCGCGCTCTGACGTCGGAGCAGGCGACATGCTGACGGCGCTGGAAACTGACGGCGCAGACGGCGTGCTTACACAAATGGTCTCATCCCCGTCTGCTTCCTGCCGCAGCGCATCGATTTTCCCGTCCGGCACTGCTTTCAGAAAGCAGGCAAGCCGGATTCCCTGCGCAAGACGCTCGGCTCCAAGAAGTTTTTTTTCCGTCTCAGACGGAGCTGCAAAACTTCCTTCCGCATACACCATACATTTTCCACAGGCATGCCGTCCGCCACATGGCATTTCCACTCCGTGTGATTTTTTCAGCAAACTGCTGACTGTTGTTCCCAGCTCTGCGAAAAGAGCTTCTCCATTGATCCAAAAACGGATTTTTTCGCTGTTATCTGTCATTTTTTATTCTGTCCTGTCAAACAGGCTCCGAACCGTCTGTTTTCTGCCAGCCAACAATCCGGTCTCCTATTTGTCCTTTGCTTCATATGATGTCGGGGTCAAAAGCCCCCGACCTTGATGCCTGCGGATTGTTCCGTGCTGCGCACTCCCACAATCCTGAGGTCTTCCTTATTGACTGTATTTCCAAAATGATATCCCATCGCACCGATGGATGCAAGCGGATTTGTCATCTCAGTCGCAGTGTTGCCGCAGAATAAAATCAGGGCGTGCAAAAAATGATTTCTCATCCTTCACACGCCCTGATTATTTCCGATAATCCTTTATTTTTCCGCGAAACACGCAGACATTTTTCATTCGCCCTTTAACAGGCTGCTGTCCTCGAAGTAATTGATCTTCATCGCTGCCTTGACATCCTTTAAGGTTTCCGCAGCCTTTGCTTCTGCAACCTCACTGCCCTTTTTCAGAATGTCGTAAACATCCGTCAGATGCTCTTCCCAGTATTTTCTTCTCTCACGGATCGGCGCAAGCTCAGACTGCATAACGTTGTTTAAGAACTTCTTCACTTTGACGTCGCCCAGACCGCCCCGCTGATAATGTGCTTTCAATTCGTCCAGATTCTGGTAATCCGGTAAAAACTCTGCAAAATGCTCCGGTCTGCAGAACGCATCCAGATAGATAAATACAGGGTTTCCGTCTACGTTGCCGGGATCCTCCACACGCAAATGATTCGGATCTGTGAACATGCTCATAACCTTTTTCTTCACATCTGCTTCTGTGTCGGACAGATAGATACAGTTGCCAAGGGATTTGCTCATCTTCGCCTTGCCGTCGATGCCGGGCAGTCTTAAACATGCCTTATTGGAGGGCAGGATGATCTCAGGCTCTGTCAGGGTGTCCCCGTAAACGCTGTTGAACTTATGTACGATTTCCTTACACTGTTCCAGCATCGGCAGCTGGTCTTCGCCAACCGGAACAGCAGTTGCACGGAATGCAGTAATGTCCGCAGCCTGGCTGATGGGATAGCAGAAAAATCCAACCGGAATGCTTGCTTCGAAATTACGCATCTGGATCTCTGCTTTAACGGTAGGGTTTCTCTGTACTCTGGAAACCGTTACCAGATTCATATAGTAAAAGGTCAGCTCTGTCAGCTCCGGAACCATCGACTGAATGAAAATCGTTGCCTTTTCCGGATCAAGGCCGCATGCCAGATAATCCAGCGCCACCTGTAAAATGTTCTGACGTACCTTTTCCGGATGCTCTGCATTGTCTGTCAACGCCTGTGCATCCGCAATCATAATATAAATCTCGTCAAACTGACCGGAATTCTGCAGTCTTACACGCTCCTTCAAAGAGCCTACATAATGGCCCACATGAAGACGTCCTGTGGGGCGATCCCCCGTTAAAATAATCTTTTTGCTCATATGCCTGTCCCTCTCGCTTCTCTTGGGATACTACAGTGCTGTCTGCAGCCTGCCGCATCCTGATAAACCTGCAGTCTGTTGGTTTCAACAGCTGCAGCTCTTTCCAATTATATCCCGTAAAAAGCACAGAGTCAACAGTTGCGTATATTCGCATCTGTTGACTCTAAACAGGTTACAGTTCTGTGGTTCAACCTGCGCCGATCAGTCCTCGTGTTTCGCACTGCGCCGCTGGATCCACTTTACAAGCTCCACGATGGGAACTACCAGCACACTCAAAAGTAGTGCAACGAGATACTCTGCAGGCTCCACACTCGTAAAGCCGAATGCCCCGGCAAGCAGCGGGATCTCACACACTGCAGTGGTTGCAAGCAGCGAAACCACTGCCGCTCCAAGCAGAAGCCAGTTTTTCGAGCCAAGCTTGAAAATACTTCCTCTCTGGGAACGCATATTCATGCTGTGGAAAATTTCCGCCATTGACATTGTGACAAACGCCATCGTAGTGCCATGGGCGCTGTTTGTGATGGTCCATTCTCCGGTTTCCATGAAATGTCCGATAAAATAGGAAACCATGACAAGTGCTGTTACCAAAAGTCCCTGATAAGCAATATCAAAGCCCATTCCATCTGCAAAAATCCCGGCCTTCGCATCTCTGGGTTTGCGCTTCATAATGTTCGGCTCTGCCTTTTCCGTACCAAGCGCCAGCGCCGGGAAGCAGTCCGTTACAAGATTGATCCACAGAAGATGCACCGGCTGCAGAATCGTAAAGCCAAGAAGTGTCGCAAAGAAAATACTCAGCACTTCACTCATATTGGAGCCTAACAGAAACTGGATTGCCTTCCGGATGTTGTCATAGATTCTGCGGCCCTCTTCCACCGCGCCGACAATCGTTGCAAAATTATCGTCCGCCAGCACCATATCTGCCACATTTTTGGTCACGTCCGTTCCTGTGATGCCCATTCCGATGCCGATGTCCGCAGCCTTGATGGAGGGCGCGTCGTTAACGCCGTCACCGGTCATTGCCGTCACATAGCCGGCATTTCTCCAGGCGTTTACGATACGGGTCTTGTGCTCTGGCTGTACGCGGGCATAAACGCTGATGTTCCGGAACTTTTCTGCAAATTCTGCATCGTCCATTTTTTCCAGCTCTGCTCCGGTCACTGCCAGGCTGCCATCCTGTAAAATACCAAGCTCTTTTGCAATCGCTGCTGCCGTATCCACATGGTCGCCCGTGATCATAACCGGTCGGATACCCGCTTCCCGACATTCGTCAATTGCTGCCTTTACCTCCGGACGCACCGGATCGATCATACCGCACAGTCCCAAAAAGCAAAGCTCCTGCTCCAGCAGATCCGCATCCTCGCTTTCCGGTTTTTTCGTCCAGACTCTCTGTCCGCATGCCAGCACACGCAGTGCCCGATCTGCCATGGACTTATTTGCCTGCAAAACCTTTTTCCGATATTCTTCTGTCATGGGCAGAAGCTGTCCATCCTCCAGATAAAACCCACAACGGGTGAGAACCACATCCGGCGCTCCTTTTGTAAACTGAATATAATCGTCCTTGCGTTTATGGACTGTGGACATCATTTTCCGTCCGGAATCAAAGGGAGCCTCCATCACACGGGGCATACTCTGTTTTAAAAGATTCTTATCCTGCCCGATCCGGTTCGCCCAGACAACCAGGGCAGCCTCCGTCGGTTCACCTGTCACACTGCCGTCTGCATCCAGCTCTGCATCACTGCACAGTGCCATTGCTGCCGAAAGCTCCTTCTCTTCTGCTCCGAAGGAATCTACAACTGTCATCTGGTTCTGTGTCAGCGTTCCGGTCTTATCCGAGCAGATCACCTGGGCACAGCCAAGGGTTTCCACTGCAGTCAGCCGGCGGATGATCGCGTTTCGTTTTGACATGTTCGTTACACCGATGGAAAGTACCACTGTCACAACTGCCGCAAGTCCTTCCGGGATCGCCGCCACTGCAAGGGAAACCGCGATCATAAAGGAGTTCAACGCAACCTCAAAATTCAGGCTGCCTGCCCGAATCATCTGAATCGCAAAAACCAGTACGCAGATTCCGATCACCAGCTTTGTCAACACCTTCGAAAGCTGTGTCAGTTTTCTCTGCAGCGGTGTCTGTCCTTCCTGTGCCTGAGACAGCGCATCCGCAATTTTTCCCATTTCCGTATCCATACCAGTGGCCGTTACGACTGCCACAGCACGTCCATATACGATCGTGCTTCCCATATAGACCATATTTTTACGGTCGCCAAGGGGCACATCCCGTTCCCCGTCTGCCAAAAAGATCTGATCGATCAGCTTCGTGACCGGCACGGATTCTCCTGTCAGTGCAGCTTCCTCTGCTTTCAGGCTTGCGCTTTCCAGAATCCTTGCATCCGCCGGAACCGCATCCCCTGCTTCCAGACAGATGATATCCCCCACCACAAGGTCTTTGCTCAAAATCGAGGACATTTTCCCGTCCCGCACAACCTTTGAGGTGGCCGCTGCCATGTCCTGCAGCGCTTCGATCGCCTTTTCCGCCTTGCTTTCCTGATACACACCCAGCACGGCATTGATCAGGACCACTGCCAGGATAATGATGACATCCGCAAAGCTGTCATTTTCCAGGACTGCAAGCACACCGCTGATGGCCGCTGCCGCCAGCAGGATCACGATCATCGGATCTGCCACCTGTTCCGCAAACCGGCGCAGCAGGGATTTTCCCTTCGCCGCTTTTAACTCATTTGCCCCGTTCTGCAAAAGCCGCTCTGCCGCTTCTTTTTCCGTCAGGCCGCTTTTTTGGCTGTTCAGCTCCTGCAGTACCTGTTGTGAGTCTTCACAATAATACTTCATTCTTTTTCCTCCCGATGGTGTTTTTCGTACAATAGATCTCTCACTTCGTGATCGCTCTATTGTCTTGAATCACAAAAGACCCAAATACTGCTTTTCAAAAAGAAAACAGTATCTGAGTCTCGCAATTTAAAACAAGCCAGATCGGCATAGGATCGGGGTTGTTGACTTGTTACGCTGATGCAAAGGCGATCCGCCGGCTCTGTTTTATTCCGGCAGCTGCACTTGCTGCGCTCGCTACTCCCTCACAGGGAATTTTGTTTAGCAGTAAGGTTATCATATGCAAAGTCTTCTGTCAATATACATGCCGGTAAAGTTTTGGTGAAATTTTTTGTCCTCTTTCGCTGCGGTTTGACCGGAAATCCTTGTTTTACAGCCGTTCCACCAATACGCCGCCTGCGCGCAGCACCCTATTCTCATAACCTCTTGCAAACAGCACGCTGCCCTCTGTCTCCACATCGGTCTCTTTTCCGGATGCGTTCAACACAACCCGGAGCCTGCTGCCCTCTGCCCCGGTTTTGACATATTCCACCACCCGGTCAGAGCTGTTATTATTTTCAAATGTGATTTCCATGCTGCGGGCCGCAGGCTCTTTTCGAAGGGCTATCAGCTGCTTTACCTGCTCCGTAATCTCTGCATAGTTTCCCTGTTCGATCTGATCCCACGGCATACAGCGTCTGCAATCCGGGTCAGCGCCGCCCTCTATCGCGATTTCCGTCCCATAATAGATACAAGGACTTCCAGGCATTGTAAAGAGCATTGCAAGCTGCTGGAAAAAGAGATCCTGATTTCCGCCTGTCTGATGGATCAGCCGATCTGTATCATGGGAATCCAGAAGGTTAAACAAAACCTCTGTCGTCTGACGCATATAACGCACCAGATTTTCATGGATCGCCTCTTCCAAATCCGATTTCGTCTTTTCCGGCTGATACCAAAACTCCCGGATGGCTGCAGCAAAGGGATAGTTCATAACGGCGTCGAATTCGTCCCCGCCAAGCCACGGCATTGCGTCATGCCAGATTTCCCCCAGCAGATAAAAATCCGGTTTTAACTGCTTTGTCATCTGCCGCAGCTCACGGCAGAACAGATGGGAAATTTCGTTTGCAACATCTAACCGAAGTCCATCAATGTCAAATGTCTCAATCCAATAACGAACGGTATCCAAAAAATAGTCCCGCACCTTTTTTTCATTCGTATTGAGCTTTGGCATCCGCTCCGCAAAGGCAAAGGAATAATAGCGTCCATCCCGGGTGCTGCCCTCCTGCTCCCGGCAGGGCCAGCGATTGATCATAAACCAGTCGTAATAGGGGGACTTAGGCCCCTTTTCCATCACATCCCGCCACGGTAAAAAGTTGCTGCCGCAATGGTTGAATACACCGTCTAACATCACGCGGATGCCTCTGTCATGGGCCTCCTTAACGAGCAGCTTCATAGTCTTTTCATCTCCGAAGCCCGGATCGATCTTCCGGTAATCTGTCGTATCATATTTATGACTTGAGGGAGATTCAAACACCGGCGTCAGATACAGTCCGGTAATACCAAGCTCCTGTAAATAAGGAAGCTTCTGACGAATTCCATCCAGATCGCCGCCGTAAAAATCGAGATTACTTACGGTATGGTATCCCCAGGGCTTTACCCAGTCCGGATCATTTTCTTTGTTGCCGTTGCAAAAGCGCTCCGGAAAAATCTGATACCAGACCGTCTCCCGCACCCACTTTGGCGTCACGTTGATATCCACCGAATTCATCCACGGAAACGTAAAGCACTGTCCCAGCTGTCCGTTTTTCACATCCTCTGGCGAATGAAAGCCATCCTCAAAATAAAAGACCCGTTCTGCTCCTGCCTGCAGCTCAAAGAAATACCGGCACCGTTTATAGGGAGGCTGCACGGGAATTTCCCACCAGAGGTGCTGGGGCAGGCGCATTTTTGTCACGATCTCCTCCCGGCTGCCTTCCCAAGCCTCGTTTCCGCCCAGAATACCGGTAGAAAACGGGTCACCATAATGAATCCAAACCTGTTCCACTTCTTCTCCGGTCTGCAGCCCTACCATTAAATTTTCCTCATCCAATGCATAACAAAACTGCTGTGACGCTCTATGATAAACCGCTTCTAAATGAATCATGTTCAGACCTCCTTTTTTCAGGCTGCATCCTTTCGAACTGCAGCCGATCTCATTTCAATACATTTCCAGTCCATACTTTTCCTGCAGCTGCAGCAAGGTGATGTCGTGCTGAATATGCTCCGACAAAATTTTCACCATCAGCCCATTGTTGCTGACCGTACCGCTCCAGTTGGCAAATGCACCGCAGTCCGCTGTCAGCGTCATCTGCCTGTCTGTCACAAGCATCAGACGGGAGGGCTGATGTGCTGTCAGCATTCCTCCGTGGGTATAAAACTCCACATCCTCCCGGTTCAGCCCAAGATCATAAAAGGAAAACGCAACGATCCGCACACCTTTTTTCTTTAGCCGATGGAAGGTCTCTGCAAAACGGGAAAGATCAAAATCCGCATTCAGATAAACCTCCTCCCGGGCATCCTCCAGAAGCTTCCCTGCCCTTGCCATCGCCGTTTCAAAGCCCCGGAATACGAAATGCACCTCCGGCTGCTTCGCCGTCTCATATTCTTTCAGCTGTTGCCTGGCGAGAGAAAGGTTTGCTGTCATTTCCGCCTGCATCCGCCCCAAAAGCACCTCCGGCTCCTGGGCGGCATACAGTGCTGTCTGATCCGGAACCAGCTCCACCATCCCCTTATCCAGCATGTGCTCCAGCGCATTGTAAATAGAAGGGCGTGCAATTGCGATTTTTTTTGCCAGCTGATAGGCAGACATGGGCTCAGAACCGATCAATGCCATATAAATCTGTGCTTCCAGCCTTGAAAAATTCAGATGTTCCAGGGTTTCCTGCAGCTCCATCGTTCGTTTTCCTTTCGTTGTATATTTTATGCAACTATATATAGCATAAACTTTTGCCCTATGCAAGTATTTTTTTGATTTCCTTGAAAAAGAAGAACATCCGGTGCTGATTTTTCAATGAACGGACAAAAAAGGAGCGGTCGGCAGTTCCGATCGCTCCCTCTTTTGTATTTTATTAGTTACAGTTCACTCGTACCTTTTATTGCATGCGCTGTATTTTTACAGGTATCTCATCTTTCTCACCGTCTGCACAAACTCTATATTGGTTTTCGTCTTTGCAAACAGATCCAGCACCTTATCCACAGCTTCATCGGATTTCATACCATTCAACGCGCGGCGCACCACGTTGATTGCTTCCATCTCCTCTGCACTCAGCAGCAGATCTTCTCTTCTCGTGCTGGTTTTGGGGATGTCGATGGCAGGGAAAATTCTGCGTTCAGACAGCTTTCGATCCAGCACAAGCTCCATATTACCGGTTCCTTTAAATTCCTCGTAAATGACATCGTCCATCCTGGATCCGGTGTCCACCAGTGCAGTGGCCAGAATCGTCAGGCTTCCGCCCTCGCGCATATTGCGGGCTGCACCAAAAAAGCGCTTCGGCATATGCAATGCCGCCGGGTCAATACCACCGGACAGGGTACGTCCGCTGGGCGGAACCACCAGGTTGTAGGCACGGGTCAGGCGGGTAATACTGTCTAACAGGATCATAACGTCTTGTTTATGCTCGACCAGACGCTTTGCACGCTCAATAACCATTTCGGAAACTCGTTTATGATGTTCCGGTAATTCATCAAACGTGGAATAGATCACTTCAACATTCGGCCCTGCCACCGTCTCCTTCATGTCCGTTACCTCCTCCGGACGTTCATCGATCAGGAGAATGATCAGATGCAGGTTCGGATAATTTTTCTTTACCGACATGGCCACTTCTTTTAATAGGGTTGTCTTACCAGCCTTCGGCGGGGACACAATCATACCTCTCTGTCCTTTACCGATGGGGCTTAACAAATCCATGACCCGCATCGCCACCGGGCAGCCGAAGCGTTCCATTTTCAGTCTGCTGTTCGGAAAGATCGGCGTCATATCTTCAAAGTTGCTTCGTCTGGATGCTTCCTCTGTGGTATAACCATTGATCGTCTTGACATAAAGCAGGGCAGAGAATTTTTCATTCTGTGTCCGCACTCTGGTATTTCCCTCTAAAATATCGCCTGTCCGCAAATTGAACCGACGAATCTGGCTGGGTGCCACGTAAATATCATTATCTCCCGGCATATAATTATCCGAGCGGATAAAGCCATAGCCCTCAGCCATGACCTCCAGAATACCCTTTACCGTAATGCCGCTGTCCAGCTCTGTCGGGAACTTGTCGTCCTCTGGACTCTGGATCGGTGCAGTTCCGCGATTATACGGACTGTTGTAGCGCTCATTATAACGGGGTGCAGGCGCGCTCACACGGTTCTGTGCCTCTTCTGCCACAGGCGCAGCAGCACGGGGCGCTGCAGCTGCAGTATTTTCCCGCGCACCATTGTTGTCGCGGCTTCCTGTCCGTCCATTATGATAAGAACCATTGCTGATAAAGCGCTTTCCTGTTCTCTGCTGCCGTCTTTCCTCCCGATCCCCTGCTTTGCTCTCCGGTTCTGTCCCACCGTCATGAGGATCCTGCTTTTCTGCTGCGCCCTTCTCCGGGGTATCCTTGCGCTCTGCCGCATCCCTCTTCGGAGCATCCTCCCGCTCTGCTGCGCTCTTTTCCGGGGCATCCTTACGCTCTGCCGCGCCCCTCTTCGGAGCATCCTTGCGCTCTGCTGCGTCCCTCTTTAGAGCATCCTTGCGCTCTGCCGCGTCCTTCTCCGGGGCATCCTTGCGCTCTGCCGGGCGGCTCTCCGGGACGCTGCGTTCTGTTTTGATTTCTGCATTCTCCTGGGCATCCAACCTCAGCATCGCATCAATGACTTCCGCCTTTTTCATTGTAGAAAGTCCTTTTATCCCCCTTGCTTTTGCAATCTCCTTCAGATCATGCACTGCCAGAGATTCATATTTTTCTCTTATCATTTTTTCCTCTCATTTCTGCGCACGCTTTTTGCGCATGTCGAGTTTGTGTCAAGTGCGCGCAGACACAAATCTCGCGATTGAAAATTTTTATTTTTCAATCTTTACTCCCTTTACTGCCATCGTGATTCGTCCCTGATTTTCATACGGAATTCTACATGAAACGATCTTTTTGAAATGCGCCAGAACATCCCGATCCGGGAAACAGCGGTCTTTTGTCAGAAATCAAAAGTGCCTGTCATTTTAGTGAATTTTATTACACATCGGAGACACAAGTCAAACGTCTCCTTCTGTTTCGCTCATTGTATCACACTCAAAACAGAATAGGAAGATTTTTTCCTTGATTCACTCAAATAAATCAGATATGATGATATACAGAGAGCTACGAATGGCGCGTATGCCCCGACATCATCATTCCTTATTAAATAAAAAGAAAGCAGGCAAATCAAATGACAAATCAGGAAAAAGCGCTGGAACTGCATGAGAAGCTGCAGGGAAAGCTTGAAACCGTTTCCAAAACACCCGTCCGCACCCGTGAAGACCTTGCACTTGTCTATACTCCCGGCGTTGCGGAGCCTTGTAAGGTCATTGCAAAAGACCCGGCTGCCGCTTACACCTATACGATGAAAGCAAACACTGTAGCTGTTGTTTCCGACGGTTCCGCCGTACTGGGCCTCGGCAATATCGGTCCGAAGGCCGCTATGCCCGTTATGGAAGGCAAGGCTGTCTTATTTAAAGAATTCGGCGGTGTCAATGCAGTTCCCATCTGCCTGGATACTCAGGACACGGAAGAGATCATCAAAGCTGTTACCTGGCTTGCTCCCGCTTTTGGCGGCATCAATCTGGAAGATATCAGTGCACCTCGCTGCTTCGAAATCGAAGAGCGCTTAAAAGAGACTCTGGATATCCCTGTTTTCCACGATGACCAGCACGGAACTGCTATTGTTGTACTCGCCGGCATCATCAATGCCTTAAAGGTAGTCGGTAAGAAAAAGGAAGACTGCCGCGTTGTTGTAAACGGCGCAGGAAGCGCAGGAGTTGCCATCACCCGCCTGCTGCTGACCTACGGCTTTTCTAATATCATTATGTGCGATAAATCCGGCATTCTCTGCGATGGCGCAGAGGGCTTAAACTGGATGCAGGAAAAGATGGTAAAACGCACCAATCTGGCTCACGAAACCGGTTCCCTTGCAGATGCTTTAAAGGGTGCTGATATTTTCGTCGGCGTTTCCGCTCCAGGTATTGTGACGGAAGAGATGGTGGCTTCCATGAATTCCGATGCTATTCTGTTTGCAATGGCTAACCCCGTTCCTGAGATCATGCCTGATCTCGCAAAAAAAGCAGGGGCACGCGTTGTCGGCACCGGACGCAGCGATTTCCCGAACCAGGTCAACAACGTTGTCGCATTCCCCGGCATCTTCCGCGGTGCTCTGGAAGGACATGCAAAACAGATCACCGATAAAATGAAGCTGGCTGCCGCTAATGCCATCGCAGCCCTCGTTTCTGACGAAGAATTAAACGAAAACAATATCATGCCAGAAGCATTCGATCCCAGAGTTGCGGACGTTGTTGCAGATGCAGTCAAGAAAAACATCCGTTGATCTCTGGCACCAGAAGCCCTACTATTCGCTGGACGCCTGGTGTAAAAATACATACGGACGGAAACTTTACAAGGCTGCACTGGATATCGGCTGTACCTGTCCCAACCGGGATGGCACCCTCGATACAAGAGGCTGCATTTTCTGCTCTGCAGGCGGAAGCGGCGATTTTGCTGCTTCCCGGCAGCTTTCTGTAACAGATCAGTTAAATCAGGCCAAGGCACTTCTGTCCTCCAAATGGACACCGGAACCCGGCAAGCCGTCTCTGATCGCCTATTTTCAGGCATATACCAACACTTATGGTGATCCGGACAGACTGCTTTCCTGTTATGAAGAAGCACTTTCCTCCCCGGAGGTCGCAGGCATTTCCATTGCGACGCGCCCGGATTGTCTTTCCGATATCATTCTGGAGGGACTTGACCGCCTCCAGTTACTGTATCCTGACCGGTTTATCTGGATCGAGCTTGGTCTGCAGTCCATTCATGACCACACTGCAGCAAGGATCCGCCGGGGATATCCGACCTCCGTATTTTATGATGCTGCAGCAAAGCTCCATGCCAGAAGGCTTCCCTTTATCGTCCATCTGATCCTCGGACTCCCCGGGGAAACCCGGCTTGACCTGCTGGAAAGCATCCGTGCCGTCAATCAGGTGCATCCCTTTGGTGTCAAGCTGCAGCTTCTCCATATTTTAAAGGGAACAGATCTTGCCCTGCTTTATGAAGCCGGAAAGCTTCCTGTACTGACACAGGAAGAATATCTCGATCTGCTGACAAGCTGTATCGCTGCACTTTCTCCGGATATCTGCCTCCACCGGGTCACCGGAGACGGTCCCCGCAAGCTTCTGATCGCGCCCCAGTGGAGTCTTTCGAAACGAAACGTCTTAAACGGGCTGCATGCCCTTATGAAACAACGAAATCTCAGACAAGGGGATAATTATGAACCAGGAACCTCTTACACTCTATAAACTGATCGTTCTTTATCTGCTCAACAAGGTATCCTTCCCACTCACAATGGCGCAGGTCAGCGATCTCATTCTGGAAAAAGAATATACCAGCTATCTGACACTGCAGCAGGTTATCAATGAGCTGGCGCAGGCCGGGCTGATCACTGCCAAAACACTGGTCAACCGCACCCATCTGCAGATCACGGAGGAGGGCCGCAATACCCTTTCCTATTTTGAGAACCGCATCAGTGACGCAATCAAGACAGACATCGGCGAATATCTTAAAAAAAATGAACTGGAAATGCGCAACGAATCTTCGATCCAGAGCAACTACTATAAGGCTGTCAACGGGGAATTCGAAACAGAGCTGACTGCAGTGGATAAGGACGTCAACCTGGTGACCATCCGCCTTACGGTTCCTACAGAAGAGCTCGCAATTTCCATTTGCGAAAACTGGCAAAAAAATAACAGGGAGATTTATCAGTATCTGACAACCGCCCTGTTTTAAAGTATGTTATTGCAGCATCTCCCGGATCACACTGCCATCTGTTTTTCCGAGGTCTATCTCCAAAAGTGCTGCCAATGTCGCGCCCTCATCCCAGAGCGCGATATTTTTTTCTACCCTGGCACCAGCTCTTACACTGCACCCCGACATTGCAAAAAAGGTCTGATAGTCTGCCTCACCCGGCAGATACCCGTGGGTCCCCTTCATGCCATGTGCGCAGTCTTTTTCTGCTGCCGTCAGCTGTTCCCATTCGTCCAGAAAAAACCATCCTTCCTTTGCTTCCAGCATCAGAAAGCAGTTTTCGTCTGCGCCCATATTTGCTGCCTCTTCCCGGGTCAGAATCCTTTCGATTCCAAAATCCTCCCGTCCTTTCAGCGTCTCCAGCACTTTTCTTGTACGCTTTTGCACTTCTGCATTGTTCCGTACAGACGGATGCAGATAGATATAGCAGCTTCCGTCACAGTTTTTTGCATAGGCCTTCCAGCTTTTGATCTTGCCGTTGCGGATCGTCAGCAAGCCGGCTTTCCACAGTGCATGATTGACGAAGGCAACCTTGTCCACATCCTTCTGATAATGATCCCCCAGAAGCACGACCGTCGTGCTCTCCATCTCTCCGGTTTCCTCCAGTGCCCTTACAATCTCGCCCAGACGCTTATCGTGGCGCTTAAGAGCTTCTTTTGCCTCCTTACTCTCCACGCCATAGAGATGTCTGTTCGCATCCACATCCGTCAGATGCAGCAAAAACAGCTGCGGATTGTATTTGTAGATCGTATCCAGCGCGCATGCCTGAATAAAATTGTCCAGCTGAGGCTGTGCGATCCCGTTTCGCAACTGTCCGAAGCGTTTGTTCAGATCCAGCTGATAAAACAACGGACCGTTCGTCGCATTCATCAGGATCTGATTTTGCCATTTGCGTGTCACCATAATCTCCGGCACATAGTAGTCCATCCTGCTGCCTGCCGCAACAGGCCACAAAAGCCCGGCCGTCGTCATTCCCTTTTTCTTCGCTTCGTCATAAAGCGTCGTGCTGCGGATCCATTTGCGATGATAAAGCCAGTCCGGATCCTTCCGGTTGGGCTGGATTTTTGTGTTGTTCACAATCCCGTGATTTTTCGGCATCCGCCCTGTCACAATGGATGTATGGGCCGGATATGTCAGGGACGGACACACACTGTTTACATGGCTGCACAGCGCCGCCTGTTCAAAAAAACGCTGAAAATTCGGCAGGGTCTGTAAATATTCCAGGTCCTTTGCTCCGACCGCATCAAAGGACACGATCATGACCCGCTTTGGTATCTGTTTCATTGCTCTTCTCCATCCTGCGGCTTTTGCTCTGTCTTAGCCGCTTCCCTGCGTATCCGCTGCATGTGCTCTTTGATCTTTACTTCATATCCCATCCCACCGGGCTGATAGAACTCTCTTCCGGACAGCTCATAAGGTAAATACTGCTGTCTGACATAGTGGTTTGGATAATCGTGTGCATATTTATAATCTTTTCCGTGTCCCAATTTTGCTGCTCCTTTATAATGGGCATCCTGCAAATGCACCGGAATCGCCAGATTTCCGGTTTCTTCCACCGTCTTCATTGCAGACGCAATGGCGTTGACCGCTGCGTTGCTTTTCGGCGCGCATGCAATGTAGGCCGCCGCCTGTGCCAGAATAATCTGCGCCTCCGGCATGCCCACCCGCTCTGCTGCCAGGGATGCAGAAACCGCTACCTGCAGCGCTGTCGGATCTGCATTGCCAACATCCTCCGACGCACAGATCATCATCCTGCGGGCGATAAATGTCACGCTTTCCCCGGCATACAGCATCCGCGCCAGATAATAAACCGCCGCATCCGGATCGGAGCCCCGCATACTCTTGATAAATGCTGAAATCGTATCGTAATGATTATCGCCTGTTTTGTCGTATTTTACTGCACGTTTTTGAATACATTCCTGGGCAACCTCCAGGGTCAGATGGATTTTTCCATCCTCTGAGCGCTGTGTCGTCATTACGCCAAGCTCTACTGCATTCAATGCCGCACGTGCATCTCCGCCTGCAATATCCGCCAGAAACTCCAGCGCATCCGGCTCTATCTGTGCCTGATAGGCACCCATTCCTCTCTGATCATAGACTGCCCGTCGGATCAGTTCTTCGATATCTTCCTTTGAAAGCGGCTTGAGCTCAAAAATAACCGAACGGGACAGCAGCGCTCCGTTTACCTCAAAATACGGATTTTCCGTCGTCGCACCGATCAGGATCAGGGTTCCATCCTCCACAAAGGGAAGCAGATAGTCCTGCTGACTCTTGTTGAACCGATGGATCTCATCAATGAACAGGATCGTCTTTTTTCCAAACATTCCACGGTTGTCCTTTGCCTTTGCGACAACCTCTTCCATATCCTTTTTGCCTGCCACAGTCGCATTGATCTGCATAAACTCTGCGCTGGTCGTATTCGCGATCACCCTCGCAAGAGTCGTTTTGCCCGTTCCGGGCGGTCCGTAAAAAATGATGGAGGAAAGCTTATCCGCCTGAATCGCACGGTACAAAAGCTTGTCCTTTCCGATAATGTGCTGCTGCCCGACTACCTCATCCAGCGTCCGGGGCCGCAGCCTTGCCGCCAGCGGCGCTTCCTTTTCCTGATTGGTCTGTCTCATATAATCGAAAAGATCCATGTCCCCTTACTGCACCTCCACTTTCATGTTCGGCCACACCTTCTCAATCCGCTCGTCAGGGTAATTGATGTCAAAGAATGTGTCGATCACGCTCTTCTTTTCCGCCCGCACGGTTCCTGTGGTACTTTCCGTGCCCGCGGCAGTCCCTGCGTCCGCGACGCTTTCCTCCTTCGCGGCGTTTTCTACGCCCGCGGCAGTCCCTGCGTCCGCACTGCTCTCCTGCACCGCCGCGCTATCCTGCCGTTCCACATAGCGTACCATGGCGCCTGCTGAAATCACCGCATCGCAGCTCATCAGCACGACAACTGCCCAGGTCGCAATTTTTGCTCCAAGGGGCGGCAGCTTTTCTATCCATCCACTGATCGTCGGATAACAAATTTTTACCCAGACAACGGATAACAGCCCCCAGAAAATGCAATACAGCAGGTTGGTTCTCCCACCGATATTAAAGGGCATGTCACTGTAATCCCAGAAGGTAGTCCCGAGAAAAATCTCTGTAAATACGCTGCACAGATATTCATATACGCCGCCCAGCACACTGCCCGCCAGGAAAATATAACGATCTTCTTTTCCGGAAAGCCGCTGCAATACAACTGTCAGAATGACCGCACCGAAGCCCCAGACAATACTGAAGGTGCCGTAAATTACGCTGGACCGGCTCATCCATACGCCTCCCGTCACCCTGCAGAACAGCGTTTCGATCAGATCTCCGAGAAATGCACAGATCATAAATACCCAGATCAGCTTATCCACACAGACGCCTCTTGCAAAGACATATCGTTCTGCCCGATCTGCCTCCTCCAGAGCTTCCATCTCCGGGTATGCACGGTTTAACCGCTTCCAGACTGCATGATAGATCTTGCCTCCAAGCTTTTGCTTGACTTCCTTTTGTTCCTGCAGAAGTCTTCCCTGGGTTTCCTTCAGCTCTGTCATGCTCCTGCTTTTCCTGACTGCAATCAGAATCGACACCAGGTCGGCAGCCATCAGCCCAAAGCCGACTATGTCTATGATCCGCAGCACAATTGTCGGAATCATCGAAAACAGGATAAAGACCGGAGGATGCAAAAGCAGCACCGCCGTCATCACAACTGCTGCCTTGATCAACGAAAGGAGCACACTCTTTTTCTTCCCGCCAAACAGTGTCACATCCTCGTAATTCCACAAATGCTTTTTCCAGATTTTGGCTGCGATCCCTCCGGAAAAATATTCCACAACGGACACGACCATCCAAGTGGTCAGAAACTGCAGCAGCCATTTTGTCCCCTGCTCCGGCAGCAAAAGGATCAGAATATCCATCATTATGCCGTATTCCGGACAAAGGGGCAGACTGAAAAATCCGCGGTTGCAAAATCTTCTTTCTTTTACTGCAAAAAAGGCAACTTCCAGTGCCCATCCGATAAAGCTGTACAACAGCAGATACGCTGCCAGTTCTGTGTAGGTATATTGCATTCTTTCCACTCATTTCTGCGCACGCTTTTTGCGCATGTCGAGTTTGTGTCAAGTGCGCGCAGACACAAATCTCGTGATTGAAACATTTTTTTCAATCTGTGTAACTGTTTCCTTTCGTTCTAAACCTGACCATGGATTACGAAGTAGGATTGTTGGAGTGCGCAGCACGGAACAATCCGCAGGCATCAAGGTCGGTGCAAAAGCTTCCACATTTGATTATAACAACTATTTTCCCTGCTGTACATGTTGGATTTTATCCAACTGTTGGATTTTATCCAACTGCGGATTTCATCCAACTGCGGATTTCATCCAACTGTGGATTTCAAGATACCAGCATTATTTCTTCGACTGTCACAAAGACATAGCCTTGGCTTTGCAGCTCATCCACAATAAAAAGTGCCGCCTCAATACTGGAAGCATATTCATCATGCAGCAGGATAATCGCATTTTCCCGCGCTTTGGACAAGATTCGCTTTTCAACATTGGTGCTGCTTTGACTGCACCAGTCCAGGGGATCGATCGTCCACAGCACCGGGAACATATTCAGCTCCTGTTCGAAGCCTTTGTCCCAGCTTCCATAGGGCGGACGGACAAAAATGGGTTCCGCTCCTGTTATCTCCTTCAATACCTCATTCGTGGAAATCAGCTCCTGTCGAAAGGCTTCCCGGTTATTGCTTGTCAGCTGAATATGACTATAGGTGTGGTTGCCGATCAGATGTCCCTCCTTCTGCATGCGCAAAATCAGCTCCGGATATTTTTCTGCATTCTCCCCTGTAACAAAAAAACTGGCTTTTGCACCCCGCTCTGCCAGGCCGTCCAAAAGTATTTTTGTATAGACCGGATGCGGGCCGTCATCAAAGGTAAGGGCGATCTTTTTTGGCTCTGCTGCATCGGATACGCCGCCAGAAGTCTGTATTGCCGCCTTTTCCTTCCCGTTTTTTTCCTCCCCTGTCAGCTGCCCTCCCGCAACAGTTCCAAAAAGCAGCAATCCAACCAGAAAAAGTCCCAGTTGAATTGCTGCCTTTTCATTTCGTTTCTCTTTTTTATGTTCCATGGAAAACCGCCTTTTCCGGTTCCTTCTTTTTAATCTATGCAGCAGAAGCCCTCTATCATTCAGAAAGGACGGCGTAGCAGCGCCAAAACCTTATCTGTCTGCAGAAGAGCTGCCGGATTTTGACGGTTCTCGTCCCCGGACTCAGCTCTGAAATTCCAGCTGCCGAAAGCTGTGCCTGAAATAGAGCACCTCCGCCACAGATGTAATTGCCCAGGAGAAAAAGTAGAGAGAGTACAGCGCCGGAATCGTATGAATCCATACAAAAATGGTATACACCCAGATCACCCGGAACACGCAGGAGCCTAAAATAACGATGAGCATCGGCACAATGCTCTTTCCGATTCCTCGGGAGGCTGCGATGCTGCAGTCCATAAACGCACTGATCATATAAGAAAATCCCATGATCTTCACACGCTGCATTCCGGCATCGATTACAGCAGGCTCCGTCGCAAACAGCGACAGAAACTGTCGTCCGAAAATCAGCAGGAGTCCGCCAAAGATCGCACCTGCCGCAAAGGAATAGGTCAGCCCGACGAGATAGCTCTTTTTCATCCGTTCCCGGTTGCCAGCTCCCCAGTTCTGTCCGATAAAGCTGGAACAACCGGTATAAAACGCTGCCATAATATTAAAAATCAGCGTGTCCGCATTCGCTGCAGCTGCATTTCCGGACACCATCACCGCATCAAAGGAATTGACGCCGGACTGCACAAAAAGGTTCGCGATAGCAAAGATGGCATTCTGGATACCGGTGGGTATGCCAAGCACCAGAATCGCTTTTCCGCAGGCCGGATCCAGTCTGAGCTTCGAAGGGTGCAGCCCACAGTCGTCCGTCCGTCGCAGCAGATGAATCACGATCAGAAGTGCAGATAAATACTGTCCGATCACACTGGCGATGGCCACGCCCTCTGCTGCCATATGGCACACGATAACAAAAAACAGATTTAAAATAACGTTTACAATTCCTGCAATGGACAGATATACCAGCGGACGCTTCGTATCCCCGGTGGCGCTCAGAATACCGTTGCCGCAGTTATACAGTTCCATACCCGGCATGCCCAGTGCATAAATTTTCAGATACAAAACAGCACTGTCCATCAGTTCTTCTTTGGTATGCAGAATTCCAAGCAGTCCCTCTGCAAAGAAAAAACAGGCTGCACCCACAAGCAGACCGACGATCAGACAGATCACGAAGGCGGAATGCACGGTTTTGATCACGGATTCCTTGCGCCTTGCACCCAGCTCATGCGCCATCCGCACATTAACACCGCAGCCCATTCCGATCAGAAAGCCGGTAAACAGCGTGACCAGAAGCGTTGTCGAACCAACTGCCCCCAGCGCCCGGTAATCCGAAAATCGCCCTACCACCGCTACGTCACTCATATTAAACAGCACTTCCAGCACCTGGGAAAATACCAGCGGGCAGCTCAGGAAAAACAGGTTCTTCCAGATCGAACCTTTTGTCATTTCTATTGCTTTTGTTTTCTTTTCTCTCACCATTCCCCTGTAAAAGCCTTTCTATCCACAGAATCTGCATCAATATGCGCTTTTTCAGGTCGTTTTTTGACCCGTATCTATCACAATACTCGCAGGAGTTGATTTTGTAAAGAGAAAAAGCACCCGGCAGGGAAAACCTCCTCCCGCCGAGTGCTTCTACAGTCTGCAGCTTTAAACGCTATGCTGCTTTTTCTTTGCGACCAGCTCGCCGTTTTCCACTGCGATCAGGATCGTGTCACCCATCTGTACCTGATCTGCCAGGATCAGCTTTGCAGACAGCGTTTCCACATATTTCTGGATATAACGCTTCAACGGACGCGCGCCATAAATCGGATCATATGCGTTGTCTACAATGAACTGCTCCGCATCCGTGCTGAGTTCGATCGAAAGCTGCTTATCTTCCAGACGATGATTCAAGTCTGCGACAATCAGATTGATAATACCGCTGATGTTATCCTTCGTCAGAGGCTTGAACAGGATGATCTCATCCAGACGGTTCAGAAACTCCGGACGGAAGTGACCGCGCAGATCCTTCGTTACCAGCTCTTCTGCTTCCGGCTTAATCGTGCCGTCCGCATCGATGCCATCCAGCAGATAATTCGCGCCGATATTCGAGGTCATGATCAGAATCGTGTTCTTAAAGTCCACTGTCCTGCCCTGGGAATCCGTAATCCGGCCGTCATCCAGCACCTGCAGCAAAACATTGAAGACATCCGGATGTGCCTTTTCAATTTCATCGAACAGGACAACGGAGTAGGGCTTTCTGCGGACTGCTTCTGTCAACTGACCGCCTTCTTCATAGCCAACGTATCCGGGAGGCGCTCCGATCAGACGGGACACAGAGTATTTCTCCATGTACTCACTCATATCGATCCGGACCATGTTGTTCTCGTCATCAAACAGGGACGCCGCAAGCGCTTTTGCAAGCTCCGTCTTACCGACACCGGTAGGTCCGAGGAACAGGAACGAACCGATGGGCTTGGTCGGATCCTTGATACCCGCTTTGGAACGGATAATGGCATCCGTCACCTTCGTTACCGCTTCATCCTGACCGATGACTCTCTTATGCAGCTCGTCATCCAGATGCAGCGTCTTATTCCGCTCACTTTCTGTCAGCTTTGCAACCGGAATACCTGTCCACCGGGAAATAATCCGGGCGATTTCTTCATCGGTTACCGCTTCGTGAACCAGGGAAAGGTCTTCCTTCTTTACTTTTTCTTCTTCCTGCTCCAGCTGTTTTTTCAGATCCGGCAGTTTGCCATAGGAAAGCTCTGCAGCTTTCTCCAGATCGCCTTCGCGCTGTGCAATCTGAATTTCATTGTTGACCGCTTCGATCTCTTCTCTTAACTTGGAAAGGTTCTCTACGCTCTTCTTCTCGTTATCCCACTGCGCTTTGCGGTTGTTGTACTCGGACTTTAACTCCGCAAGCTCCTTCTGAAGTGCTTCCAGACGCTCCTTGCTCAGGGTGTCGTCTTCTTTTTTCAGCGCAGCCTCCTCAATTTCCATCTGCATGACCTTACGGCGCAGCTCGTCCAGCTCCGCAGGCATGGAGTCCATCTCGGTCTTGATCAGTGCGCACGCTTCATCCACCAGGTCGATCGCTTTATCCGGCAAAAACCGGTCAGAAATATAACGGTTGGACAAAACGGCGGCACTTACCAATGCATTATCCAGAATCTTTACGCCGTGATACACCTCATAACGATCCTTTAAGCCACGCAGAATGGAAATGGTATCCTCAACGGTAGGCTCATCCACCTGCACCGGCTGGAAACGACGTTCCAGAGCAGCATCCTTTTCAATATATTTGCGGTATTCATCCAGTGTCGTTGCACCGATACAATGCAACTCGCCTCTCGCCAACATAGGCTTCAACATGTTGCCGGCATCCAGTGCACCGTCTGTTTTACCCGCACCGACGATGGTATGCAGCTCATCAATAAACAGAATGATCTGTCCTTCGCTCTTCTTCACATCCTCCAGCACTGCCTTCAGACGCTCTTCGAATTCGCCCCGATACTTGGCACCTGCTACCAGTGCACCCATATCCAGTGCGAAGATCTTTTTATCCTTCAGCCCCTGGGGTACGTCGCCCCGCACGATTCTCTGTGCCAGTCCTTCGACAACGGCGGTCTTGCCGACGCCGGGTTCACCGATCAGAACCGGGTTGTTCTTCGTTTTTCTGGAAAGAATCCGAACCACGTTACGAATTTCATTATCCCTGCCGATGACCGGATCGAGCTTCTGGGCTCTCGCCTTTTCTACCAGATCCTGTCCGTACTTCTCCAATGTATCATAAGTAGCCTCCGGATTGTCCGAAACGACTCTCTGATTGCCGCGCACCGTGGACAATGCCTGTAAAAAACGCTCCCGCGTGATGCCGTACTCGGTAAAGATCTGCTTGATCTCCTTATTCGGATACTGCAGCATGGACAAAAACAGATGCTCTACAGAAACATATTCATCTCCCATCTGTTTTGCTTCATCCTCGGCATGGATCAGCACCTGATTTAAGTCCTTGCCGATATAAACCTGACCGCCCTGCACCTTTACTCGCTTTGCCAGCGCCTGTTTGCTGCGGTCCACAAAATGCTCCTTCTGGATTTCCATCTTCTCGATCAGCTTTAAGATCAGGCTGTCTTCGATGGTCAGAAGGCTGTATAAAAGATGTTCTTCTTCGATCTCCTGATTGCCGTATTCATAGGCAAGCTTTTCACAGTTCTGCACTGCTTCTACGGATTTCTGGGTAAATTTGGAAATGTTCATACACAGCTCCCTCCTTACTCAATCTATCATAGTTTCGCCATTCGGCTCCTCTATTGGAACCTTCCGGCCGCTGTTGTTTGTTCTAGTGAAGCTATAACACTTCATCTGAATCCTACTATAACACCAGCTATTAGCCACGTCAAGAGGTGAGTGCTAATTATTTTGTGAAGATTGTGTGAATGTGTGAACTCTACAAGTCATGCTCCTGCCTGCATGCGGATTGCCAGCAGCTTCTGAATTTTCTCTCTGGTTGGCATTACACGCAGTGCTCCTATTTTTTCACGCACCATCTGTACTGCAAAGGGGATTCCCGTTTTAGGAATCCCCCTATCATTATCCATGCGTTTTCCAACTCCATGTAAGTTTTATCATGTGTTTCCTAAACCAGATCGTATTTCACCACATCGATTTTAGCTGCACCTTCCGCAAAGAATGAAATTCCTTTTGCCTCCTGCTCTGTAAATATGACAACCGACATAACCTGCTCGCCATCATTAATAAATACTTCTGCGCTAAATCTATCCAAAATCACACGAAGCTTTAATTCATTGGCATCTCCATTTACCAGACATCTTCTCTGATGAACCAATGCTCGTTCGCTTCCCGAAAATTTTCTGTCAATTTTCAGGACAGACTCATCCGGGCGGAAGCACAATTCTGTATGAAACCTCTCATTCTGTGCAAAACGTAATGCGAATTTCTTATAGACATTTTCCTTATCTTCCGGACGTATCACAAGCTCCATATCTATCGTTCGTCCTTCGATTTTATCCAATGAGATCGTATCATTATTTATTACTACATTATTGTACTCAACTCTGTCTTTTCGCATCGCATCGAGTTCTTTGATCGGCGTTTGATAAAGTCTTCCGTTTTTCACAGATAATTCTCTCGGCAGACTCATTTGTGCAAACCATTTTGAATCATTGCAACGATGAGCAATCGTGTCCCAGTTCTGCATCCAGCCAATCATAATTCTCCGTCCATCCGGGGTTCCCAACGTCTGCATTGCATAAAAATCAATTCCATAATCCACAGACTGCGCAAACTGCTCTTTTAAGGTATATTTATCCTGGTCCATTTCTCCTATGATACATAAAGTACCATTTCCGTTATGATATTCCAAGCCTTCCGGCAGCATATCCTGTGGACTGGTCAAAAGAACGTGTTTCCCATCCAGTTCAAAGAAATCCGGACATTCCCACATCTTTCCAAAACGTTTCTTATTTTTTGCAAGGATGCTGACAAATTTCCAGTCAAATCCGTTTTCGCTTCTATAAAGAAGAATCTGTCCACTTCCATCTGCCGGTCTGCTTCCGATAACACAATAGAAGTTCCCATCTTTTCCTTTCCAGATCTTTGGATCACGGAAATCCACTTTACTTGCACCTT
>OLND01000212.1_pt1 | contig 76369 bp, 53 predicted proteins | sample 1672031 | NCBI WGS metagenome assembly OLND01 (sample SAMEA3136638, study PRJEB25190) | human gut metagenome | biome: human gut; feature: human-associated habitat; material: faeces | place: Austria | collected 2013 | reverse complement strand
TCAGCATCTTGTGGCCGCAGGTCTGGAAGCTGCAATATTTGCGGTTTCGGGTCTGGGTGTAGATGATTTTCCGGCAGTATTCACACTGGATTCTGCACACACTGGGGTCGCCATCAATGAAATATTCCATCAGAGTGTCCTGATTTTCGCGTTCCCATTGTTCTGTTGTCATAGGCATCCTCCTTTGGCAGTTATGGGTGGATAATGAAAAGCATTATTCACCCAAAATGTTACGGATGCGTGGTGATTATCAAAATGATAACCGCCACTTTCACGCAATAAAGCGTTGCGATTATTTGGTTGATGGTCAAAATGACCACCAACTAAACTTTCTCTGTTATGGTTGAGTGGTGAGTTACGGTTCTCGTAACCTAGCACAGAGTGACCACGTTACAGCAATTTGGTAAGTACTGAAAAGCAGTATTCACCAGATTTCACCGTGGCTTGACAAAATGTCAAGTTGAGGTCAGCCGTAACACGGGTAGAATCAATGTGGACAATTTGTCCACATTGATTTAGGCAGCGGCAATTCACCTCGTGTGGACAAAATGTCTACATGAGGTGAGCCATAACGCAGAAGATCCTTCTGGGAAATGACGCTTTGTGTCATTCACCACATCAACTGGCCATTTTGACCAGTTGATACTGGGTGCGCCGTTCTCCCTGCATGGCTTTCCTGCCCCCTTCCGGCGGCGTTTTCCGGCTCTCCCTTGCGGGGTCATCGCCGGGTATCCCATGCAGACGGTCTTTCTGTTTTCAAGGTTCAGTGCTGGATTTGGCAACAAAAAATCGCCACACAACAACCTGAACCTGACCATCCCTTCCGGGATGGCCTTGGTTCGGGTTCGTTATGTAGCGATCAGAAAGTTAAAAACTTGCTCTGACTTCTGTGAGAGCCGAGCTTGAACTCTAAGTAAATATGTTATATTAAATTGTTGGGATAGACTACCACAAAAATTGAGCCGTGTCAACAAAAAGTTTTGAAAATACGACACTTTCGGCAGCTTGTCAGAAAAAGCAAGGGAAACTTTGGTAAAAAGAGCGAACAGGACAACTCGTTCTGTTTGTAATGGAATGCCAACTCGGAACTTTTTTGAGCAGAAAAATAACCGTCCACTTCAAGTTGAGCTTGAAAACGGACGATCATTCTTGCAAAGTGATTTTCAAATTTGGGAGGCGTTTTGAAAGGCCTCATAGCGCCAGCAAGAGGTTATACAAAGACCATTTTTGCGTTGCCAAACACTTGTTGGGAAAGTCAAACCCTTGAACTGCATCCGGTGGATGCAGACTGTGCGATTGCATCGCTGATTCGTTCAAACTCATCGCAGCCCTATATTATCGCTCACACTCCCGATCAGGATGTCAAATGCAGAAGCGGCCATCTGCATCTACGCAAACAGCCGCTTCATGATTCATTTTGTACTGGTCACTGCAGTACCTTATTCATCAGCTCCTGATAGCTGTCCACATGGTCGTATGTCACAAGACCATCTGACAATTTTGCGAAGAGCTTCTTGGCGCAGTCGATCTTGGACTTCTCGATTGGGCGCAAGTTCAGGCTTTCCATCGTGCCTTTGGTTTCTGCTACAAAATAGATGTGTTTCACCTTGCCCTCATGGAACACGATTGCCCAGTCCGGGGAGTAGTGTCCAACCGGGGTCGGAATATAGAAGCCTTTTGGCAGTTTTGCATAGATAAAGACTTCCTCTGCACCGTCCAGATTTTCCGCAAACTTCCGTTCCACGCTCTTTTCCGCTGTGCCATCGGTGAAAACGTAATCCTGAATCGCCTTTTGTGCCTTGTAAGCCTTATCCATCGTCAGAGCGTGTTTCTCTGCCGTAAAGATGCTGCTGTCGTAGCTGCCCTCAATGGTATCATAGGTGATATGCTCCACGATCATGGTAGCTTTCTGCTCCTTGATCAGCCGGATCACCTTTGTGATAAATTCTTCCGGGTTGTTCTGGTACATCGCAAAGGTCGTCGGCTTGATGCCCTGCAAAATCCGTGCGACGGTGCGCCGGGTCAGCGTTGTGTTCTCTGCAATTTTGCCGATCAGGTCATACGCAACCTGACCTGCGTAGTCATGTTCTAATTTTTTTGTTCTGCTCTTGGCATCTCTGAAGCTGCTGCCTTCTCGCACCATATCGGCACTCAGGACATCTTTCTGCCCGGCATAGGTAACGGTATATTGCAGGCGACTGACGTACAGTTCCCTGTCGATGTATTCGATTGCTTTCCGGATCAGTTCCTCAGAATCAAAATCCACCGTATAGGCGTATTTGTGGTTGATCGTCTGCCAGAGCTTCTGGAACTCTGCCTTTTCAAACCGGTCGTTCAGCGGATTTTCCAGCACTTTCGGCTTGTTGCCATCCTCAAACATAGACTTGAGCATACTGTCATCATAAATTGCCTGCACAAGCGTGTGCACGCCCTCTTCAATGGGCTTCAGCGTTTCCGGCACCGGTGCAAGTGTTCCGGTCTGCACATCGTCCCGGTAGTCCTGCGTGACGTTATCCTGCTCATCCACATAGTTGTTGCGGACAAGGTACTGATAAATCGCCCGTGCCTGATGGTCATCCACCTTGACAGTTTTGCCATCCAGCCTGATGGTCTTGCCGGTAAAATATGCAATGTCTGCCTTGCGTGGGCGGTCATGCAGCACTGCTTCGGTCTGCTTTTGCAGTCCGTCTACAAATCCTGCATAGCTCTCGCTGGCAATAACGGTCAGGACGTTGATATCCTGCACCTTATCTCCCAGTACTTCCGCATCCATGCGGTTTCCGTCCTTATTCACGCACAGACGCAGACCACGGCCTACTTCCTGCCGCTTCTGCGTGGTGCTGTCGCTGTGCTTCAGGGTGCAGATTTGGAACACATTCGGGTTATCCCAGCCTTCCCGCAGGGCAGAGTGGGAGAAGATGAACCGGGTCGGCTCTTCAAAGGACAGCAGACGCTCCTTATTTTTCAGGATCAGGTCATAGGCAGAAATGTCATCCGACATATCTGAGCCACGCTTGACCGAACTGTTGACGCTGTGACCTTTCTTGTCGATGCTGAAATAGCCCTTGTGGACATCATGCACATCGGTTGAATCCAGATAGGCTGTATAAGCAGGGTCGAACAGGGTGCGATGCTCATTCAGAACCGAAAGATACTCCTGCTCAAAAATTTTGCCGTACTCGCCCAGCAGCTCGTTTCCTTCTTCATCGTACTGGCGGTATTTTGCCACTTCGTCAATGAAAAACAGGGAAAGCGTCTTGATGCCCAGTTTGAAAAGTTCCTGCTCTTTTTCAAAGTGCGAAAGGATCGTTTCATGAATCTGTACCCGGCGCATATCGTTTTCGGAAACGTCGCCGGTAACATCACCTTTGCGGATGGTGTCTCCGTTCGTAAAGGTCACAACGCCCGTGATCGGGTCGATTTCCGACACTACGAAGCCCTTGTACTGCTCCATTTCCCCGGATTTATAATAGAGATTATCGCCCACATCCAGCATATGGAACTCTCGCTTCGTGCCGTTCTGGTGGCTGACCTCCATCTCCACTTTTGCCCGTGGCGGATTCTTCGGGGAGATGATGATGCTTTCCAGATACAGATACTTGTCCGTACCACGCAGATTTTTGACCTCAAAGCCTTTGACTTCGATCTTTTTGACCAGCCGCTTGTTGTAAGCGTCCAGCGCATCCAAAACGTAAATCAGATTGTGCTGCTTGGCATGGGTAGCAGAGTAGTTCAGCGTGAAAAGCGGGGTGAATTTTTTCAGGGCTTTCTGGGTGGCGGAGTCCTCTTTGCCCATCTTCTGCGGCTCATCCAGAATCAGGATCGGACGGTTGGCGGCAATCACATCAATCGGGCGGCGGGAGCCGAACTCATCCCGCTTGGTGTAGATAATTCTCGCAGCGGCATCACCCTTGCGACCTTCCACGTTCTTGTCCTCGTTCATGGATGCCGCAAACGCCTGCGTGTTGATGATCATGACATTGATGCCGGAATTGCTGGAAAAGGAATCCAACTGATTCAGGTTGCTGCTGTTGTAGATAAAGAACCGTGCCTTTTTGCCGTAGCACTCCATAAAGTGATCGGCAGTGATCTCAAAGGACTTCTTTACGCCTTCACGGATGGCGATACTCGGCACAACAACGATAAATTTGCTCCAACCATACCGCTTGTTCAGCTCGAACATGGTCTTGATGTAAACATAGGTCTTGCCTGTGCCGGTTTCCATCTCAATATCCAGAGAACACCTGCCCAGCGGTGCCACCAACTTGTCCGACTGATGGATGTTTGCTTCTGCTTGCAACGCGCGGATGTTCTGAAGCAGCTCCTGGTCGGTCAGTTGGAGTGCTTCGTTCTTAAAGCCGGAATCGTTGATCAAATCCAGTAACTCCACCTGTGTTGCATCGTCCCCACTGGAAACAAGGCTCAACTGCTGCGACTGTGCAGACAGGTTTCCCATATCCCGCAGGTACGACACGCCTGCATTGTAGGGCTGACCCTGAAAGACCCGTGCCACCGCATCCACAGCATCCGTCTGGTACTGCTGAATCTTAAAACTAAACTTCATCTTTGTGGTTTACCTCCTGCTCCAGCATCAGGAACCGGTCAAAATCGCTCTCATACAGGCGATCCTGAATGACACGATACTTTTCGTATTCGGTTTCCGCATGGAGTTTTGCCTGCTCTGCGCTGATTTTACTCGGCCCGGTCAACAGCTCGTTGCCGTTGAACTCCAGAAAACCATCCAGCCGCTTTGCCCAATCTTCCATGCTCATTGGGATTTTGCGCTCGGCCTGCAACTCGGCATAATCCAGATAGAGCGACACAATGCGCTCCAGATAATTCATTTCTTCTTTGCTCAGATAGTTCTTGGCAATCGTCACATCTGCTTTCAGAATTTTCCCATCCGGAGCATTCTCCCATGTGGTCAGTCCCATGTGCTCTTTGGTGGCATCTGCTCGCTCATAAATCAGCTCTGCTGCGGTATGGCGATGCACCGCAAAATGCATCTTGTTCTGTACGGTCTGGAAGAAAAGCCGCGTCGTTTTTGCGTTTTTATCATAATCAAACGCGGTTGCGTACAAATCTGTGACTTTCTGGTAAAACTTGCGCTCCGACAGACGAATTTCCCGAATCTGCTGTAACTGCCGCTCGAAATATTCATCTGTAAACATGTGGCCTTTTTTCAGACGGTCAACATCCATTGTCCAGCCCTGAATCGTATGGTCTTTTACGATCTGGCCCGCCCATTTGCGGAACTGCACGGCACGCTGATTGTTCACCTTAAAGCCGACTGCAATAATCATTTGAAGATTGTAATGATCCTGCTTGCGGCTGATCTGCCGGGTCCCTTCGGTTTGAACTGTCAAGTATTTCTTGACAGTTGCCTCCGGCGTGAGTTCTCCATCCGCATAAATACGCTTGATGTGCTGTGAGATCGTTTGCTTTGACACATCATATAAGGTTGCCATCATCTTTTGCGTCAGCCAAATGTTTTCATCCTCATAGCGCATTTCATAGCTGGTATCACTATCTCCGGTAGAAGCCACGAAGGTCAAATATTCTGCCGCAGAGCTGTGGATGATTTCATTCTTTTTTTTCTCATTCATACCATAATACCTTTTTAATACGAAGACATACCAATCAGCCGTCTGGAATCGTCCAACAGATTATCATAGTGTAGCAGTTTTATGTCGCTTTCTTTTTTCAGCTGTCGTTGCAAAACACGAATTGCAGGATCATCAAAATCTTGCCTGCGGCCTGCAACTACCGCATAGTGCATCCGTGTAGGGTCATAGCGAAAGAATTCTTCGGTCAGAATCTTCGGTGTGTATTTTTTGAATTCTTCATACAGCACCGCATAATTTGCCGCAATAAAGGCTTGCCAGTCTCGAATCTGTTTCAGTCCCTTTCTGACAGTCATACCCCAATCGCCATCCTTTACCACGATATTATTGTATGGATTTTCAAATTCAACAAAGATAAACTGCCAGCCACCAGATGCCCGACCTGCCAAAAGATAATCTACTACATACTGTGTTCCCAGCGGAAACTCCTTAAACAAAACAGCTTCGTGATGACCAAAGGTATAGTTGCTGAAAATAGATGCAGGGATGTGATAGTATTTATTGTTTTGAATGTACCTCTTGATGTCAAGTTCTGAGATAGACCTATCTCTAAGCAATGCTTCAAAGCCATCACACTGAGCATTGAGTACTTTCTCATCCCTTAGCAACATGAAATCCATAAAGTTATTCGGAAAAAGGCTGGCGTAATAACGCCGGACAGCTTCCGGATAGTAGTGAAACATATTTTTCCGGCCAAACTGAGTTTTTCTAGCGGCATTTTCTTCGGCATCAATTCGCTCTTTTTCTTGTTCTTCTTCAGGGGCTAAAACCGTAAAGTCTCGATCATACAAGCCTTTCATTCTTAAAGAACCTTTCTTACTGTATCCGGGCTATAGGTTTCAAAAATCTGGTCAAAGTTCGTTGCAACACTGTCGTTTGCCATGGAGCTGTCACGGAACACGGCATAGTAGGGCTTCATCTGTGCAATGGCCTTGACGGTTTCCTCTGTCACATCATGGTCGAAGCAGGCCAGCAGGAACCCATCTGCCACATTGAACACCTTTTTGCCTGCGATTTCTTTTACCTCAATGGAGCTGGACAGCAGTACGCCCAAATCCAGCATCACCTGGAACAGCAAGTCCTCCGGGGTACGGTCTTCCTTCACGTTGTCCACCAACGAGAACAGATCCTGCTGACCGACTTCATCCGGCGTGTAGTAGACGTTTTCCATATTGCTTTCATCCAGACGCAGGCAGCGGAAGCCGATGTCCAAATCAGCCGGAGCCGTCAAACCGGCATCCTCTTTGATTTTCCGGCCCGCACGGCGGATACGCTCCTTGCCGATTTCGCAGATGTTCTTGTAGCCTGCCTTGTAGGCTTCGCTCTTTTCGTCCGTCTTTTCCGGCAACTGCACCATGATAAACTTGCGGTGCCCGCTGTCCTCGGCGTTCAGTTTCATTACAGCATGGGCAGTTGTGGCGGAACCAGAGAAGAAGTCGAGAATGATAGCATCTTTTTCAACTCCAGAAATGGTAATCAAATAGCTAACCAATTTTGACGGCTTAGGTGTATCAAACAAATTTTCTGGAAAAATATCTTTTAGCTCATATCTTGCAATTTTATTATCACCACCTCTTTCACGTGGCAACCATGTTTCTGGCGTTATTCCTCCCTTGACTTCCGTAATAAATTTTTTTTGCATAGGTCTTCCCGTTCCATCAGAACCAAATGTAATTCGGTTGTCAGCTAATAGATTTTGATAGCTCTCCTTATTTACAATCCACGATCTACTCGGCGGAGGTGAAAATTTCAACCCTGTTGGACCTGTAATTATATAATCACAGGATGCGCTATAAGTTCGTGCCGACAAGTCACTTGCACGCCATACACCACGTGGATCATTGTCCGGATTCTTATAAGCTTTTAGCTGTTCATCACTTCGTGGCAACAGACCTGGCATCCACACGTCAGAGTTTTTTCCATATAAAAGAATATATTCATGTGTTGCAGATACACCTTTGGCATCGTTAGCCGGTCCATACTTCTTCTGCCAAACAAATGTAGCAAGAAAATTCGATGTTCCAAAGACCTCATCGCACATGGCCATTAAGTTTTTCACTTCATTGTCATCAATAGAAATAAAAACAGCGCCGTCATCTGCAAGCAAATCCTTTGCAATTTTCAGGCGTGGATAAATCATATTGAGCCAGTCTGTATGGAAACGACCATTGCTCTCGGTATTCGTCACAAGGCGATTGCCTTCTTCATCATACTGACCGCTATTATCCATATAGTCCGCCGCACTCTGGGCAAAATCATCCTCATAGACAAAATCGTTACCCGTATTATACGGCGGATCAATGTAGATCATCTTGACCTTGCCCAGATAGGTTTCCTGCAAGAGCTTCAGCACTTCCAGATTATCGCCCTCGATATAGAGGTTCTCACTGTCAAAACCGCCGGGTGTGCCATCTTTGCCCACACTGTCAGCTGCCACCGGACGCAGCGTTGCCGTAATGGGCGCATTGGCCGCCAACATCGCCTTTTTCTTGTCCGGCCATGTAAACTGGTAACGCTCTTCCCGACCCTCCACGATGGAATCGGAAAGCTCCTGCCGCAAAACGTCAAAATCAATGGCATGTTCTACTTTGCCGTTGCGTTTCACCTCGGTAATGGCGTTGGGGAATAGCTTGCCAATTAAATCTATGTTGCGCTGTACGCCGTCAAGGCTGTGCATTTTTAGGGTTTCCATTTCAACGTTCTCCCTCATTCATATTTTGAATATTTTGATAGCAGACTGACCAATCTTAGCAAAAACGTTTTTGTCTCTGCATTAAATTCGCAATTTCCAACGAAACAATGATAATCATACCTTGTATAATCTTTTACGAAAATTGCTTTATATACAGCAACTGCTTTTTCTTTTATTGTTACGATTTCTTTTCCTTGCTGCTCTGATTCCGGTGCAGTATTATATATTTCGTTTCTTGAAAGCAATTCTCTAAAATAACCTATATAGTTGGAATCCATACATTCAAGTAGTTCTATCAGTTTCTCTGGATTATGTCCTGAAATTAGTTGATTATATGAAGTCACATCGCTTATCTCTAAAGCAATCAGAAGTGGAACCATATATGATGTACAAAATTGTGTAGCTAACCCTTCCGGATCACTAAAGCTAAATCTTCCGTCACTGTGCGTTAACTCATATTCTGCAATTCTTATGGCTTTTAGATATCTTGAAATTTCACGGAGAGAAAAATGGAACAGCTCGATAATTTTTTTACACACAACATCTACCGTATAGTAATCGCTTTGAAAATTGATGCTTTGATAGTATCGGTACATATTGGCTGGTGGAAGCGAAATTCTCAAATCAAAAAAGCGATCAAGATATCTGCACGAATCGAACGCGTTTCCGTAGTAATTTGAAATTGTATGTTGAAGTTCTTGTAAATTCACAGCAAATACAAATGTGATTCGTTCATTATCAAAATAATGCTTGATTTTTTCTAAAAGTTGCACGGCATAGTTAGGCTTGCAACGATCAAGCTCATCAATAATGACAACCAAACGGTCTGCTCTTTCTTCAAGTAAGTGGTCTAAAAATTCCACAATTGTACTGTGAATACTCTTGCTTTTCCGTAAATCATCAAGAACACTATCAGATTTCATTGATTCCAGCACTGCTGTTGTACTTTTTCCAGTAATACAATCTGCCAGAGCCGCTACCTTTTCAAAAATTTTATTGTCTTTCGGAAAAGGCGTTTTCTCATCTACCTGTTGAAGAATGGAGTATACCAGAGATAAGATAGGGTCTCCATCACTATCATTTTCCCACGCATCGTAGTAAACACAAAGCTGCGCTTGAAATTCTGGTTCTTTGCCGCTGTGATAGTTTTTCCAGACAGTTTTGACCTCATCTCTGTATTCACTCTTTGATTTTATTGGCGAACAGGATTCTAAAACCATTTTTACCTGCTTGACAAAAAAGGTCTTACCGCTTCCCCATGCACCATCAAGAGCAATCGAGCAGGAATCCTCCAAAGAGTTCAGTATATCCACAAACGCATGGATATCCGTATTTCTTCCAATCTGGTCGTTCTTGTATGTAGAAAGTAGGTTTTCTTCTGTTGGTTTCAGTTCAAATGATTTCATAACGTCTCCGTCTTCTTTTGTAGAGATTTCATCTGCTGTACCAGTTCAAATTTCTTCTTTGGTTGCTTTTCCTTACGGATTTTGGCTCCCAGTGCTGCGATCTGCTTTTCCAGCTGCTCTCGTTGCTTCTGCTGCTCCACACTGTCTTTCAGGGACGCACTTTCTCCTGTGCCAAGCACATCACCTGCGATCTGACGGACAAAATTCTCGTACACGGCATCCAGCGTAAGTCCATCCAGATGCACCGGCAGGTCGTCCTCGTCCAGCCAATCCGTAGAATAATAGCGATCAATCTTAAAGGCTGTCTTGCCCGCCGCAGCCTCCTTGTAGCCGATGACCGCCTGATACCTGCCCTCGTATTCCAGCAAAAAGAGGATGTGATACGGAATTTCCCGGTCGATTTGGCGCAGGACACTCTCATCCAGCTCCGGGGCAGACAGCCGTACCTCGAACACCTCGATCTCCGTCACCTGCTCGCCAGCAGCCAGATTCAGGGTAGTGGTCGCAATCTTATTGCGCCAGTAGATGATTTTGATCTGCTCGACAAAGGCTTTCTTCATAGCCGGAGTAACGGCGATGTTCTCATAGAACTTCTGCTTGGGGATACGCTTGTTAAACTCCGTGGATTTCGGCAATCCCAGCACGGCATCTCACCTCCAGACAATCATTTCACAACAAGGAAGCAAATCAGTTCAAAATCATCCAGCCCGGATATATTGCTCATCAAAGCGGATGTTCCACCGGCAGAGAACAGGCTGTCGATGTCGCTTTCTTCTTTGACATCAATGATCGAGTCAATGGCTTCACTCAGCAATTCGGACATTTCTGCCATGTCCTTTCCATCGTCTGTTTCCCGGTTGAAGCGTTCATACACCTCTTTGATTGGCTCAGTCTTTCCACGGCACAGCAGCCGGATATCGTCCAACATCTTTTTGGGGTTCAGGTAGTCGCAGATGATCTGCCCATCCATGCCGATGTAAACCATGTAGAACGGATGGATGCGGTTCCGATTGTCCACATTGACGCTGTTATTGATGTTTTTCAGCACGAAGATCACGCCCTCCGGCAGTTCATCCGTAGCTGGAACCACCGCATGAAGTCCACGGGGCTTCTTGTTCAGATCACCATTGTGCTTGATGTAATCCAGCAGGTCGAGCCGGAACTCGTTCAGGCCCAGATCCATAATGGAGATGCCGTCCGACATATCTTCGATGTCAACGACCTCTTCCTGCAAGCGTTTCAGCTGTGCCTTGCGGTACTCCAAATCGCCCTTTTCTTCGGGGTTGATAAGGTCATCATCTCCGGTAGAGGTCATAACTGTGATTTTCATGCGGGTCTCCACACGGGATTTCAGGTTGATGTAATCGTCCAGCGTCAGATCAGGCCAGAAATTCACAAGCTGGATGTACTGGTTTCTGCTGCCGATACGGTCGATTCGTCCAAAACGCTGGATGATGCGTACCGGGTTCCAGTGAATGTCATAGTTGATCAGATAATCGCAGTCCTGCAAGTTCTGGCCTTCAGAAATGCAGTCTGTTGCAATCAGCACATCAATCTCCGTGGCACTACCGGGCATCAGAACATCCCGGTCTTTGGAAATGGGAGAGAAGCAGGTCAGCACGTTGTTGAGTGTTGCCTTGAAGCCTTTGATCGTGGTACGTCCGTCAATCGAGCCGGTAATTACAGCGGTATTCAGCCCATATTTCTGCTTTACAAACGCACTCACATTGTCAAAGAGGTACTCTGCCGTATCCGAAAATGCAGAGAAAATCAGCACTTTTCTGTTGCCGGCATTGATCGGGTGCTCAATTTTTTCAGACAGCAGCTTGAACAGTTCTTGCAGCTTTGTGTCATGCTGCGGCGTGATATCTGCCACCATAAAGGTCAACAGCTCCAGAATTTCTGCATCTTTCCGAAGCTCCGTACGCCAGCTCTTCCAGTCCATATCCGCAAGGTCGATTTTGACTTTTTTGCCGACGGTGAAAAAATCAGTGTTTTCATCGTCCATGTCAAAATCGTCTCCGGCCATGTCGTATATATCCAGATCAGCGTGGCCGGAGCGTTCAAACTGGTCAATGGACTGAATCGTACCATCAATCAGTTTCTTGATGCGTATCAGGGTCAGCTGGAACGAATGTACAGAGCTTTCCAGCCGCTTCAGCAGGTTAATACTCATCAGCCTGCAAATGCCCTGCTCACGACCTCTCTGGGTCAGATTCTCACCCTTATTGTGCGTCAGCTCCTGATACTTCTGGAGCTTACTTGCGAAGATATAGTTGGAGGGCATATAGACGCACAAGCTCAGCTGAATCAGCTGCTCATAAATTTCGTTGTAGTTGATGGCATTATTCAGGTCTGTCAGACATGGCCGAACGGAGATCGGCTTCAACCGCTCTGGGAACTTTCCGATAGCGTTGGTGTTGTAGTACTTTTCGATATGCTTCCGAGAACGTGCGATGGTAACACTGTCCAGCAGCTCGAAGAAGTCGAAATCCAATGTCCGCAGCAGCGCATCCGTGGTTCTCTCTTCTGGTTTCAGCTTGCTCCATGCGTTAAAGGCTTTCTGCGCCTGCTTGAAGATGTCCTCAATGCTTTTTGAGGTGTTCAGCTTTTCATCCAGATACTCGGAGCTTCCCTCATAGGCAAGAGCCAGCTGATTTTTCAAATCCACAAAGCGGTTGTTGACCGGCGTTGCCGAAAGCATCAGCACCTTGGTCTTAACTCCGGCACGGATCACCTTGTCCATCAGCCGCTGGTAACGGTTGTCCTGCGTCTTGCTGTGCGTACCGATGCCGTTGCGGAAGTTGTGCGATTCATCAATGACGACCAGATCATAGTTGCCCCAGTTCAGGCGATCCAGGTCGAGGCCATTCGACTTTCCGCCGCTTCTGGACAGGTCTGTATGGAACAGGACATCATAATTCAGCCGATCCGATGCAATCGGGTTGTTCACATAGTTGTCCTTGTAGGTATTCCAGTTCTCTGCCAGCTTTTTGGGGCACAGCACAAGAACCGACTTGTTTCGATTCTCATAATACTTTACGACTGCCAGTGCGGTAAAGGTCTTGCCAAGGCCAACACTGTCCGCAAGGATGCAGCCGTTGTACTTTTCCAGCTTATTGATGATAGCAAGCACCGCATCCTTCTGGAAGTCGTACAGCAGACTCCAGATTTTGCTCTGCTTGAATCCGGTTGCCTCATTCGGCAGTTCGTCTTCTGAGATGTCGTCCAAAAACTCGCTGAACACATGATACAGCGTCATAAAGTAGATGAACTCCGGGGAATTTTCTGCATAAGCCGTGCTGATATTCTCCAGTACTACATCTGTGACATCCTGCATTTTGTCCCGGTCGTTCCACAGGGTATCGAACAACTTCATGTACTGCTGTGCGAACGGAGCCTCCATGCAGTTGACCATGTTGTAGCTGTTATTTCCGCGCTCACAGCCAATATCAACTGTCGTAAATCCGCCAATCGGCATATAGGCGGTCTGTGCTGCGCCGGAATCCACAGTCATGAAGCCCGCCATATTTTCACCGGTGGTGTTCGATTTGAACGTAGCCTTCCTTCTGATCCAGTCTGCACACTCCTTTGCGATGGCTCTCTGGGTCATCTCATTGCGCAGTTTGATTTCAAACTCTGTACCGTAAAGGCTCGTTTCACGAGAAATGCGGGGAATGTAGAACTCCCGCTTCTGCTTTTCAGCCTTTTCTTTCACAAACGTGGGGGATGTAAAGATAAATTCAAACTCGTCTATGGTTTCCAGCTGCTTCTTTAGCTCTTTGTAGGCATACATCGAAAAGCAGGCTGCCGCAATAGACACCCTGCTGCCTTTTTTGATCTCGACCCGTAAATCATCTCGAACGGTATTGGTGATGTTATCCAGAATTTTCATATCATCCACCGGCTTTATGCTTATCCGTATTTTTTATAGCCTTGACTATGAAAGCACTCTTACAAAACTCTATTTCTATTATATCACCCACTTTTTCCCCTGTAAACGAAAAAGCTGACGGTGTGTAGCGTGCAGCATCCATCAGCTTTTCGTGACACAAAAATCGGCACCCGCTTTTCAGCGAGTGCCGATTTTGTTACCCTATCATGCGCTTTGATTTTTGGCGTAAGTGGCGTAAGTTTGGCGTAAATCCGCTTTTGCGCGCTCCAAAAATCAAGGATTCATGCGGTTTTTTGGCAGCTATTAGTACATGCCGCCCATGTCACCGCCGGCGGGGGCTGCCGGTGCCGGGGGCTCCGGCAGGTCAGCGACCAGGCTTTCGGTGGTCAGAACCATAGCGGCAACGCTGGAAGCATTCTCCAGAGCGGAGCGGGTGACCTTGGTCGGGTCAACAATGCCGGCTTCGATCATATCGTCAACATATTCTTCCTTCTGGGCGTCATAGCCGTAGTTGGGCTTGCCGGCCTGCAGAATGTTGTTGATGATAACGCTGCCTTCCAGGCCAGCGTTTGCGGCGATCTGGCGCAGAGGAGCTTCCAGAGCCTTGCGGACGATCTTAGCGCCAGTGCGCTCATCGCCTTCCAGCTCGCTGACCAGCTTATCAACAGCGGGGATAGCGTTGATGGTAGCGGTGCCGCCGCCAGCAACGATACCCTCTTCAACAGCAGCCTTGGTTGCGTTCAGGGCGTCCTCGATGCGGAGCTTCTTATCCTTCATCTCAACTTCGGTAGCAGCGCCGACCTTGATGACAGCTACGCCGCCAGCCAGCTTGGCCAGGCGTTCCTGCAGCTTTTCACGGTCAAAGTCAGAGGTAGCGGAAGCGATCTGGGAACGGATCTGGGCAACGCGGTCAGCAATGGCCTGCTTATCGCCAGCGCCACCGACGATGGTGGTGTTCTCCTTGCCAACCTTGACCTGGCGGGCGCTGCCCAGCAGCTGGATGGTAGCGTCCTTGAGCTCATAGCCCAGGTCGCTGCTGATGACGGTGCCGCCGGTCAGGATGGCGATATCCTGCAGCATTTCCTTGCGGCGGTCGCCAAAGCCGGGAGCCTTGACAGCAACCACATTCAGGCCGCCGCGCAGACGGTTGATGATGAGGTTGGACAGTGCGTCGCCCTCAACATCCTCAGCGATGATGAGCAGCTTGCGGCCGGACTGGATCACGGACTCCAGCAGAGGAACGATATCCTGGAACACGCTGATCTTTTTATCGGTGATCAGCACGCTGCAGTCCTCGTAAACGGTTTCCATCTTCTCGGTATCGGTGACCATGTACGGGGTAACGTAGCCACGGTCAAACTGCATGCCTTCCACTACCTCGGTGTAGGTTTCAGCAGTGGTCTTGTTCTCCTCAATGGTGATCACGCCGTCAGCAGTAACCTTTTCCATAGCGTCAGCGATCAGCTGGCCGATCTGTGCATCACCGGCAGAAACGGTGCCGACACGGGCGATATCCTTGCTGCCGTTGACTTTCTGGCTGTGTGCCTTGACGGCCTCAACAGCGGTGTTGACAGCCTTCTGGATGCCGCGCTTGATGTCCATCGGGTTTGCACCGGCGGTAACGTTCTTCATGCCCTCGGTAACAAGAGCCTGTGCCAGAACGGTAGCGGTGGTGGTGCCGTCGCCGGCAGCATCGTTGGTCTTGGTGGCAACTTCACGCACGAGCTGTGCACCCATGTTCTCGAAAGCGTCTTTCAGCTCAATTTCCTTTGCGATGGTAACGCCATCGTTGGTGATGACCGGGCTGCCGAACTTCTTGCCCAGAACAACGTTGCGGCCTTTGGGGCCCAGGGTGATCTTAACGGTATCAGCCAGCTGGTCAATGCCGGCGCAAAGAGCCTTGCGGGCATCTTCGCCCTGCTTAATCTGTTTTGCCATAAATCAGCATCTCCTTTTATCAGTAAGAACAGTTAAAGTTTACTCAACGATTGCCAGGATATCGCTCTGGCGGACAATGGTGCATTCCTCGCCGTCAACCTTGACTTCGGTGCCGGAGTACTTGCTGGTGAGGACCTTATCGCCAACCTTGACGATCATCTCAACGTCTTTGCCATCGACATTGCCGCCGGGGCCGACTGCGATAACTTCAGCAACCTGCGGCTTTTCCTTGGCGGAACCGGTCAGGATCAGGCCGCCCTTGGAGGTCTCTTCTTCTTCAACGAGTTTGATCACAACGCGATCAGCAAGAGGTTTGATTTTCATGATGAAATATCCTCCTATAATTAAAGTTTCTTTGAAACATTTTGTTTAGCACTCTTTTCTCTTGAGTGCTAAATCTATTATAGCGTTCCTTTACCAAAAATCAACCCCTTGAAGTATAAAATTTTTGTGAACAGTGTTTTTTGTCGTTTATTCGTTGTAATTTATTAGCGTTCCGGGCTGTTTTCTATCTGTTTTTTGGTCTTGGCTGGCAGACTGCCCGGCTGAATGGCACACTGGCACTGCAAATAAAGGCGTGCTTTGGTGGGGATCAGCCTTCGCCGGGGCGGTGCCAGTGCAGGGTAAGCTCCGCCCGCAGCACCCCCTGCGTGCTGCCATAACGGTTTTGCAGCCAGAAACACAGGTCGAGCGGGTCGGCATCCGGGCCGTTTATTCCGTACAGCGCCGTTATCAAACCGTCAAATTCCCGGTTGGCGGCTGCGGCAAATGCCACCTGCAGTTCGGCATCCGGGCGGGCGGCGGGAGTCAGGTCTTTCAGTTCCACATCCCGCAGGGTCAGGTTTACCCGCACGCTGCCGGGGGCCAGTACCTGCACATCGGCGGCGGCTTTGGCGGCAAGGTACAGGTCATCCGGCAACGTGCAGTCCAACCGATGGGCCTGGCCGCACAGAATAGCCGCCAGCTGGGCAGCCAACGGGCTTTGCGTCTGGCGGGCTGTATTGGCAGCGGTATCATAAAACAGCATGGCGTATTCCCCGCCCGCACTGACGGGCACAGCGGCGGTTTCGGCGTTATCAAACAGGGTTTGCAGGCCGCAGTGCAGCTGCTGCTTTTCTTCCAGAGCTTTCAAGTTTCCGTACAAGGTCGGCGTTTGGTCCTGGATGGGCATCTGCACGGCAGGATCCAGCACAAACACGGCGATTTCCGGCGCGGGGCGGGCGGTGCTTTGCAACAGCTGAGCGATTTCTTCTGCCAGCGGCCAGCTGCACCCGGCAGGCAGAACGGCAAGGTCCATCAGGCCGTAAAACGGCTGGCCGTTCATGGTTTGGGCGGCGGCATTCCAGGCGGCAGCACAGGTAGCGCCGCTGCCGGTAAAGGTTTTGCAGGCGGCGGAATCCTCGCTTTGCTGGTCACTGGTCAAAAGCGTGACCGTGTAGCCGGCATCCTGCGCGGTAAAAAACACCGCCCGCACAATTTCCCTGTGGGAAAGCAGCTGCCCGCCGCAGCCCGCCAACAGGCAGCCCAGCAGCACCGCCGCCATCAGGCGGGATGTTTTATGCATGATACCAGCCATTGGCAGCCTCCTGTTACCATCACAACCGCAGCGAAGCCCCAGCAGACGGCACTGCGCCAATAAAATGCCTGTTCCAGCGGCACGGTGCGCAGCACAGCACACAACAGAGCCATGCCGCCAAAGTACAGCGGGTAACGGTCCAGCCCGGCGGCAGCGCTGCCCGCCCCGGCGCGGCCACCCCACAGTTCCACCATGGCATACAGGTACAGTGCCAGCCGCACCGTGACTGCCATGCACCACAGCAAAATTTGCAGCCATTCCAGCCGGTTAAAAATTGAAAGCGCCCCGCACTGTGCAGCCCCCTGCACCGGGGTTTGGCGGGTGGGCATGGCCGCGCCAAAAAACAGCTCCAGCAGCAGGTGGACCGCGGCATCAAAGCCCAGTGCTGACGCGGCAAATGTTACTGCCTTGCGGCAGCGCTGGCCGGGCTGCGGAGGCCAAAGGGCAAACAGCAGATATTCCGGCGGGAGCGCCAGCTGAGAAACAAACGCCGCCTGCCAGTCCTGCCCTGTCAGCGGTGCCGCATGCAGGTTGGGTACACGCAGGCGCGGCGCGACCGAGAGTACCATGATTGCCATACACGCGGCACCGAACACCAACAAGGCGTTGGCCGTCTGGCGCAGGGCGGGCTCCCGCCGGAGGTAGATGACCGGTGCCAGCACGACAAAACAGGTGCCCGCCAGCCCCAGTGTACCGGGGTACACGCTGCCAAACAGGGCGTGCAGGCGCAGAATTTCCAATGCTGAACTGATTGCCAGCAAAACACAGAGAACTTTTTGCAGCAGGGTGTTTCCCTGCCAGCTGGTCGACACTAACAGAAGCACAGCGGCCAGCACCGCCGCGCTGGCGGGCAGAGCCAGCAGCCCTGCCCGCGCCCAATAACCGGTGTGCAGCCGCAGCAGCGTATCGGCCAGAATGCTGAGGAGCAGCACGGGGTAAAAATCCACATTACTCTTTTGCATGGCGCGGCAGCACCTCCCCTTTTTGTGCCAGGCGGGACCAGATGGCCCGCACAAAACCATCCCGCAAGGCTGCCTTGCCCGGCGGCATGAGCGGGTAAAGATAATCATAACCGAACGGGTCGCTGCCGCAGGCCATGGCCAGAATCAGCAGCGCCCCGCAGGCCAGCCCCGGCACACCGAACAGTCCCGCCAGCAGTATGACCGCAAAGCGGAACAGAATTGACTGTTCATACAGCGCCGGGACTGCCAGGGTGGCGATGGTAGCCGCCGCGGCCATGGTGAGCACCGGCACGCTGATGATGCCCGCCGAGACAGCAGTTTCGCCAATGATGAGCGCCCCCACAAGGCTGACGGTGTGGCTGATGGATTTGGGGGCGCGCAGCCCGGCTTCACGCACAATTTCCAGCAGCAGGGTCACGGCCAGCATTTCCGGCATGGGCGGTAGCGGCGTGGAGGCTTCGCCCTGGGCCAGTTTGGCCAGCAGGTGCACGGGGATCAGCTCCGGCGCAAAGCTGACCGCCATGACATACAGCCCCGGCCCAAACACCGCCAGCAAAAACGCCAGATATTTGAGCAGGCGGATGAGACCGGCAAACACTGCGCCGGAAGAATAATCGTCCAGGCATTCAAAGTGCTCGGCAAAAAAGCTGGGCACCACCATGGCAAGCGGGCTGCCGGATACAAGGATAACGATTTTGCCCTCACAGATGCGGGCGCAGGCGGTGGCCGGGCGCTCGGTATAGGCTGCCGCGGGGAAAAGGTTGAGCTTGTCCTGCTTGAGGAACGAGGCAAAATAGGTGCTGTCCAGCAGGACGGGGATTTGTACCCCGGCCAGCCGCTGTTTGAGGGTTTGCACCACATCCGCCGGGGCCAGGGCGGTATCATAACAAATGGCGTACTCGGTTTTGGCACGGGTGTTGGCGGTGCAGATCTCCGCCGTAAAGCTGCCGGTGCGGAACTGGCGGCGCAGCTGGGAAATGTTATTGCGCAGGTGCTCGGTAAAGGCATCCTGCGGGCCGCGCATGTTGCCTTCCCCGCTGGGGTTGGTCACGCTGCGGCCCGGCATATCCTGGGTGGAAAACGCCAGCGCCTGGCCGCTGCCCTCCGCCAGCAGCACGGCCATGCCGCCGGCGAGGGCTTCCACCAGCTGGGTACGGGTGGTGATGGGGGTTTGCTCTGTGGGTAGGCAGCTTTGCTCTGCCAGGTACTGCACCAGCTGCGGCCCGGCCTTGCAGCCCGGCACGCCTTGACCCAGTGCGTGCAGCACCATGATGCAGAGTTTTTCCGGCGAGGAAAGCCCCGCAAACATGGCGATGCAGCAGCGGCAGCCGCAAATCGTAAAGCTTTTGGTATAGAAATCCGATGAGCCGCCAAACATAGTTTGCAGAAACGCCTGATTTTCAGCAAGGGCCTGCCCCAGCGGCTGGTTATCCGCAGTTGTCATGTAATCACCTTCCCTTGCTGTTCAGTGTGACCCAAAAACGGCAGGGATAAACGCAGGAGGTGTTTTTATGCTTGCATCGGTTTTGCATACCGTAATTATTTATGCTGTGGTTATTTTTGCCATGCGGCTGATGGGCAAGCGGCAGCTGGGGGAATTGCAGCCATCCGAGCTAGTAACAACGTTCATGATTTCCAATGTTGCCTCCATCTGCATTGATGAGCCGGATTTGCCGCTGCTTTCCAGCCTGGTGCCGATTTTATTGATTGCGGCGCTGGAAATATTGAACTCAACCGCCGCCTATTACCTGCCCGGCTATGCGGCGCTGCTGTTTGGGAGACCGGTGACGGTAATCCAGGATGGGCAGATCCGGCAGGATGCACTGCGGCATCTGCGCATGACGCCGGGCGATCTGATGGAAGCGCTGCGCGGCAAGGATATTTTTGACCCGCGGCAGGTAGTATGGGGTGTGGTGGAGCCCAACGGGAGCATCAGCGCCGCGCAAAAAATGGCGGACGACAGTCCGCTGCTGCCGCTGTTGGTAGACCAGGAAGTTTACCCCGAAAATCTGGCCCAGCTGGGGCGCAATGAAGCCTGGCTGGATACTGACCTTGCCAGGCGCGGGATGCGGCGGGCAGAGGTACTGGCTTACCTTGGCAATAAGGAAAGCTGCGTTGTGATACAAAAAAAGACCGCCCAGAACGGGCGGTCTGAAAAACCGGAAAGTACAGGTGGTTTTTGAATGAAGCGCAACTGGTATGCCATCGCCATTCTGGTCCTGCTGGCGGCGGTGCTGCTTGGCTGCAAACAGTATGTAAGCGCCACTGCGGGCAGCCTGCGTGCCCAGGTGCAAAGCGCTTATGCGCAGACACTGACGCAGCAGTACCCGCAGGCGCAGCAGGCTTTCCGGCAGGCCGCGCACAGTGCAAGGCAGGCCAGCAAAAAGCTGGGGCTGCTGGTGCGCCGCAACGCGCTGGATCGCATGAACGAAACCATGGCGGTTTTGTCGCAGTATGCCAACCCGGAAAACCAGGCCGACCTTGCGGTGGAAGCTGCACGGGTGCTGGCGCAGATCGACCAGCTGGAGCAGTGCTTTACGGGCACATTTTAGCCCTGCATGCCGCCGTTTTTGGCGCGGGAATCCAGCATGTCTTTCAGCTCATCCATAAAGGTGTTGACATCGCTGAACTGGCGGTAGACGGAAGCAAAGCGCACATAGGCAACGTCGTCCATCTTTTTCAGCTGCTCCATGGCAAGGTCCCCAATATAGACGGAGGTCACTTCCCTGTCGTAAGAGTTCAGCAGCACCTGTTCAATGCGGCTGACGGCGGCATCCAGCTGCTCATAGCTGACAGGGCGCTTTTCGCAGGCGCGCAGCATGCCGTTGAGCAGTTTCTGGCGGTCGAACACTTCACGCGAACGGTCTTTTTTGATGACCATCAGGGGCACAGTTTCCACGATCTCATAGGTGGTAAAGCGTTTTTTGCAGGAAAGGCACTCGCGGCGGCGGCGGATCTTTTCGCCGTCCTCCGTGGGGCGCGAATCAATTACCTTGGATTCATCGGCACCGCAGTACGGGCAACGCATAGCAAAGTTCCTCCTGGTTTACGCTTTCTTGGGGGCGGGGGCAGCCTTGCGGGTCTTATAGCTGACCCACAGCTGGGTTGCAATACACATGGTGCTGTAAACACCGCTGACCATGCCAAACAGCAGCGGCACCGCAAAGGTGAAGATGCTGTCCAGCTTGAAGATGATGGACACCACGCAGACGATTGCCAGTGCAATGCAGGTGGTGATACTGGTCATCATGGAACGGCCAAAGCTCTGGTTGATGGACAGGTTGACCAGCTCCGGCAGGGACATCTTTTTGCCGTAAAGGCCGTTGTTCTCGCGGATACGGTCATAGATAACAACGGTATCGTTGATGGAGTAGCCCAGAATAGTAAGCATAGCTGCAATAAAGTTGCCGTTGAGGGGAATGCGCAGCAGAACAAAGACGCCGTACACAACAAACATATCGTGCAGCAAAGCAACGATTGCCATGGCACCGGCGGACCAGCCGCCAATGCGGCGGAAACGTACGGCAACGTACAGCAAAATCAGCACGCAGGCAGCCACAACAGCCACAACGCTCTTGGCCAGAAACTCGTTGCCGATGGTGGGGTTGACGTTGCTGACTTCCTGCTGGACAAACTGGTTGTCCGGGTAGGTGGTGTTCAGGGTTTCGATCATGCTGTCCAGCTGCTCGGTGGAAAGGGTCTCGCTGCCGGGCAGGTTGATGGTCAGGGTCTGTGCACCGGAAACATCAGTGCCGGTCTGTACGGTCAGGTTGCTCTGGCCCAGCTCGGCGGCTACCGTCTGCTTGACATTGTTCAGGTCAACATCGCCCTGGTAGCCAACGGTAACCATAGCGCCACCCTTGAACTCGATATCCATGGTAACGCCGAAGACAAAGCTGAACACCAGCACCACGGCAACCAGAACGCCGGAGAAGGTGTAGAACTTCTTGCGGTTGCCGACAAAGTTGATGTTGGGGCACTTGTAAGTCTTTTTGCCATCCTTGGAACCGCCATACAGAACGGGGTTGCGGAACACCTTGCAGCGGGATGCACCACGGATCATAATGCGGGTTGCAAACACGCCAAAGACAAAGTTGAGCAGAACACTGGTGAGCAGCGTGAAGCCGAAAGAGTAGATGCTGCCAGCCGTGGAAGGACCAAACATAAAGAAGATGGGGTTGAACACCTTGCCCCAGAAGCCATCGGTGGGGCCAAAAGCACCCATCAGCAGGGCTGCAACGATGACGATGGTCACGTTGCCGTCAATGATGGGGGTCAGGCCCATCTTGAAGCCGCTGGCGATAGCTCCATCCAGCGTTTTGCCGTTGCCAAGCTCTTCTTTGATGCGCTCAGCGGTGATAACGTTGGCGTCAACGCCCATACCGATACCAAGGATGATACCGGCGATACCGGGCAGGGTCAGCGTGGAGCCATTGAACACGGTGAAGTAACCGGAAACAAATGCCAGCGTGGCGACAACCTGGCCAAACAGAGAGATGACCGCAATGGTACCGGGCAGACGGTAACGCACGATCATGAGCAGAGCCACAAAGGCAAAGGCAATGATGCCGGCCAGCACCATCACATCCAGGCTCTTAGCGCCCAGGGTGGGGCTGATGGTGGAGAAGCTTTCGGCCGAGAGGGCAAAAGGCAGAGAACCGGAGTTAATCTGGTTTGCCAGCGCGGTGACCTGGTCCTGGGTGAAAGAACCTTCGATCACAGCGTTGCCATCCGTGATGGCAGTCTTGACGGTAGCGGTGGAGATGTTCTCGCCGTCCAGCCAGATGGAGATGGTGCCGTTGGACTGGGCTGCCAGCTCGGTGGTGGCCTCAGCAAACTTTTTGGCACCGTCAGCGCTGAACTGCAGCTGAACAACATAACCGTTCTCCTGGTTGTAGCCTGCGGTTGCGGACGTCACATCGTCACCGCTCAGGATCTCTTCGCCGTCGGCAGTAGAGCCCTTGCGGAACACCATCTCGGCGGTGGTGCCGATCTCGTCAATGGCGGTCTGGGGATTAAAGTCGGTTTCGCCGGTTTTCCAGGGGAAACGGACGATGATGCGGTCCTTGTTATAGTCCACATAATCCTCATAGTCGGTAATGCCAAGGCCGACCAGACGGTCTTCGATGACGGTTTTGGCCGCGGTCATCTGGTCATCGGTGGCTTCCACACCGTCAGCCGGCATGAACGTCACGTCCACGCCGCCGCGGATGTCGATACCGAAGCGGATATCCTCCGCGCCCTTGATGTAGACGTTCTTGGTATCGCCGTATGTGTAGCTCACGCCGAACAGGGCGGTAAACGAGAACACGACGATCAGCAGCGCCGTGACAATCAGATGCCACGACTTCCCTCTCTTATTCATATGTACCTCCAAACATTGCCCGCGCACCGGCACGGGCGGGGTTTTATTACCGGCGTATGCGCGTTGCCGCACACCGCCATGCAGGGAAGCAGCCGCCTGCCGGAAAGCAGGCGGCTTTTTCCCTTTTTACAGGCGCACCCGGCCGGGAAAACCGGGCGTACCTGTTTTAACTATGTAGGATGGCTGCTTATTTTATTCTGCCAGCAGCTTTTCGACCACAGCCAGGCGCACGCAGACGGTGAGCAGCATGGATGCGGTTTCTACCTCAGACAGACTGGGGTAAGTGGGGGCAATGCGCAGGTGGGAATCCTGCGGGTCAATGCCATAAGGGAACGCTGCGCCAGCGCCGGTCAGGGTCAGGCCGCAGTCCTTGCAGAGCTGGGCCACACGCTTGGCACAGCCGGGCATGACATACAGGCTGATGAAGTATCCGCCTTTGGGATTGGTCCAGTGGGCGATATCGCCGCAGGGGGTCAGCTCATGGGCAAAGGTGGTTTTGACTGCGTCAAAGCAGGGCACCAGGCGGCGGCGATGCTTAGCCATATGCTGCAGCACGCCGTCCTTGTTCTTCAGGAAGCGGACATGGCGCAGCTGGTTCATCTTGTCATAGCTGATGATCATGACAGAGAAGCGCTTGCAGATATAAGCCAAAGATTTTTCACTGCATGCCAGGGCAGAAACACCAGCGCCGGGGAAGGTGATCTTGCTGGTAGAGGTGAACATGAAAACGCGGTCCTCGGTGCCATACTGCTTGCTTTCATTCAGCAGCACCGGGGTCTCGATGATTTCATCGGTCAGGTGGTGGACAATGTAAGCTTCGTCCCAGAAAATCTTGAAATCCGGGGCAGCGGTCTTCATGGATGCAAAGCGGCGGATGGTTTCATCGCTGTAGACATAGCCATCGGGGTTGGAGTACTGCGGTACGCACCAGATGCCCTTGATGGTGTCGTCTTCGGCAACCAGCTTTTCCACCATATCCATATCGGGGCCGTCCGGCGTCATGGGGATCGTGATCAGCTCAAAGCCAAACTCCTCGGTGATTTTGAAATGGCGGTCATAGCCGGGGGCCGGGCAGAGGAACTTGCGGTGCTCCACCTGGGACCACGGGCAGGGGGATTCCGGGAAGCCAAAGGTATGACCTATGCTGATAAGATTGTACATCAGCTGCAGGCTGGAGTTGCCGCCCACAAAAACCTCGCTGGACTTAACGCCCATCACATCGCCAAACAGGGCGCGGGCTTCTTCCAAACCTTCCAAGTTGCCATAATTGCGGGCATCATAGCCATCCTCGGTGGTATAGTCACTCATTTTCAGCAGATCCATGGCCAGGTCCATCTGATGAGGGCCTGGTTTACCGCGGGCCATGTTGAGCTTAAGGCCCTTGGCCTTGAACTCGGCATAGGATTGTTCCAGCGCAGCCTTTTCTGCACGGAGCTGGTCTTTGGACATTTCAAAATAATTTGCCATAATCATTTCCCCTTAGATCGTGGGCTGCCATGGTGCTGCACGCGCACAGGGCAGGTCCAAGTACGTTTCCCTCTTGTGTCCGCTTGTATGCACAGAGCATACAGTTTTCAGACATACATATTAGTATAAACGAAACGGCCACAATATACAAGCAGTTTTGAAATTTTTCCCACAAAAAGCAGGCGGTTTTTGGCCCAAAAGCAGGTAAAGAAGAATGGATAACCAGCCATAGATTTCTATATTGACCTTTCAGCGTGGACATGTTACACTTTTGTTGTAATAAGTTGTACGCATATTTATTCATGAGCTCAACTTTTGTCCGGCCGGGCAGCACAACTGGAGTATGGTTATGGAACAGCATGTCACCTTCCGGCGCGTGGCCGGTATGCTGGTGGGCATTGTGATCATCAGCCTTGGTGTTGCCCTTTTCAAGTTTGCCCATCTGGGCAACGACCCTTTCAACGCGCTCAACATCCGCTCTGCGGAGCTTGCCGGGCTGACCCTTGGCGTACAGAACCTGATTTATAACGCGGTATTTTTCACGGTGCAGATGATTTGGGGCCGCAGATATGTCGGCTTTGGCACCGTTGCAAATGCCGTTTGCTGTGGGTTTATCATCACGTTTTTCTATGATTTCCTCACTGCGCATTTTGCACAGGCCGCTACCCTGCCCGCACAGCTGGCGTGGGTGGCTGCGGCTGTGGTGTGCACCTCACTTGGCATTTCGCTGCACCAGACCTCCGATTTGGGGGTTGCCCCGTATGATTACCTGGCGCTGGGCCTGCGGGACCACACACCACTCCCCTATTTCTGCTGCCGCCTTTTTACGGATACGCTGTGCGCATTACTGGCTTTTTTGCTGGGCGGGCTGCTGGGGCTGGGCACCCTGATCTGTGCGTTCTGCCTGGGACCGCTGATCCAGTTTTTCAACACCCATGTTTCCGAAAACGTGTTGCAATATGTTCCAACCGGGCAGCAGGCATAATATTTACCAGCGGCGCAATTATAATTTTGCAGCGGCGGCAGCTTTGGCTTGCCGCTGCTTTTGGTTGTTTAATGGCATTTTATCTAAATTTGGTGTAAGATATAAGGCAATACCGCATAATTCTAAGTGCCGATACGGCGAGCGAGGTGCGGCAGATGCTAAGCCAAAAGCGCAGATAATACTGGATGTCTTATCGAGCATTTTGGCAACGCAGATGCCGTGCCGCAGCTGCCGGAGCGGTGCTTAAGCCGCAAGGCGGGAATTGTGCGGTGTTGCCATAAGAAAACATAGATTTAGGAGCGTAACAAAACAAGATGGCACAACAAAACAAGAGCAATTCCCTGACCGAAGGCAGTGTAGCGCGCGGCATGCTGCTGTTTGCGATCCCTATTTTTATCAGCAATTTGTTCCAGCAGCTGTACAACGCGGCAGACTCGCTGATTGTGGGCAACTTTTTGGGCGGCGAGGCGCTGGCGGCAGTTGGTTCTTCCGGCAGCCTGATTTTCCTCTTGACCGGCTTTGTGAACGGCGTAGCGCTGGGTGCCGGTGTGCTGATTGCCCGCTACTTTGGCGCAAAGGACTGGGAGAGCCTGGAAAAAGCCATCCACACCACGGTGGCGCTGGGCCTGGCCGCCGGGGCGGTGCTGACGGTTGTGGGCGTGATTTTGACCCCGCAGATCCTGCACTGGATGGGCACGCCGGAGGATGTTATCGGCAACTCGGTCGCCTACTTCCGCACCTACTTTTTGGGTTCCATTGCAGTGGTCATGTACAATGTGGGTGCCAGCATTCTGCAATCGGTCGGCAACAGCCGCAGCCCTATGAAGTACCTGATTACGGCATCGCTCATTAACATTGTGCTGGACCTACTGTTTATCGGCGTACTGGGGTACGGCGTGGCTGCGGCCGCATTTGCCACGATTATCTCCCAGTCAGTCAGTGCCATTCTGGCATTCTCCAAGCTGATGCGCAGCAAGGAAGCCTGGGCTGTGAGCTGGCGCAAGGTTCGGTTTGACGGCCCCATGCTGCATGGCGTTATTTTGCAGGGCCTGCCCTCCGGCATCCAGAACTCGGTCATCTCGCTGGCAAATGTTATTGTGCAGGCAAACATCAACTCGTTTGGCGCACTGGCCATGGCCGGGTGCGGCTCTTACAGCAAGGTGGAAGGTTTTGCTTTCCTGCCGGTCACCTGCTTTTCGATGGCACTGGCCACTTTTGTCAGCCAGAATGTGGGTGCGGGCAAGCCTGACCGCGTGCACAAGGGTATGCGTTTTGGCGTGATTTGTTCGATTACGCTGGCCGAGTGCGTCGGCGTTGCGGTTTACCTGCTGGCGCCTTGGCTGATTGGTGCGTTCAGCAGCGAGGCCGATGTGGTCGCCTTTGGCGTGCGGCAGGCCCACACCATTGCGCTGTTCTACTTTCTGCTTGCGTTCAGCCACTGCTGCGCCGGCATCCTGCGCGGATTGGGCCGCCCCATTGTGCCCATGGCCGTTATGCTGGCGGTCTGGTGCGCATTGCGCATTACTTACATTACGGTAACGCTGCACTTTATCCATGATATCGGGGTCATCTTCTGGGCATACCCTCTGACCTGGAGCATCTCTTCTCTGCTGTTCCTGCATTACCTGCGGCATTGCACGATTCCCCGTGTCGGCGGCGGTGCACCGCACGATATGAAAGATGTGTGATGTGGGCGGATACAAAAGCACATCACATATAAGGCAACACCGCACAATTCCCGCCTAGCGGCTTAAGCACCGCTCCGGCAGCTGCGGCACGGCATCTGCGTTGCCAAAATGCTCGATAATGTCGGGTTGCGGTACCCGCATCGTGCTTCGGGGGCAAAAGCCCCTCGCACTCTGCGACCGCTGCCCCTGCTTCGGTTCGCTGTTTCCGCCACTGGCGGCGCTCACCTTTGCAGCATCCAGTATTATCTGCGCTTTTGGCTTGGCATCTGCCGCACCTCGCTCGCCGTATCGGCACTTAGAATTATGCGGTATTGCCCTAAAATAGCGGGTACACTGCCACATGAAGTGAGCTGCTTTGCCGTTCGCCGCAAATAAACCATTCGCTTTTTTACACTCTGGGTGGCAGGACTTTGCGGATTGACAATTCCCCCGTTTTGCGCTACAATACCATACAGTTAGCCGCCGTGGCGGAACTGGCAGACGCAAGGGACTTAAAATCCCTCGGTGGAAACATCGTACCGGTTCGATCCCGGTCGGCGGCACTGGCTGAGCCTTACCGGATTTTCCGGTAAGGTTCTTCTTTTTTATGGGGTTCCCCTTTGCATAACCGCTGCAGCCACGGCCAACACTGATTGGAAAGCGGTGGGCGGGGCCGGCTCGCATTTGTTATGCCTAACCGCCATTTCTGTGGTCACCGAACGCCAAAAATCGCCCGATTCGTCCATTTTTGGTGCAAAATTGCAGGGTTTGTACCAGTTTTTGCGGTTTGCCCTTGACGCAAAGAAATTGTTGGAATATAATAAGCACCGTTAATCCTAGAGTTTTTATAGGATATGAAAATAACAAAGGTGCCCGGCACACCGCCGCCTGCCTGCTTTGCGCTGCAAACGGATGGCTGCACCGGACGCCGAACCAAGCTGCGGGTTTGCCTGCGGCTTTTTGAAATACAAACGCTCACCTTATTATAAAGCGAGCAGGAGGCAGTTTTTATGGCAGAGCAAGTTTTGAACGTAACCGGTCTGGCCGCACGCGTGGAAGACAAACAGCTGTTGCACGGCGTGGATCTTACCATCAACAAGGGCGAAACCCATGTGCTGATGGGCCCCAACGGCGCAGGCAAATCAACCCTGGGCTATGTTTTGATGGGTGCCCCCAAATATACCGTGACCGGCGGCCAGATCCTGTTCAAGGGCGAGGATATCACCCATGAATCCACCGATAAGCGCGCCAAGGCCGGCATGTTCCTTTCTTTCCAGGAGCCGCTGGAAGTTCCCGGCCTGACGCTGGAAGGCTTTATCCGCAGCGCATTGCAGCAGAAGGTCGGCCATGTGCGTTACTATGACTTCAAGAAAGAGCTGGCCCGCTGCATGGACATTTTGCAGATGGATGCTTCTTACGCAGAGCGCAGCCTGAACGTTGGTTTTTCCGGCGGCGAAAAGAAAAAGGCCGAGATTTTGCAGCTGATGATGCTCAAGCCCTCCCTCGCCATTCTGGACGAGACGGACTCCGGCCTGGACGTTGATGCCGTGCGCCTGGTTTCCAAAGGCGTGGAAGAATACCAGAAAGACCACAACGGCGCTTTGCTGATCATCACCCACAGCACCCGCATTCTGGATGCGCTGTCTGTTGATTACACCCACGTGCTGGTCAACGGCAAGATTGCTGCAAACGGCGATGGCAGCCTGGTGGAAGAGATCAATGTGAACGGCTACGAGCGCTTTGAAAAGATGGCGGAGGCCTGAGAAATATATGGCAGAAGTAAACGAAGCAAAACGCGAAAAATCGCAGGTTGAGGACATTAACCGCAGCCTGTATGATTTCCGCTATGAGGAAAAAGACGCCTACAAGGTAGACGCTGGCCTGACCCCCGCCATTGTAGAGCAGATTTCCCGCGAGAAGAACGACCCCGACTGGATGTTGGAGCTGCGCTTGAAATCGCTGGAGATCTATAATAAGACCGGTATCCCGGAGTGGGGCCCGCCGATTGATGAGCTGAACATGGATGATATCATCACCTATGTGCGCCCCAACACCAAAATGAGCGCCAAGTGGAGCGAAGTGCCCACCGACATCAAGGATACCTTTGAAAAGCTGGGTATCCCCCAGGCCGAGCGCGACAGCCTGGCCGGTGTCGGCGCACAGTATGACTCCGAGCTGGTATATCATAACGTGAAAAAAGAGGTTGCGGAGCAGGGTGTTATTTACACCGACCTGGAAAGTGCCATGCACGGCCCTTATGCCGAGATGATCCGCACCCATTTCATGCACCTGGTTCCCCCCACGGATCACAAGTTTGCCGCCCTGCACGGCGCGGTATGGTCTGGCGGTTCTTTTGTGTATGTTCCGCCGCATGTGCATGTGGAGATTCCCCTGCAGTCCTATTTCCGCCTGAACGCCCCCGGCGCTGGCCAGTTTGAGCACACGCTGATTATTGTGGACGAGGGTGCTTCTCTGCATTTCATCGAGGGCTGCTCTGCCCCCAAGTACAATGTGGCCAACCTGCACGCCGGCTGCGTGGAGCTGTTTGTGGGCAAGAACGCCAAGCTGCGGTATTCCACCATTGAGAACTGGTCCAAGAACATGTACAACCTGAACACCAAGCGCGCCATTGTAGAAGAGGGCGGCGTGATGGAATGGGTTTCCGGTTCTTTTGGCTCCCACACCTCTTACCTGTACCCCATGACCATCCTGAAGGGCAAGGGCTCCCGCATGGAGTTCACCGGCATAACCTTCGCCGGTCATGGCCAGAACCTGGATACCGGCGCCAAGGTTGTTCACACCGGCGCGGATACTTCCAGCTATATCAACACCAAGTCCATCTCCAAGGACGGCGGCATCAGCACCTTCCGCAGCGCGGTGGTCATTAACAAGGATGCCAAGAACAGCAAGGCTGCGGTTTCCTGCCAGTCTTTGATGCTGGATACCATCTCCCGTTCGGACACGATCCCCGCAATGGACGTGCGCACCCCCGATGCTGACGTGGGCCACGAAGCCCGCATTGGCCGCATCAGTGATGACGCCGTGTTCTACCTGATGAGCCGCGGCATCCCCGAAGAGGAAGCCCGCGCCATGATTGTGAGCGGCTTTGCGGATAATGTTTCCAAGGAGCTGCCGCTGGAATACGCAATGGAAATGAACAACCTGATCCGCCTTGAGATGAAGGGCAGCATTGGGTGAGCAAAGGAGTTGGGAGTATGGCAAATGAAACAATGACCGTCAACCGGCTTCCCGCTCTGACGTGGAACTGGCTGAAAATGAATGCAGCCCGGCTGGAAGCAAACGCTCCCGCCGTGGGTGCCGCCCCCAGCTTTGTGCAGACCGCACAGCTGGCCCGCAGCAGCGCTGCACAGGACTGGGCCATGGAGACCGGCATGGGCACCGACGTTGACCGTTTTCTGGCCAACAGCCCAGCAGAGTACCTGACCCTGGGCGAAAACGAAGTGATGGATGCCCCCGCGGTTATCACCTATACCTACCAGCCCGGCACCCCCGCCGGGGACCGGCTGTACCTGGAAGCCAAGGCTGGCAGCACCATGCAGGTGGCTGTGATCCTGCGCAATGAGACCACTGGCGAGGGCCTGGCCGCTTTGCAGATCAAGATCAAGGCCGAGGCTGGCGCTGTGGTCAAGCTTTCGATGGTGCAGGTACTGGATAATGGCTTTACCTGCCTGAGTGATATCGGCACCACCTGCGCAGACGGCGCAAGTTTTGAGCTGACCAGGCTGGAACTGGGTTCCGGCAAGCTGTATGCCGGTGCTGCCGCCGATCTGATCGGCAAAGGCAGCAACTTTACCGCCAGGATCGGCTACCTGGGCCAGGGCGAACAGCGCCTGGACATGAACTATGTAGCCCGCCACCGCGGCAAAAAGACCACCTGCGAGATGGATTCCACCGGCGTACTGGCCGGTAAGGCATTCAAGCTGTTCCGCGGCAGCATTGACCTGCTGCCCGGCGGTTCCGGCGCCAAGGGCCAGGAGCAGGAGAACGTTCTGCTGCTGGGCGACGGCGTGGTCAACCAGACCATTCCGCTGATTTTGTGCGGCGAAGAGGATGTGGAAGGCAACCACGGCGCAACCATCGGTCGCCTGGACGAAAAGATGCTGTTCTACCTCGCCAGCCGCGGCATTCCTGAAGAGGCTGCCCGCAGCCTGCTGGCCCGCGCCCGCATTGAGGCCGTAGTTGATCTGCTGCCGGAGGCACTGGCGGAAGAAGCACACAAATTCATGGAGGCGCACACCGATGAGCTTTGATTTTGTGGATTATAAAAAGGACTTTCCCCTGCTGATGCAGCAGGACGTTGCCTATCTGGACAGCGCCGCCACCGCGCAGCGCCCAGCCAGCGTTTTGCAGGCAGAGAAAGAATTTTACGAGCAGGCCAACGCCAACCCCCTGCGCGGCCTGTATGAACTGGGCGTGGAGGCGACTGACCGTTACGAGGCCGCCCGCGAGCGGGTACGCAAGTTCCTGAATGCACGCAGTGATGCCGAGATCATCTTTACCCGCAACACCACCGAAAGCATCAATCTGGTTGCTTACAGCTATGCGCTGAACAACATCCATGCCGGGGATGAGATCGTCATCACCATCATGGAGCACCACAGCAACATGCTGCCGTGGCAGATGGTTGCCCGCCAGACCGGTGCCAAGCTGGTTTACCTGGAATGTGAAAAAGACGGCAGTCTGCCGGATGAAAAGCTGGAAGCTGTCATCGGCCCCAAGGTAAAGCTGGCCGCCATTGGCCATGTTTCCAACGTGCTGGGCTGCGTAAACCCGGTAGAGAAAGTGATCGAGCTGGTACACCGCAACGGCGGTGTTGTGCTGGTCGATGCCGCCCAGAGTGCCCCCCACATGAAAGTGGATGTGCAGGCACTGGATGCTGATTTTGTTGCATTCTCCGGCCACAAGCTGATGGCTCCCATGGGTATTGGCGTTTTGTATGGCAAGGAAAAGCTGCTGGATGCCATGCCGCCGTTTTTGACCGGCGGCGAGATGATTGATTCCGTTACCCGCGATGGCGCTGTGTATGCCGAGCTGCCCCACAAATTTGAGGCCGGCACCGTGAATGCAGGCGGCGCGGTTGCGCTGGCTGCGGCCATTGATTATCTGGAATCCATTGGGCTGGAAAATGTCCACGCCCAGGAGCAGGCCCTGACCCGCTATGCCTATGAGGGCATGAAGAAGATCCCCGGTGTGAATATTCTGGGCAGCGATGACCCGGACAAGCACTGCGGCATTCTGAGCTTTACGGTGGATGGCGTACACCCGCACGACATTGCCACCATTCTGGACAGCTGCCATGTGGACGTGCGTGCCGGGCACCACTGTGCACAGCCGCTGCTGGCTTATCTGGGTGTGCGTTCCTGCGCACGCGCCAGCCTTGCATTTTATAACACCACCGCTGACATTGACCGCTTTCTGGCGGCGCTGGGCGGCGTAAGAAAGGAAATGGGTTATGCCGAGTAGTACGTTTTATAATGAGGTGCTGACCGACCACAACCTCTACCCCGCCCATAAAAAGCCGCTGCCCGGCGCCAACATGACGCTGGAGGGTGTGAACCCCAGCTGCGGCGATGACATTATTTTGCAGCTGAAAGTAGAAAACGGCAAGATTGAGGACGGCAGCTTTGTTGGTGACGGCTGCGCGATCTCCCAGGCTTCGGCAGATATCATGCTGGACATGATCATTGGCCGCAGCGTGGATGAAGCCAAAGGCCTAGCCGAGACCTTTTTGAAGATGATTAAGGGCGAAGCTACCGATGCCGACATTGAAAAGTTGGAAGAAGCCGGTGCGCTGCAGGATATCTCCCACATGCCGGCCCGCGTAAAGTGCGCAGTGCTGGGCTGGCACACCATGGAAAAGCTGTTGGATCACAAGGACGAGCAGTGATTCCTGGCGGAGGGCTGATTCTTTCACGTTGGCCCTGAAAGTGATTTTATAAAATAAAGCCAGGCGTGTTTTGCAAAGTCGATTGCTTTGCAGGGCACGCCTGGTTTATTTTTTTGCTCTTTTATTTGTTTTATTGCGGTTGGATAAACGCATCTGCGAACGCTTTATCCACGGCGGGAAAAGAGAGCCGGGAGCGTTTTGTACCAGATGTTTGCAATGCCGTTCAGGATGGCACACACCGGGGCGCTGGCGCACAGGGCCACCACCGCGGGGATGATAAAGCACAGCCAGGTAATAACGGCAGGCAGACCGTGGGAAGCACAGGCTTCGTAACAGCCAAGTTGAACCAGAAGCGCGTACAGCGGCATGTGCAGGATGTAGATGGGCAGGGTTCGCTGGCCCAGGCTGGCAAGCGGCTTGATGAGCCCCAGAATGGGGGTGATGGCCAGCACGGTGCCAAAGCCCAGCAGGTAGAACACTGCGCGATCCTGCATCAGGTAGCCGCCCACCGCATAGGCGTCGGACTGGAAGATGCGGGCTCCCTCATACACCGGGGTTTCGGCGGTGACGATGCGCTGGACGGTTACGGTATAAAACACCACGATGGCCGCCGCCAGCGGGCCCCAGGCATACCAGCGCTTTTGCCAGCTGCGGAACGGCTCCGCAAACAGCACACCGAATGCAAAGAACGGGAAAAAGGAAAACACACGGCCCAGATCAAACGGCCAGTTGACACAGCCGCCCAACAGACCTATGGCAATGGCCGCGGCCATCCCTACGGTGCTGGCCAGCAGGCCGCGCCGCTGGATGGCGCGCAGCAAAGGCACGGTGAGCATCCAGAACATGAGGGCGTACAGATACCACATGTGCCGCCATGGCAGCAGTACATTTTGCAGCCAGCCGCCCTGATCCACAATGTTATCTTTCAGGGCAGCCGCACGGAACGCCGTGATGCTCGCCTGGCTGATAAGGTAGAGCCATAGCTGCTGCGTGACCAGCTTGCGCAGGCTGAACTTAGCCACCAGGCCGCTGGCTGTGCAAAAAATTGCCATATGGAACAGGTAAATGCAGGTAAACAGCGCGTTGATGCCCGGCGCGGTACCACGGTGATACTCGATAAAATGGCCAATGACAACGCACAGGATGCCAAAGCCTTTCATAGCGTCCACATAGGGTTGGCGCTGGGCGGCAGTTTTCTTGTTTGGCAAAGGTCGGCTCCTTTCTTGAAACGGCGCTGGCGTGGTTTATGGGTTCCAGTATTCATACACCAGCTGGCCAAGGGTCTGCATGGCCTGGGTGGGTTCTTCGGGGAAGTCTACATTTTCATCTCCCTGATCTGTCATGCAAACAATCCAGTAGGGATGCTTGGCATACACAATGGCAACATCGTGATATGCGTAATCCCAGCTGCCATACTTTTTGGCGGCAGGCACGCCATCTGGCACATACAAAATATCATGGTCGGCGGCCAGCATACAGGTTTTCAGGTAGGCTGCGGCGGCGCTGCCTGAATCCAGATAATCATACACCGCGGACACAATGTTGGCAAACTCGCCAGTGGAAGCCATACCGATAATGCCGGTTTGCGGGGTAAGGTCGCAGGTTGCGGCATAGGCAAAGCCGTAATCCGCCAGGAACTGCTGGAAGCCGCTGGATTCATTGGCTGGCCAGTGGGTGGTCAACAGGGTGACGGCGTTGTTATCGCTGTGGGCGATCATAGCACGCATGGCGGCTTTGGCCGGGATGGTCTCGGCATCGTTATAGGCTTGCAGCGCCGTATCAGACAAACGGCCGCGGAACTGGTTGGGCAGTTCATCTTCCAGGTCCAGTGTTCCGGCATCGGCCTGGCCGCACAGCCAGAACGCATAGGGCAGCTTGAGCAGGCTGGCGGGGTAATACAGGGCATCCGTGTTATAAGTATAGCTTTCCCCCGTTGCCGGATTTTGCAGGTAAAGCGAAAAGCTGCCCGGCTGCGCGGCGCAGAATTCATCCAGCAGCTCGTTCAAGTCTACGCTGGGGGCTGTTTCCCGCGTGGCGGCAAGGGCGGATTCCAGCTTTTGGGCTGTGGACCAGTATTCCAGCTCTTCCGCCGCAGTAGCATAAACGCTGCCATTGGGCACCCATTGCACGGCCATGGCGGTTTCGGCTGTGGCCTGTTCATTCAAATCCACCGTTGCGCCGCAGCCCGCCAGCAAAAGCGCGGCCAGTGCCGGGGCGATGCACGGTACATACCAATGTTTTCTTTTCCCCATAGGATTGCTGTTATGTTTCCTTTCCCGATTGACCGCGGGCATGGGATTTTCCTTAATGCCACGGCCAAAATTCCGGTACTATTGTAACACATGTTCGGCAAATTGTGGCAAAAAATCCGAAATTTCTTCATTTCCGGATGGCTGGCTTTTTCGGAATTTCTGTGCTGCGTTCTGGAAGCATTCGGTTCGTCTCCCCTGTCACGCTGCTATGCTGCCGCACGGGCGTATCTATTCTTTCCGTTTTCCTTTTCACCGGACCAATCCCAATGAAACAAAAATCCCGCTGTATGCGGCTTTTCAGGCTGCACACAGCGGGATTTGATTTTAACTCATTAGGGAGCAGCTTCCCAAAGACTTACCAGAGGTTCACGACCTCATTGTACAGGCCCTCATAGCTCTTGGCGGAGTTGGACCAGCTGAAATCGCATTCCATGGCGCGCTTGACCAGCACGGGCCAGCCTTCCTTGTTCCAGTAGCCTTCCTTGGCACGCCAGCAAGCTTCGTACAGCTCGTGGGCGTTGTAATTGGCAAAGGTAAAGCCATTGCCATAGCCATCGCCGGAGTCGTGGATGGAGTCGCGCAGGCCGCCGGTCTCACGCACAACGGGGATGGTGCCATAACGACAGGATACCATCTGAGCCAAGCCGCAGGGTTCGGAGCGGGACGGCATCAGGAAGATATCGGCACCGGCATAAATGCGCTGAGCCAGCTTAGCGTTAAAGCCAATGTACACGCCAACGCGGCCGGGGTTGCGGGCGCACAGCTCGTTGAAGAAATTCTCGTACTGGGCTTCGCCGGAGCCGAGGATCACCAGCTCAATGCCCTGCTGCAACAGGCCTTCGGCAATGCTGCGCACCAGGTCAACGCCCTTGTGACCGACCAGACGGGTGACCATGGCCATGACCGGGCTGCCATCCTTGTTCAGGCCGAACTCATCCTGCAAAGCTGCTTTGCAGACGGGCTTGCCCTGCTGAACCGTGTTGGCATCATAGTTCTGCGGGATATCCGGGTCGGTAGCGGGGTTGAAAACATCCACGTCAATACCGTTCAGGATACCGCACAGCTTATACTGCTTCTGGCGCAGCAGGCCATCCAGACCATGGCTGAACCACGGGTCCAGGATCTCCTGTGCATAGGTAGGGCTGACAGTGGTGACCTTATCAGCAGTCTCGATTGCGCCCTTCATAAAGTTGGCGCAACCATCATACTCCACAATATGGGCATCGCGTGCGCCAATGCCGCAGGTATCCTCCAGGATATCCATGCCATACTTGCCCTGGTAGGCAATGTTATGGATGGTGAATACCGTCTTGATGTGGTTGAACTTATCCAAGTGGCGGTAGTACAGGTTGAGGTAAACCGGGGTAAGGGCGGTCTGCCAGTCGTTGCAGTTGATGATATCCGGCTCAAAGTCGGTATAGAACAGGGTTTCCAGAATGGCGCGGGAGAAGAAAGCAAAACGCTCGCCGTCATCATAGAAGCCATACAGGCCGCTGCGCTTAAAGTAATATTCGTTGTCGATAAAGTAGAACGTCACGCCGTCATGCTCGGCCTTGAACAGGCCGCAGTACTGGCTGCGCCAGCCCACGGGCACGCTGAAATTGGTAACATAGGTCAGCGTATCCTTGAACTTGAGATCGCCGTACAGGGGCATGATAACGCGGCAGTCAATGCCGTCATGAACCAGAGCTTTGGGCAGTGCACCGGCAACATCGGCCAGACCGCCGGATTTTGCATACGGTGCAGCCTCGCTGGCTGCATAGAGAATTTTCATGGGTACCTCCTTGCAGAGCCGCTGGAGCGGCTGTTTGCAACGCCTGCCGGGCAGGCTGTTATGATAAAATAAGGAAAGAGCGGAGAAGCGTGTTCACTCCCCCGCCCTTTCCTGCAAACTACCCGCCGGGGAGAGTTGGCGGGAAAGTCCAGGGCGTAATCAGGTTACACCGTGTGCCTTTTGGCAACAAACACCGGGAAAGAATCCGTGCCGATCAGCTTTTTATCTGCCGTGATGTGGACATTCTTGTCGGTAACCACATACTCAACGGAGCTGTTCTCCTCCACAACGGTATCCTGCATCAGCACACAGTTGCGCACAACAGCACCCTTCTTGATCTGGCAGCCACGGAACAGCACGCTGTTTTCAACGGTGCCTTCCACCACACAGCCGTCAGCCAGCAGGCTGTTCTTGACCTTGCTGCCTTCCAGGTAACGGGTGGGGTTGTCGTCACGAATCTTGGTGTAGATGGGGTTGCCTTCGTTAAAGAGCTTATCGACATTGCCAGCCTGCAGCAGGCGCATGTTCTCGTCAAAGTAGCTCTTCATATCGCTGATGCGGGCCACATAGCCGTCAAACTCATAAGCCTGAACATTCAGCAGGCTCAGGTTGCGGGCCAGGATATCGCGCTCAAAATAGACCAGACCGCGCACAGATGCATCGCGGACAAGCTGGATCAGGCTTTCGCGCTCGATGATGTACAGGTTCATGGACAGATTCTGGACGCCGGGACGATAATCGTTGGAAAGCAGCTCAGCCACACGGCCATTATCAATGCGGATGGTGTAGTTATCGGTGCGGGCACCATCGGGGATTTCGCCGCGGTTGTATACCATGGTAACGTCTGCGCCGGACTTGACATGAGCTTCGATCAGCTTGTTAAAGTCGAAGTTCATGGCAATGTTGCTGTCAGACAGGATCACATAGCGCTCTTTCTGGTCCCTCAGCCAGTTCAGAACGCTGGCCAGTGCATCCACACGGCCGCTGTACAGCTTGATGCTGCGCTCTGCAAAAGGCGGAACAATGTTCAGGCCTCCGCGCTTGCGGGTCAGGTCCCATTCACGGCCTGCGCCCAGGTGGTCCATCAGGGAATGATAGTTTTTACGGACGATGACCGAAACATTATCCACACCGGCGTTTGCCATGTTGGACAGAACAAAGTCGATCATGCGGTAACGCCCTGCGAACGGGATGGAGGCCATTGTGCGCTCCGCTACCAGTTCGGGGACAAGGTTATCATAAGAGTTTGCAAAAATGACGCCCAGTGCGTTTGCGTTGCTGCTTACCATTGTTCCTCACCATCCTTTACATCATTGGAAATCATTGCCTTGGGGCCAACCGTTGCGCCCTTGCCGATCTTGACACCGGAGCCAACCGTTGCAACATCGCCGGGTTCGGTAATATTCAGGCCGCTTTCCGGCATTTTGCCCACGGTAGCACCCTCTTCGATGGTGACATTTTCGGCCACGATGCAGTGTTCGACCTTTGCGCCAGCCTTGATGACAGTGCCGCCCATAACAACGGCTGCTTCAACAGTGGCGCCCTTTTCGACCACAACGCCGGGGAACAGGATGGAGTTTTTAACGGTGCCGTCAACCTGGCAGCCTTCGGTGATCATCGAGTTCACGATGTCAGCGTCCGTACCAATGCGCTGGCAGGGGCGGCCGGAGTTGCGGGAGTAGATCTTCCAGTTTTCATCAAACAGGTTGATGCCTGAATGGGTCGGATCCAGAACCTCCATGTTGGCCTGCCACAGGCTGGAGATGGTTCCGACATCCTTCCAATAGCCGCTGAAACGGTAAGCGTACATGCGGCGGTTATCACGCAACAGTGCGGGAATGACATTCTTGCCGAAGTCGTTCTCACTGTTGGGATCGTTTTCGTCCTCGGTGAGGTACTTTTTCAGGATATCCCAGTTGAAGATATAAATGCCCATGGAAGCCAGGTTGCTCTTGGGGTTCTTCGGCTTTTCCTGGAATTCGCTGATGCGGTCATTCTCGTCCGTAACCATCAGACCAAAGCGCGGGGCTTCGCTCCAAGGCACTTCCATAACGGCAACCGAGAACTCGGCGTTCTTCTCTTTGTGGAAGCGCAGGAAATCAGCGTAATCCTGCTTGCAGATCTGGTCGCCGGACAGGATGATGACGTACTGCGGGTCATAACGGTCAATGAAGGAAATGTTCTGGTAAATTGCGTTGGCAGTGCCCTTGTACCAGTCAGAGCCGGTGGCCTGCTGGTAGGGCGGCAGCACATGGACGCCGCCATGCAGGCGGTCAAGGTCCCACGGCTGGCCGTTGCCGATGTATTCATTCAGGACCAGCGGCTGATACTGGGTCAGGATGCCAACGGTGTCAATATCAGAGTTGACACAGTTGGACAGCGGAAAGTCGATGATACGGTACTTACCGCCGAACGGAACCGCCGGCTTAGCCAGCTTCTGGGTCAGCGCGTAGAGGCGCGAACCCTGGCCGCCAGCCAGGATCATTGCGATCATTTCTTTTGCCATAATTGTTCTCCCCTTAAACTTGTTTATCTCCACGGGCCGCACCGGCTGCGGGTTGCCGCCGGTACCGCCCTTACACACCAGACGTTTACGATTCCGTTACCGGTGTTTTGGGCTTGGTTGTTTTTGCCGCTCTGGGCTTTTTAGCAGCCGGTTTTGTTGCCACGGGTTTGGCTGTGCGCTTTTTGGGGGCGGCAGTTTTGGTGGCCGCAGGCTTGGCTGCCTTTTCGGGTTTGGCTGCTTCGGCAGTTTCTGCCTTGGCGGGCTTTCCTGCCTTTTTGCGGGCAGCGGGAACGCTGAAATAGATGGTGGACAGCGGCGGCAGGGTTACCTCAATATGCTGGTCAAAGCCGTGCATCGGGCCCTTGACGCTCTTTACGCTGCCATTTTTGACACCGGTACCGCCATACTTGACGTCATCTGAGTTGATCAGCTCTTTGTATGTACCGGGGTTGGGCACGCCCATCGAGTAGCTTTCGCGCAGGACGGGGTTAAAGTTGCAGACAACCAGGAGCATCTTGCCCTTGGCGTCCCGGCGCAGGAACGCGATCACGCTCTGTTTGTTATCATCCGGCACGATCCACTGGAACCCTTCCCAGCTGTAATCGACCTGCCAGAGAGAGGCGGTCTCACGGTAGAAGTGGTTCAGATCCTTGACGTAGGTTTGCAGTTCATGGTGCTTATCATAGCCAAGAAGCATCCAATCCAGCTGCTTTTTCTCGTCCCATTCAATGAACTGGCCGAATTCCTGGCCCATGAACAGCAGTTTTTTGCCCGGATGGGCCATCATATAGCCATAGAAGGTGCGCAGGTTGGCGAACTTTGCTTCGTAATCACCGGGCATCTTATTGATCAGGCTGCACTTGCCGTGCACAACTTCATCGTGGCTGATGGGCAGGACAAAATTTTCACTGAACGCATAGAAGAAGCTGAACGTAACTTTGTTATGGTTGCCGGCACGGAACAGCGGGTCAGTCTTCATGTAGCTGAGCATATCGTTCATCCAGCCCATGTTCCATTTGAAGTTGAAGCCAAGGCCGCCATCGGCTGCCGGTTTGGTAACCAGCGGCCATGCGGTGGATTCTTCGGCAATCATCATTTTATGCGGGTGGCGGCCCAGGATAGCCGTATTGCACTTTTGCAGGAACGCAATGGCTTCCAGGTTTTCCTTGCCGCCCTTTACATTTTGTTCCCACTCGCCATCGCGGCGGTTGTAATCGAGATACAGCATGCTGGCCACTGCGTCCACACGCAGGCCGTCCACATGGTACTGCTCAATCCAGAACAGCGCACTGGATACCAGGAAGCTTTCCACTTCCGGCATACCAAAGTTGAACACCATGGTGCCCCACTCTTTATGCTCACCGCGGCGGGGGTTGGGGTCCTCATAGCAGGGGGCGCCGTCAAACATGTACAGGCCGTAAGCATCCTTGGGGAAGTGGGCGGGCACCCAGTCCAGGATTACGCCGATACCGGCCGCGTGCAGCTTATCCACAAACGCCATAAAGTCGTGCGGGGTACCGTAACGGCTGGTGGGAGCAAAGTAACCGCTGACCTGATAGCCCCAGCTGCCGTCAAACGGATATTCCGTAATGGGCAGCAGTTCCACATGGGTATAGCCCATATCTTTAATATAAGGCACAAGCTGATCCGCCAGTTCGGAATAATTATAGGGGACACCGTCCTCCTTCATTTTCCAGCTGCCGGCATGCAGCTCGTAGATGCTCATCGGGCCGTTGATCACATCATTTTTCTTCTGCGCATCTTCCCACGCGGCATCGTGCCAGTCAAAGCCGGAAATATCAAAAACTTTGCTGCCGTTGGACGGGCGGGTTTCGGCATGGAACGCATACGGGTCAGCCTTGTACACCAGCTCATCCGCCGGGGTGGTAATGCAGTATTTATAAACATCATAGATTTTGATGCCGGGAATGAACAGCTCCCAAATGCCGTCCGACACCTTTTCCATCGGATGGCCGGTAGGCACCCAGCTGTTGAAATCGCCCACAACGGAAACTGCTTTGGCGTGCGGTGCCCACACGCGGAACACCGCGCCAGGCTGGCCATCCTGCTCTTCCAGGTGGCTGCCAAAGTAGCGGTAGGCTTCAAAGTTATTGCCCTGATGGAACAGGTAAACTGGCAAATCGGAAGGCTTCGCCGCTGACTGTGTTTGTTTCACCTTGTAATCTCCCCTTTTGGCATGCACCGCGCCGGTTTACCACCGACCGGGCTGCCCCTTTGATCATGTTCCCAGGGCAATACCGCATAATTCTAAGTGCCGATACGGCGAGCGAGGTGCGGCAGCTGCTAAGCCAAAAGCGCAGATAATACTGGATGTCTTATCGAGCATTTTGGCAACGCAGATGCCGTGCCGCAGCCGCCGGAGCGGTGCTTAAGCCGTAAGGCGGGAATTGTGCGGTGTTGCCTTAGGTTTCCGGAAACACCTCTGATTGAGGCAGGCTATGCGCCGATGATACTAAAGAACAGCACAAATTCCTGTTCCTGCTGCCTGTTCCGGCATAAACTGCACCCAATTTGTTTTTGCTATATTTATATTACCTGTTTTGCAGCGGAATTTCAAGAGATTTCTGTAATAAAGCGCTAAAATTTTCGTAAGTTGCTGGGTCGATTTGTGTAAAATTGACACACATTTGCAGGAATCCTTGTTAAACTAGACAAAAAACGATTTAATACCGCGAAATATCCCGCCGTTTTTTATGCAAATAGAACAAAATGCACTGCCTTGCCCCACGGCAAAACGGGGGCTGGCAGTGCATTTGTTGTACTTATGTTGTTGATGCCGCATAAAGGCGCGGGCAGCATCAGCTGCCCAGGATATAGAGCGGATTTTCGCCCGCATAGGTGTTGCGGCGATCCCATGCCGTATGGGTTGCCAGATAGTTGCACCAGGCGGTATAGCCTACCGGCTGCATGTGGATGCCATCGGCTTCGTATTCGTCAATCTGGCTGCCATCGGGCTGATTCAGGGCTTCGGCAATATTGACAAAGTAGCAGCCCTTGCGCAGCGCCATGTTAGCCAGCAGGTTGTTGACCAGCTTGATGCGATCATTCTGCAAGCCGGGCTTGGAATCCTTGACCCATTCCTGAACGCCGGGGATGGACTGCACATAGATCGGCACGTTCGGCAGGCTTTCGTGGAACATGTCGATCATTTTTTCATAATAGGTGATGAACTTGGTGGCGGTGTCCTCGCTGCCGTTGACCAGGGTGTTGGTACCGAACAGGATATACAGCGCATCGGGCTGGGTCTCCACCACGGCGTCAAAGGCCGGTTCCTGTACATTGCGGATGTGATCCTTGACGGTGGTGTTATAGACAACGCTTTCCGGGCCGGCACCGCGATAGGCACGCACATGGGCGTTCTGGTAGCCAGTGGCATAACACTCCATGCCCTCGGTAATGCTGTCACCTAAAAAAGTAACGGTGTCAAAGTGGCTGCGCTCCACGGTGCCAAGGGCAGGCAGGGCGGCCATGCGGGAATCGGTGTTCAGGTACTCCAGATCTATGGTCTGTTCCACCGGGGTGGCTGTATCCCACGCGGCGTTATCCACGGCGGGAAGCAGGCGCTGGGGGTTACCCGGCGTTTGAGCGGTGGGTTCGGGCTGCTCCGGGGTTGCCGTGGCAGCAGTTTCCGCTGTGGGCATGGTAGGCTCCGCCTGGGGGGTGTTCGCCTGCTGATTGTGGCGGGACATCCAGAAAAAGCCTGCAGCTGCACACAGTATGATCAGCACCACCATCAGGGCAACTACCGCGTTGCGGCGGCGGCGCTGTTTTTCTATCTTTTGGCGGTAGTGGTAATAATCAGCCATAGGGTTATTTTCTCCTTTTATCAGCAGCCCCGGCGCGCCGGAGGGCAAAAGCAACAGATATAGATATTATACCCCGCTGCACACATTGGCGCAATAGCCCGCCGGGAAAAGGCGCTAATTTTTACACTTGCTGTTTTTTCTTGCTTGACGCTTTGTTGGGCGGCCCGTATAATAGAATTAGAAAATAGTACCCGCGGCCTGAGGGTTGGCCCCGCCGCGGCACGGCGGCCACGAGCGCGCCAAAAAAGTGCCGGATTGTTCCGGCTGATTACGCAGCTTTTTGCCTGCGTTACAGGAGGACTTTTTATGGAATGGATGATCGCATCGGACTCTTCTTGTGAGATCCGTACCCTGCCGGACACTGCACCGGGGGTTCAGTTTGCATTGGTTCCATTCAAGATTCGCGTTGGCGAGCGCGAGTTTGTGGACTTGCCCACCCTGAACACCAAAGCCATGCTGCAGGCCATGACGGATTATAACGGCGCCAGCGCCACCGCCTGCCCCAGCCCGGAAGAATGGGCCGAGCTGTTTTTGATGGCGGACAAAAGCATTGCGCTGACCATCAGCCATAATCTTTCGGGCAGCTACAACGCCGCGCTGGCCGCGCGGGAGATGGTGCTGGAAGAACACCCCGAAAAGCAGATTTTTGTGTTGGATACCCTGAGCTGTTCCGGCGCGCTGGCCGGTGCAGCAGAGCTGGCCAACAAGCTGATCCGGATAGGAACCAACTTTGATACCATCTGCATTGAGCTGGCCAACTGGGCGCAGAAAGGGCACATTATGTTTGCCCTGGCCAGCTTTGATAACCTTGCCAAAGCCGGGCGGGTCAGCCGCGTGGTGGGCTTTATTGCCGGGCGGCTGAACATGCGCGTTTTGGGCCGCCGCACCGAAGATGGCACAATCGACTTTTTCTTTAAGACGCGCGGCGAAGCGCGGGTGCTTGCCAAGATTTTGGAACAGATGGACGAGGACGGTTACGATGGTGTGCGCCCGGTGCTGATCAGCGAGTGCAACAACCAGAACGCCGCCAACCTGTTGGAACACGGCATCCACGCCAAATGGCCGGATGCGCGGGTGGATATTGTGCCCTGCAGCGGTCTGTGCAGCTTTTACGCACAGGACCAGGGCGTGATCATCACCTATTAAATTTTGAGCTGAATGGCCTTCAAACGGGGCTGCTATCCTGTTTGCAGGATTTTTTATATTTATTCCATCCGAAAACGATCCATACAGAATGCCCATATAAAAATAAAAAGCACATGCTCTCCTGACTGGCCGGATTTTCCCGGCTGACATGGGGCATATGCTTTTATTTTATCTAATTTGAATTTTGCTGAATTTTGTTTTCGCCCTGATTTTACAGCCAGAACTGCACCAGACGGCTGACATTCTGGTACAGCGCGGGATTCTGGCCCAGAAGGCCCGGTTCCGCAGCAAAGTAGACACAGAAGCTGTAACAGATCCCCACGGCAACAGCTACCAGCATCGCCCCCTGCAGCATGTGCTGCACGGTATGCAGGGTGCTGCCCGATGCGGCGGCCTGCACACGCGGGGCAAGGGCGCTTTCGGCCCACAGCCAGACCAATGCGGCGGCGAACAGCAGCGGGGTTAAATAGTCGCTGAGATAGCGGTAGAGCACACCGGCCATCTGGCAGTCCAACGCGGCCAGAATAACAGCCAGCAGCACGGGCAGCAGCACCATGGCGCGCAGGTCTTTCTGCCTTGCCATACGGCGGCGCAGCAAAGGCAGGGCCGCAAAGGCCCACAGCAGCGGCAGGCTGACCAGGGCACCGCCGTAAAATACTTCGGTAATGGTCATACCCATAAAGTTTGTCTGCATTTTGGTACCCGCCAGGTAGGGGAACACCGCCTGCACCACCGGCAGGGACAGGAAATAGGTGAACAACGCCGGGGCCAGCCGCCCAATGCGGAAGCCGCGGTGGGTCATATCGTTGCTGGTCAGGTTGTAATTGGCGCCAAAATCAAACGGCGAGCCGAACCGCGCGGCATTGTAGGCCATCAGCCCCAGGGCTACCAGAATAACCGGCAGAACAAAGGCGATAGCTTCTATTATTCCCTGCTTGCTGCGCAAGCGTTTTTGCCGGATATACTGCGGCCAGAAGATCGGCAGGCAGAGCACGGCAAACAGCTCCATCTGGGGGCGGCATCCCGCCACCAGCGCCATGCACAGGCTGCCAAGCGCCATGTGCAGCATGATTTTGCCATGGTGCTGCACCGGGGTGTTGGCGGCGCACAGCCACTGCCACAGGGCCAGCAGCACAAATGCCGCGCCGCACAGGATGGCGTATTCATACACCGAGGGGCGCAGCAGCAGGTAGTACACCTGGCTACCGCCCGCAATGCCCGCCGCAGCCAGCAGGCAGGCCGCCGCTGAGGCGGACGGGAACCAGCGCTGCGCAGCCTGCCGCACCAAACCAAACACTGCCAAAATCAGCAGCCAGGCCATCACGATCATGGCCAAGCTGGGCGGCAGGTCCGGTACGCCGGTCAGCAGCTCAAACGGCAGCTGGAACAGCAGGCACGGCACAATGCCAAAGTAAACATAGTACCGCCCCTGATAATAAGCAACATCCCACAAAGCATCCGGGGCCGCGCTCTGACGGGCGGCGGTATCGTAAGGGTTCTGCATCTCCGCCATGGCGGCGGGCGGGTCGCGCTGCAGATCCAGGCGGCCATTCAGCAGGCTGTGGGCCAGAGCGCCGTACTGCGCAACGGAATCATTCTGCCAATCGCTGATATGCTGGGTGAAGGTGATGCGGCTTTCGCCGTCCCAGTTTTCGACATTATAAAACGAGGTCGCCACGCCGGAGTTGCGGGCATCGGCAAAGGGGGCCGCTGCGGCCAGCAGGCAGAGCATGCAGCCCAGCACCAGCACCGCCGGGCGGTATTTGGCGCGGTGGGTCAGGTAGGCTTCGTGCCACGCGGCAGCGCCGGGGCGCAGCCCCCACAAGGCCAGCAGTGCCAGATACACCACTGCCAGCCGCAGCAGCGAGAAATCCATCGGGCGGGGTACATTGGCCAGAACCGCCTGCACGGTATAGTTCAGGTCATAACTGCGGTACTCTCCGCTATAGCCCGCCGCTTGCAGGGTCAGGGTATCCACCGCGCCGGAAAAATCCAGCGTGCGCACCAGGCTGCGTGCCGCTCGCGGGGCCGCCTGCCACTGCCAGCTCTGGCGCGGGGCGGTGCTGGCTTCGTCGGTACCGGACACCCACAGGATAAACAGCGGGTTCTGATCCTGCGGATAGTTGCCGTCATACTGGTAGACAACGCCATCCAGCGCAACGTTATACAGCGGCTGATGGATGCCGGTAAAGGTAAGGGTACTGTGCGCATCGTTCAAAGCAATCGGCTCTCCATCCGCCGGGGCATCCTGCAAATAGGCGCGCAGGTCAACGGGCTGGTAGCCGTGGGTTGCAAAATAGGGTGCGTTGCCCACGAATACTTCCAGGCCGATGGCGGCAATCAGCAGCGCAGCAACCGTCCAAAGTGTGCGGTACCGCTGCCCGCTGCGCAGGCGGAGTAACAACACAGTGCCGCAGGCCCACAGTGCCGCCCCATTGATGGCCAGCAGGCGGAACAGATCAAACCCCTGCGCCAGCCCCGGCTGGGCAAACACACATGCTGCGATGATCCACACTGCCAGCACAATGCCCGGCCCGGCCAGTACATCCGCATGGGTTGCCCTGCGGTCGCACAGCCGCCCCGGCAGTGCCCAAACCAGCACCCCCAACAGGATGCTGACACAAATTGCTGCTGCAAACATAAAAAGCCCCCATACCAAAGTGTATGGGGGTATTATACTATGAATTGCGGTTTTTGTCGATATTGGGGGTGCAGGCGTCCTCTTCCTTCGGGTCGGACGGCTGTTCGCCTGCCCGCTCCGCTTTGCGGTACTGCGCGGGGGAAAGCCCGGTTTCCTTTTTGAACACACGGCTGAAATACAGCGGGTTATCATACCCGACGATCTCGGAAACTTCACCGATGCTGTATTTGGTGCGTTCCAGCAAGCGCTGTGCATTGACGATACGCAGCGACTGGATATACCGTGCGGGCGACAAGCCCACATACTGTTTGAAGCTACGGATGAACCATGCCGTGCTCATGTGCAGGGACTCGGCGTATTCATCCACATTGATGCGGGCAGTATAATTCTCGTTAAAATAGGCGGCTGCGGCTTCGATCTGCTCCCGCGTGGTGCCGTTGATCGACCGCCGTTCCTGCCGCTGGCGGCTGACCAGCACCAGCATCATCTGGAACAGCCCGGCCGTATAATCCCGATAGGCGTACTGGCAGAGCTGCAATTCCTGGATCATGCGGCGGAAAGTATTTTTGTACTCCGGCATAATGCCGCTGTAAAACACATGGCCATCCAGCGGAATCTCATGCGCCTGCAGCACTGCAGCGGCCTCGCTGCCGGAAAAATAGACCCAGAACACCTCCGGGTGGTCCTCAAGATAGTAGATATAGCGGCGCTCTTCCTGCGGGCGGTACAGCACCATATGACCCGCTGTTACCACATGCTCGGCATCATCAAACCAGAAGTGCGCCTTGCCCGCAGCGATATAAAACAGCTGATACGCATTTTCATCATATCGCGTAATAGTTGGCAGGCTGGCGTGCTTTTTCAATCGGCACGTTCCGCAGGAATCCACTGTAAGCGGTGCAGTACAGCTGCCGTCCGCAGCCTGGCGGCTGTTGATGGAACCAAAATTGATATACATCTGTGTTGCCCCCTCGTGTTGGCTGGGTAAGACGGGCGCACTCATCTTTTATGTAGATTGTATAAGGCAACACCGCACAATTCCCGCCTTGCGGCTTAAGCACCGCTCCGGCAGCTGCGGCACGGCATCTGCGTTGCCAAAATGCTCGATAAGACATCCAGTATTATCTGCGCTTTTGGCTTGGCATCTGCCGCACCTCGCTCGCCGTATCGGCACTTAGAATTATGCGGTATTGCCATAATATTATCCACTATAGTGCAAGTGCAACTGGCCAAATCATATTGTTTTGTTATACTTCTGTTATGATTTTCGCAAATAATATTAGAATACTTATCAAAATATTTTTTCAGCTTTTCTGTTTTACCGCGGGGCCACAACAAAAAAGTGCCCGCCTGCTGCAAGGCAGCGTGCGGGCGCTTTCATGCTTATTCCTTTGCTTTTGAGCCGGGATTATTCAATGCCGGTCACGGTATAATCTTTGTCCTCAACGGCTTTTTTCAGCACAGTGTCATCCACCGGCTTATCCAGCGTTACAACAGCGGTACCGGCGGTGTGGCTTACTTCGGCGGCGGAAACACCGTCCAGCGCTTCCAGTGCCTTTTTCACGGTTGCTTCGCAATGGCCGCACATCATGCCTTCAATTTTAATGGTCTTATTCATGGTCGTGTTCTCCTTTTTGCTTGTTTTGTGTGCTTTGCGTTTATGGTCATGTTTGGTGCTGCGAATATCGAACAGGTTCAGCCGCAGTGCGTTGGAAACCACGCAGAAGCTGGACAGGCTCATGGCCGCAGCGCCGTACATCGGGTTCATCTGCCAGTGCAGCAGCGGGATAAAGACACCTGCCGCCAGGGGGATGCCCAACACATTGTAGGCAAAGGCCCAGAACAGGTTTTCGTGGATATTGTGCAGAGTAGCGCGGCTCAGGCGGATGGCGGCGGGCACATCGCTCAGGCGGCTCTTCATCAGCACAACGTCAGCGGCGTCAATCGCAACATCCGTACCGGCGCCAATGGCAATACCGACATCCGCGCGGGTCAGGGCCGGTGCATCGTTGATGCCATCGCCCACCATGGCCACGCGGCCCTTGTTTTTCAGGCTGCGGATCACAGCTTCCTTGCCATCGGGCAGCACACCGGCAATCACTTCGTCCACACCGGCCTGTGCACCAATGGCTTTGGCGGTGCGCTCGTTATCGCCGGTCAGCATCACAACGCGGATGCCCATGCCCTGCAGTTCACGCACAGCCTGCGGGCTGTCCTCCTTGATGACGTCCGCCACCGCGATAACGCCCTGCATGGTGCCATCCTTGGCAAAGAACAGCGGGGTTTTGCCCTGGGCGGCCAGTGCTTCGGCGCTGGATGCCATCTTTTGCGGCACCGCCACGCCAAGGGTCTGCATCAGCTTGGCGTTGCCGCCGTACAGGGTACTGCCGTTCAGCACAGCCGTCAGGCCGTTGCCGGGCAGAGCCTGGAAATCTGCCACCTCGGCGGGGGGCAGGTTATCCCCCTGTGCCTTTTGCAGCACAGCGCGGGCCAGCGGGTGTTCACTCTTCTGCTCCAAGGCAGCGGCAAGGCTCATCAGTACCTGCTCCGTCACACCGTCTGCGGGCAGGATGTCCGTCACGCGCGGCTCGCCGCTGGTGATGGTGCCAGTTTTATCCAGGGCAACGATCTCGGTTTTACCGGTCTGCTCCAGCGAAACCGCGGTCTTGAAGAGAATACCGTTTTTAGCGCCCACACCATTGCCAACCATAATGGCAACCGGCGTTGCCAGGCCCAGCGCGCAGGGGCAGCTGATGACCAGCACTGAAATACCGCGGGCCAAGGCAAAACCGACCGTCTGCCCTGCCAGCAGCCAGACAATGGTGGTGATGACCGCCAGGGTGATGACGGTCGGCACAAACACACCGGAGACGCGGTCTGCAATTTTGGCAATGGGTGCCTTGGTGGCTGCGGCATCGCTGACCATCTGGATGATCTGAGCCAGCGTGGTATCCTGACCCACGCGGGTGGCACGGCAGCGCAAAAAGCCGGATTGGTTCAGGGTTGCGGCGCTCACGCTGTCGCCTTCGGCCTTATCCACCGGGATGCTCTCACCGGTCAGGGCCGATTCGTTCACCGCGCTGCTGCCTTCCAGCACCACGCCGTCAACGGGGATATTCTCGCCGGGACGCACCACAAACACATCGCCCTGCTGCACCTGTTCGATGGGAACGGTAACTTCCGCCCCATTGCGCAGCAGCGTTGCGGTTTTGGGGGCCAGGTTCATCAGGCCTTTCAGGGCATCGGTGGTCTTGCCCTTGGAGCGGGCTTCCAACGTTTTGCCCACCGTGATCAGGGTCAGGATGGTTGCGGCGGATTCAAAATAAAACTCCTCCATATAGCCCATCACGGCCATGGCATCCCCCTGCACCTGGGCCACCGTCATGGCAAACAGAGCGTAAGTGCTGTAGCCAAAGGCCGCGGTAGCGCCAAGGGATACCAGGGTATCCATATTGGGGGCACGGTTCCACAGCGCCTTAAAGCCGCTGATAAAGAACTTTTGGTTGATGACCATGATGATAATGGTGAGCAGCATCTGTAAAATACCCATTGCCACATGGTTGCCCTGCATAAAGCCCGGCAGCGGCCAGTTCCATAGCATGTGCCCCATGGAGAAGTACATCAGCACCACCCAGAAGATCAGCGAGGCAATCAGGCGGCGTTTGAGGCGCGGGGTCTCGGTATCTTTTAAGGCATCTGCTGACGGCGCGGCGGACTGGGCGGCAGCGTTTTTAGGGCTTGCGCCATAGCCTGCGGCTTCCACTGCGGCCACAATATCTGCCGGAGCGGCGGTGCCCTCCACACCCATTGAGTTGGTCAGCAGGCTGACCGAGCAGGATGTTACGCCCGGCACTTTGCTGACGGCTTTTTCCACCCGGGCACTGCACGCGGCGCAGCTCATCCCGGTTACGTTATATTGTTCCACTTCTTTCCTCCTGTTCCCTCTCTTTTGCGGTGGTGATTCTATAATTCCTGTGTGATGATTGGCGAGTGGTTTCGCTTTGGTGTTTGAACACGGGTTGTTGATGTTTGAGTTGTTTCTATCCTCACTCCCCTTTTGGTGAGCGGCTAGCCTGCAATTCGACGTATTATTGAGGTTACCATTTCTATCCACACTCTCCTTGCGGAGAGCGATACGTTGGGGGCAACCAAGGCCGATGCGGCATTTCTATCCACACCCTCTCACAGGGAATGACTGGCATTTATTCATGGCTCTGGTAATGTTACACAAACTTTTACCGATGGTTTGTGAACAGAAAAACAATCGTACTGGGCACTGGCATGGCATTTTTGCTGGCTCAAACACTCGTGCATTTATTTCATGTTCTGCTTCTGCTATTTTGTGCAGGCAATGCTTATTTCATCAGTTTCTGCAGCGTTTTCAGCAGCTCATCCACAACTTCGTCATTCCCGGCACGGATATCATCCGCCACACAGGTGCGGATATGGTTTGCCAGCAGCTCACGGTTGAACGCGTTCATCGCCGCCGTTACCGCCGCCGACTGCACCAGAATATCCGGACAATACACTTCGTTTTCCACCATCCCACGGATGCCCCGAATCTGCCCTTCGATCCGGTTCAGTCTGTGGACCAGGCTTTTATACTCTTCTTCACTGCGATGCTTTGTTTTGTGTGCACAGCAGCAACACGGTTCTTTCTTTTCGTTTTCCTGCATTATGTTACCCTCCCATCACATACAAGGTACCCCGGAGGGGTATATTCACTATATACCCCTCCGGGGTACCTTGTCAAGTAGATAATATAATATTTTTATATTATTTTATGCGAGAGTTTTTTCCTATAGCAATTTTTAAAATTAAAGCGGATATCCGCATGAACAAAACCACCCTGAACAGTCAGAAAGATAAACATTCCATGCTCTCCTTGCGGAGAGCGACGCACCTGCTCTGTAATTTTGTAACTATAATTCTGACTATTTCTATCCACGCTCTCCTTGCGGAGAGCGACGAGCGCCGTGGCAATCGTAACGACCGCTGAGGGCATTTCTATCCACGCTCTCCTTGCGGAGAGCGACGTGCCCCATCTGCCAATGGCGCCGGTCCCTTAAATTTCTATCCACGCTCTCCTTGCGGAGAGCGACATTCCGCATCGGTTCGCGTTGTGGCCTCCACAGCGATTTCTATCCACGCTCTCCTTGCGGAGAGCGACCGGACGATCTGAGAGGATGGGGTATCCCTCAGCCAATTTCTATCCACGCTCTCCTTGCGGAGAGCGACTTACCTCTCTTCCCCTGATTCCAAACTTTATGATATTTCTATCCACGCTCTCCTTGCGGAGAGCGACGACCACGCCGCTCAATATCAGCGGCGGCTATTGATTTCTATCCACGCTCTCCTTGCGGAGAGCGACCTACTTTCATTATCTATAGTATAACTGATAAATGTATTTCTATCCACGCTCTCCTTGCGGAGAGCGACTAACACGCAGCACCCGGCATGAAACCGATCGGCAATTTCTATCCACGCTCTCCTTGCGGAGAGCGACATTGAACAGGATGCCAACAGTGCAATATTTGTGGAATTTCTATCCACGCTCTCCTTGCGGAGAGCGACTTGCACAAGCCAAAGAACTGGGCATTGTGTTCCGCATTTCTATCCACGCTCTCCTTGCGGAGAGCGACCTTTCGCCGCCTCTGTGGTATTATCCACCGTTGCATTTCTATCCACGCTCTCCTTGCGGAGAGCGACTTTTGCTTTTTTCTTTTCCTTGCGTGGCTTTGTTTATTTCTATCCACGCTCTCCTTGCGGAGAGCGACGCTTTTTACAATAGGTTTAAACCGTGCGCACGGTATTTCTATCCACGCTCTCCTTGCGGAGAGCGACGCAGCGATATTTTTCCTGTACTGCGCTTTTCCTTATTTCTATCCACGCTCTCCTTGCGGAGAGCGACGGTTTCACTTCAACGCTGGGCAGCACATTTGTGTGATTTCTATCCACGCTCTCCTTGCGGAGAGCGACTTAAACTTCCACCACCGCCGCCCCTGCTGCTTCCAATTTCTATCCACGCTCTCCTTGCGGAGAGCGACGTGCGCCAGGGTATGGCAACACTAAGCCAGCCGATATTTCTATCCACGCTCTCCTTGCGGAGAGCGACGTGCGGTGCCGTGTGGGGTCGGTGCGCCCCTCAAATTTCTATCCACGCTCTCCTTGCGGAGAGCGACTGTTTTTGTCTGTGTCATCTGCCAGCGCCTGGCAATTTCTATCCACGCTCTCCTTGCGGAGAGCGACGCTGCCTATGTAGCCAAGACCGGGATGACAGAGATTTCTATCCACGCTCTCCTTGCGGAGAGCGACCGGCCTGCTAAGCCCGACCGATCCGCGCCAGACAATTTCTATCCACGCTCTCCTTGCGGAGAGCGACTCATGCCCTCTTGCAAGGCCATTTCATTGTCACGATTTCTATCCACGCTCTCCTTGCGGAGAGCGACACTCACATACAAAAGTGGGTATGCATCAGATTCTATTTCTATCCACGCTCTCCTTGCGGAGAGCGACTATCGTCCTGGACCTTTTCAACTTTCACGAACCGAATTTCTATCCACGCTCTCCTTGCGGAGAGCGACCAGGTCAGCGCCGGAGCAGTTGCGCACGGTGAGGGTATTTCTATCCACGCTCTCCTTGCGGAGAGCGACCGATTATGTACGATATTGTATTCGTGCCCGGGTAATTTCTATCCACGCTCTCCTTGCGGAGAGCGACGCTTGAGTTATTTCTATATTATCAAGATAACATATTTCTATCCACGCTCTCCTTGCGGAGAGCGACTGCGCGCGAGGGCCGCTGAGGGCCGGAGGCCCGAAATTTCTATCCACGCTCTCCTTGCGGAGAGCGACGGGAGATAGATGCGGTGCGTCTTGCCGGTCTTAATTTCTATCCACGCTCTCCTTGCGGAGAGCGACGCATCGGCAGTTATACACAAGATAACCAGGTGCGATTTCTATCCACGCTCTCCTTGCGGAGAGCGACAATTTCAGATGCTCCTTCAAGCGCACCATAACCAATTTCTATCCACGCTCTCCTTGCGGAGAGCGACCGATTGGCCCCCCGTTCGCGACATAATTCAATGGATTTCTATCCACGCTCTCCTTGCGGAGAGCGACTTTCCGACACTGCACAACATACTTAAATTGTTCCCATTTCTATCCACGCTCTCCTTGCGGAGAGCGACAATGTTGAGTTGCATGATTGGCCCCCCATTCGTATTTCTATCCACGCTCTCCTTGCGGAGAGCGACGGAGAAGGTGAATAACTTTGCTTACACTGATTCAATTTCTATCCACGCTCTCCTTGCGGAGAGCGACCGTTGATAAGGTATCTTATCAATACCTATCATAATTTCTATCCACGCTCTCCTTGCGGAGAGCGACGCATTACGATAATTACAATCTGCACTGCGTGGAGATTTCTATCCACGCTCTCCTTGCGGAGAGCGACGCTTTGATTCGGTATCTTGTCAACACTTATCATATTTCTATCCACGCTCTCCTTGCGGAGAGCGACCTATGGGTCTAGACGGGAGGTTTAAGCTGTGACAATTTCTATCCACGCTCTCCTTGCGGAGAGCGACGGTCTCTTTTATGTTATATGATACATCTTCGTTGATATTTCTATCCACGCTCTCCTTGCGGAGAGCGACGCAAAACCCCGGCAAACATTATGTCGCATTTAGATTTCTATCCACGCTCTCCTTGCGGAGAGCGACCGCCGCGGGGGTGTTGCCTGTTACCTTGATAATATAATTTCTATCCACGCTCTCCTTGCGGAGAGCGACCTTATGATGGATTGATTGCTTCGGCAAATTTTTGCAATTTCTATCCACGCTCTCCTTGCGGAGAGCGACATAATATCAATAGTTCTGTTACTACCGCAGACAAGATTTCTATCCACGCTCTCCTTGCGGAGAGCGACGCCTAGATGTCACAATCATAGGCCGTACCTGGGACATTTCTATCCACGCTCTCCTTGCGGAGAGCGACGATACTGGGGTACAAGATCATGGAGGTTGTTTAATTTCTATCCACGCTCTCCTTGCGGAGAGCGACCTATTTTCGCGGTGAGACCCTATGACGCGCCGATATTTCTATCCACGCTCTCCTTGCGGAGAGCGACTCATTACGGCTGGAGCTGGTACGACGATTTTACCATTTCTATCCACGCTCTCCTTGCGGAGAGCGACGCCCCGCAGCAGGAAAACGGGCAGGCTGCGACATTTCTATCCACGCTCTCCTTGCGGAGAGCGACCTTTTCAAGCCCCAGCACAAGCATTATAATTTTGGATATTTCTATCCACGCTCTCCTTGCGGAGAGCGACCGTACGGAGCGCTCAAGCACGTACACCAGACGGAAATTTCTATCCACGCTCTCCTTGCGGAGAGCGACGAAGGCCCGGCCAAACTGCCAAAGCAAATAGGGATTTCTATCCACGCTCTCCTTGCGGAGAGCGACAGCAAAAGTGCACAAAACAGTGGGGCACTTTTGCACATATGAAACAAATTTTATGGGGATTGCATCTTCATGCTGACAGGCAAGGCTGCATTTTACCCTTTCTGCCCCTGTTTTTTTCATATTTTTTGGTGCGAAGGAACCGGGAATTTTATGATTGCCTTCCCCTCGCACTAAGCAAACAAGATTCCATCCTGATCAAAATCCGGGTGCAGACCCACATGCTCGACTTTGCTTTTGTAATGGTTTCCCAGTTGATAAAAGCGCAGGCTGTCCGATTCCGAATCGATCAGTTCGGTCAATTTTGCTTTGAACATCGTGTATTGCGCGGCATCCAGCAGGCACTCAAATACGGAGTTTTGCACCCGCTGGCCGTAGTCTACACAGACTTTTGCTACTTTGCGCAGCCTGCGACGACCGGCGGCTGTTTCGGTGTTGACATCATAGGTTACAAGCACCAACATAACGGCACCTCACTTCCAGAAAAACGGTGGGTACACTTCCAGGTCGCCGCGCAGAGCACGGGCCAGCAAAAGCGCCTGAACATAGGGCACCAGCCCCCAGGGCAGTTTTTCTTTCAAAAACGGATGGGTGATCTCTTCCTTCTTTTTGTTCTGCCATGCGGTCAGGAAAGCTTTGCGGCCATCATCCGTCAGCAGTACGGCACCATTTTCCTGTTTTTGCAGATGTTTTGCCGTGATGATCTTTTGATTGATGCAGCTGATGACCAGCCGGTCTGCATAAACCGCCCGCAGTTCTTCCATCAGGTCAAGTGCCAGACTTTTGCGGCCGGGGCGCGGGCGGTGCATAAAGCCAACATAAGGGTCCAGGCCCACAGCGGTCAAGGCGGATGCACACTCCCGCGCCAGCATGCTGTAGGCAAACGAAAGCAGCGCATTCACATTGTCCAGCGGTGGACGGCGGCTGCGGCCCTCAAACACAAAATCCTGCTTTTGCTGCAGAATCAGGTCATTCAGGCAGTCAAAGTAGCGCTGGGCTGCCTCGCCTTCCAGGCCGCGCAGCTGTTCCGGATCATCGCTGGTCTGTATCAGCGGCAGCGCGGCGGCCAGCTGGGTGGAGGTGCGTTTCAGTTTTTCGACCGGGACACGCTGGGGATGATCGCGGGTTGCGCGTTCCAGCACCCAGCGTGCGTTATACACTTTACCAAGGATAAAGCTCCGGGCATAGCGACAGCTCTGGGCCGGGTCATCCGACACGCGGTACTGCGTCTGACGCAGCAGCACATTGCCGCGTTCTTCCCCCACGGTGCGGGCCTGAAATCTGCCATACGGGTCAAAAAAGCAAAGGTCAATGCCCCGCCGGGCACAAGCTCCCATCAAAGCGGAGCTGGCACCCGCGTAAGTAAAGCAGACGATGCCTTCCAGCGTATGCAGGGCATGGCGGTGGGTTTCCTGCTTATTGCGGGTAACAACAAGGTTTTCGCCATCCAATGTCAGGTAAGCGTCCTCATTGATGACAAACAGGGTGTTGAGCAGCTTTCTCATGGCGCGCCCTCCTCAATATGCTCCCGCAGATACGCCGCCGGGTCTGCCTGCTGATACAGTGCCGGCAGGCAAAGCTCTTTCAGTGAGCAGGCATTGCAATGCTTGCCGGGTTTGCTTTTTGGGGTATAGCCGCGCGCAAACAGGCGGTTCATCTCATCCGCCATGGTCTGCGCGGTGCTGCGCAGTTCCGGTGTCAGGGAAACATGTTCCCGCTGCCGGGTTTCTTCATAAAAGATTTCCCCTTCCGGCACCTCGCACACCAGCATTTCTTCCAGCGCCATGGCCTGTGCGCAGAGCTGCAAACGGTCGGCATCGTTTACCTTGCTGCGGCCATGCTTATATTCCACGGGCATGGGCTGCCACAGGCCGCGGCGGCCCTGCAATGACACGCCGTTTGGATCCTTGTGAAACTCTACCACATCGCAGTCGCCGGTCAGCTTTAAGCGGTGGCTGACGACCCTCATACCGCGGGCGATCAGTAAATCGCCGCGTTTTTCCGTCAGGGTAACATCATGGCAGCGGGTATGCTGCAGGCGGCCTTCGGCGGTGCGTTGGTTTTCGGACCATTGTTGTTCCAGGTGTATGAGCGCCCACTGACGGCGGCAAAAGCTGAAATGCTGGATACCGGACATCAGCAGGTAATCATCTGAGGAAACCATTACGACAACCTCTCACACGTTACCCCTGCCGGAAGATTTTCATCCACGGTCACCACATAGTCATGGTAGCTGCGCGGGAAGGCTACCCCTTCGGCACGCGTGACATGCACTGCATCAAACAGTTTATAGGACGGCGCATTGCCCAGCTCCGAATCATGCTTGAACACGATCAGTTCCCGAACTGCCATTTTTCCGCGGGCTGCACTGTGGTCATTTTCAAACATATTCAGGATTGCCTGCCACAGCAGCTGCAGGTCATCCTCTGAGAATCCTGTAGTTTTGCGGGCAAGGTTGGCAGAAATGTAACCCTCTGCACGGTACAAGCCATACGGGATCACATACTTGCGGCCCATCTCGGTGCCTTTACGCTCCGCATCAGCTTCCGTTGTAATGGCAATACGAGTGATGGTTACTTCCTGCGGGAGGACAGGATCCACCGAGCGTGCAAAGCTCAACTGAACCGGGCCACGCACCTGCCCACAGTTCAGTGCGCCTTTTACGAAAGTTGTCATAACGGCGCCAAAGGTACGGATATCATAGAAATTTTGGCACATAAAGTCCCGGATTTTACGGTCCAACTCCGGATCATCTTTCTTGGCGACTTTCAGGGCATCCTTGGCATCAGCATCAATGCCCAAGTATTCGAGTGCTTTTTTATCGCTGCGGTTCAGGGGGACCTGATCTTTAATGTAAATCTGGTATCCTGCTTCATCTTCTTTGGCCACTTCGACATAGTTGCGAATCTTACGCTTTAAGCAGACATCTGTAACAATGCCATATCCCGTTTCCGGGTCAACGCGCGGCATGTTGCCTGCATCCGGGTCGCCGTTCGGATTTCCGTTTTCAACGTCAAACAGAATTACAAAATCATACCGGTTTTTGATTGCCTGTGCCATTGTTATTCCTCCACTTTCTTTGTATAGCGTTCCTGTGTTTGATGATAATAGCCGAGAATAAAAGAGCCCTGTTCCGGCAGAGTCAGCCGTGCTGGGAAGCTTCCTTCTAATTTGCCGCCTGCCAAGGCTGCGATCTGCTTATCGTAATAAATCTTTTGCGCTTTGCTCATTTTTTGCATATGCTTTTGTGCCAGCATCAGAATTGTCGGGAATACAGTAGCTGGGGTGGATGCCGCCGCATTAAAATAGCGGTCTTTGATGGTTGTATTGATATCCGGGTTTACCGCCATCTGGATTGCTTCCAGCACAGCAAAAAGCTGACCCATAACATACGGTTGATAATTTGTTTCCTTGTTATTTCCCACAGTTAATACCTCCTTTGGGCAACGGGGATCTTCATTACGCAGGTAGTATGCTTTTATAATAGCGGCACGGCCGCGTGTTACTTTTTGCTCTGCGCGGATACGCATCATAACGCCATCCAGCAGGGTTGCCGGGTACCTTGTATTATTCAGGATTGCACGCAGAACATCGCCCGCCAGCTGCGGTGCTGCCGATGGGTTGCGGGAATTGGTGTTGACGGTTTCCTGCAGCAGCCAATACACCCCCAGCCGCGGGAATTTATCATAAGCGGGGCGCACAATCTCTAAGCGGTCATAATGCTTCTGCACATTATCAAGCAGTGTTTGGAAGGTATCCTGCCAGAAAAAGCGAACCGAGAGACGCGCCGCATTAGGGGCCAAGCCAAGCACATAAAAGTGCCTTTGTGGGTCAAGTGTCACGTTCTGCCACTCTACACTCTGTCCATGGACCAACTTGCCCACCGCATTCCGCACATCGCTTTCGCTGACAGGCGCATCCATGGCAAACAATGCATCCATTGCTACCTGCTGGTAGGCGGTCTCACCGCCTGCTGCCCAGCAGACAATGGTGGTATCGCCCACGCGCTGAACATGTTCCCTGTCTGCCAGCAGATAGTTTAATGCCTGTGCATAGGCAAAGGCCGCATAACTGCCAACCGGCGCATTGCCCCCTTGTTCATGTCCGTATGAGCAAAAAGCGTCCGCATTAAAAGAAACAATCGATGCGCCGGAAGACTGTGCCCCGGTCACGCCTTTAATCGCCGGGTGCAGGCGGGCAAGCGGTGCCTTTTGCCCTGTAACCAGGCATCGGATTTCCGGTGCATCCGTGTTCTTATCACACTGCCGCTGCCAGGCTTCCTGTATTTCCGGATCGTCCTGAACATAGTTTTCCCGAATCAGAAATACCAGATTGCCACCCTTGTAAAGTTCCTTGAGACTTTGTTCCAGCGCTGGATTCTGCTCCGCCGCCTTGGGGTCCCAGTTTATAAAAAAGTTCCGCACTGCCTGTGCCGCCTGACCGGGAACATTTTGTAAAATGGCAAGATGCAGCTCCTTTGCAGCGGCAAAGCACTGCATTGCACGCTCCGGTTTGCCTTTTCCGTCAATGCCGAGCATGTAAGCACTGTTATCACACAAAAAATTGGCTGCCACACCACTAGAGCGTTTAACCTGTTCCGGAACTTGCAGCTGACATGGAGCAAGCACTGTTTTTTTTCCGCGCTTTTCCTCTTGCTGCAAGGGGTGCAATGCCATCAGTTGGCCGTTTTCATCCAGTTCCAAAGCCCAACTGACTTTTGCGCTTGTCCAACCGGGGCGCGTGATTTTGCCATTGGCCAGCAAATCTTCATAGTATTGTACCAAAGCCTGTAAAATCATCGGTACACCTCGCAGTCTGCCACATTCAACACACCATGTTCCAATTTTGCATGGAAATACATCGGGGTTATGTTCTGCGGGTCAGTGTAGTTAAAGTCATATATCATGAATCCCAAATCCCGTGTTTCCTCAATGGTCGGGATTGGCCCGCCGGGCCATGCGCGGAATGCGGCAGGAAATTCACGGCACCCAAGATAGGGAGTATGAAAACACTGGCCCCTGGACATGCGCCGGGTAACAATATCCTGGAACTTTCCCGGATTGTCGCTCGGTGCCGCACGGTCAGTCATCTCAAATTCTGCCTCAATCACATAATGAACGTCCTGCAACACCATGGCTGCACGCTGAACGATCTGCTGGGGCGTGGCAAGGTAAAGCTCTTTCCCTGTTCCCTGCATCGCGCTGCGTACATCGGAACAAAGAATTTTGCTTTTTACTTCGTTCCGACGGATGTTGGTAAAGCGGATTGGGTTCATAACATAGATTTTCCGGATTTTCCACCGTAAGCCGGGGTGGTAATAGATTGCTTCTACTATGCCGCGTGCCGCGGAAGGGGTGAGGACTTCATATGAAACCCTTTCGACTTTTAGCTCAGGCCTCGAGAGCAAAGCATAATTCCCCCATACTTCCAGCTGGATCATCTGCATCAACTCCTTTGCATTTCTATTTTCAGTTGTTTTTAATTTATATTTTTGCTATAGTTTCAATATACGCTACTTGGCACCAAATGTCAATCCTTTTATCATGTATACTTTTTGTTTGCTTTTCATCCGGTTTTCTTTTATAATAAGTTGCGTCGGCAGCTTATGCCGTGGATAGAAATAGTTGATTTTACTTTAGTGCACAAGAACGGCAGGGCAGGCTCCCTGCCGTTTTTGCTTTATGCAAACCAGGCTGCTCCCGTTTCAGCTTCCATAGCAAGGCCCGTGTTGTTATCGTAAAGGCTTCCGTCCGTTAATTCCCATATGCCTTCACTGATTTGGCAAACCGCCCCGGCATTCTCCAGCGTTTTCAGATGATCCGGGTAAACCGGAACACCATATTGCCCCAGTTGACGGAACAAAGTTTTGCTTACCTCTCCTGCACGCAATCGTGCAAGCAAATGTTCCCCTTTCCCTTGGGGAATGTATACGGTCACGGCAGGTGTTTCAATTAAGCGGAACCTCTCTGCCGCTGTTGCAAAGGGGAAAATGCGCCCTTCCATATCCTGCTCGAACCCTTGCAGAATTTGCTGTTCATCCAGTCTTTTATCTCCTTTTAAGGTACGGTAAAACAGAAAGTATGTTTCGATTGCTTCCAGAGATGCCAGATCTGCATATTTTTTCAGGACGCTTTGCGTTGCGGATACATTCTGTTCCAGCATGCGCGGTACATGCTGCCCTTCCAATGTGAAAATCTGTACCAAGCTCTGCTCCGCCGGGCGTCTTCCCTCTCGATTGCAGCGCCCCGCCGCCTGCAAAATGGAATCCAAACCTGCTTCCTCGCGGTACACAGCCGGGAAATCCACATCAACACCCGCTTCGATCAAAGAAGTTGATATCACACGGCAGGGCAGCCCATCTTTTAAGCGTTCCCGGATTTCCTGCAATAACTGTTTGCGATGGGCTGGGTATAGCAATGTTGTCAGGCAGTAGCTGCCCTCTTTGGGCAGGTTATTGTATAATTCCTGTGCTGTTTTTCTCCGGTTTACAATACACAGCACTTGTTCCTGCGCTGCCAGTTCTGCGCCAAGCTGGCTTTGTTCCAACTCTCCGCGCATTTTTAGCGTTGTACGCCGGAATGCCTGATATTGCTCTTTGGGATGTGGGCAAAGTTCCGTCATCTGCAGCCCAGGCGCCAGTTCATCAAACAAGGGCTGCAAAGCTGGTTGTGTGGCTGTGCAAAGCACCGCTGCTGCGCGGTAATGCTGTACCAGCTGCGCGATTGCCGCAACGCAGGGGCGCAAATAAGGAACCGGCAGGTTTTGTGCTTCGTCAAAAATGACCACGCTATTTGCAATGTTATGTAATTTACGGCATTGTGACGCATGGTTGCCGTAAAGTGATTCAAAGAATTGCACGGATGTGGTAACCACCACCGGAGCATCCCAGTTTTCCGCCGCCAATGCTTTGCGGTAGGCTGCCGGCTCATCATCTTCCTTGGCGGAGTAGTCCACCCCTGAATGGTGTTCCAAAACATTTTCTGCTCCTAATATTTCCGAAAACACATCCGCGGTCTGGTCAATAATGGATGTATAAGGGATCACATAAATAACCCGGTCCATATGGTTCTTTACAGCTAGCGAAAGCGCAAATGCCAATGACGCTACCGTTTTTCCCCCGCCTGTAGGAACGGTCAGGGAATAAAGGCCGCGCCGCCCTGTTTGCCCTGCCGTTGTACAGGCACTCAAAATTGAACTGCGGCGCTGATTCAAGGTTCCCTGGGGATGGCTCCATTTTGCGGTATATTGGTTCAACCTTTTCAGCAGTTCATCCATTGTCTGGCCTTGTCCGCGCGGTTTAGGGCTGCTCATAAAGTTTTCCGTATCCAGATAGTCCGCATCGACCAGGCAGGAATACAACATCCGGGTATAAAATGCCTGTGTAAAACGATTTTCCTTCATCATTTCCGGCTGGGGCGGTATGGACGGCAGTTTAATCTCATTCGTCCATTGGGTATAGGGTTCAACGCTCTTTTTCAATCGCCCAAACATTGTCGCATCCTGCGCGGTATCGCTTCGGCCTCCTCCATCCGGCAGGCCGCTATGGTGTCCCGCAATAGCAAAAGCCAGTGGGATTTGACCATATCGGGCAGCCACCTGTGCACCAGCCGTTGAGTGATCCACTTTCTCTCCACCTTGCAGGCGCTTTTGAAACTTTGTACTATATTTACCAATATCATGCAGTAATCCAAGCCAAGTTCCCTGTTGCTGGGCATCAAAGGCTGCTGCAAATTGCCCACATAGGACTGCCGTTCCCTGCAAATGGTCCGCTACCGTTTGGACGCGGGTTCCGTCTTCACTGATATGAGCCAGCATCTTTTTCTCCTGGTGCATAATCAAACTCCCTTCTGTTTTGCTTTTCTCTATTATAGCAGATCACTCATCCCATAATTCGGACTTTCACTCCAGTTCTGCAATCTTTGTCATACTATCCAAATTTATCCATGTAGAATTGTTAGCTATTCCCATTAGCAGATATTTTTGATAAAACAAGATATTATAGGGTTTATGAATTCACTTTCTTATATTACTTCTTCTTCTTACCGAAAAATCATTTACGCAAGGAGTGAAAAGCCATGAAAAGGAAGTTATTCTCATTTTCCGCCAGTGTTATCACCGCAATAATGCTTACCGCTTGTGCTGCAGCGCCAGAAAACAAACCTGTTTCCTCCGCTGCTCTTTCCCCGACCAGTGAAGCTGTTGCCACAGCTATACCATCCACTAGCAATGCCAACTGGAAGTTACCGCCGCAATATGATTTTGACGAGATGATTCCTCTCTTCTCCCGCGAAACCCACACTGCCGGTTACGCCGCTGCCCGAAATCTGTACGCTGTGCGCAAGGGCGAACGCTGGAGCCTGTTTAATGCTGCCAACTGTAATGCTTTTCTGGAAGATTTGTCAGAAAGCATCCCGTACCTGTATGGTGAGCAGGAGCTCTCCATTGGGGTAGATGATACATACGATTACCAGAAGCTGAATGCCCTGGAAGAACAGATTAACCAGGAGCTGGTTGCCCAACAAATGCCTTTTACAACCATGCTGGGCGGGCACGGCGGGTATGGCATCCAGTGGATTTTAGGTGACAGCCAGCTTTACCGTTCTGCTATTGGTGTCTATACATTTAGTGGCACGCCCATCGAACAGGTGTATGCTCCTGATTTGGTTGGCATCCAGCAAGGCATTTGGGATGATGAATATGCCGGTTATCTTGTTGACAATTCTGCACCTTTTGCCGTTGCGGATAAAAACGGTACAATTTTAACCGATTTCGACTACCAGGATGCCTGCATGGCCGGTGAATCTTTAATCGCGGTAAAGGATGCAGCCGGTAACTGGGGATATTGCGACCAAAGCGGTGCTTTAGTAATCCCCTGCATTTATCAGCCGCAGATGAGTTTGTCCATCATGAACGAAACTGTTGAATATCCTTACGCAGACTTATCTGGCATGGTAGTTGTGAAAAATCAATCCGGACAAAAGCTGGTTCTGGATGTTTACGGCAATGAGATAATTTCCGCTGGGCAATATGAAGATTTAGCCCCCGCGCGCGCTGGCTGCGTATGGGCAAAACAGAATGGCCTTTGGGGCTTGCTGCAAGTACAGGATTATACCGAAAACAATGCCAACGTTATTCTACCGGATGGATGCGTTGCACCAGATGTAACGCTTAGCCGAATTGATAGCCTTTGTACCTACACCACTGCTGATCATGGGCTGGTTATGCGTAAAGGTCCCGGTACAAATTATGAAAAAATGGATAATATCCCCTACGGTATCATCGTATGGGAATGCGGCTATAGCAGCAATGTGCCTGACTGGGTTGTTGTATATTACAATGGGATTTATGGTTGGGTCAGTGATGAATACTTGGCTACCACTATTTATTCCAGCAGTAAATAATAAATAAAAAAGCAGATGTTCATGTAGAAACGATATCGTCCTCCACGTGAATACCTGCTTTTTATAGCTTCTTTTATTTATTATATCTGTTCTGTGCCGCTATTTGTCTCTGTATGAAATAAATAGCCGCTATATGCATTTGAATGAAGTGTACTGTTTGTTTGCTTTTTTACCTAAAAGAATCGCGTAGGAGGCTCTCTTAACTAAAGAGCCGACCTCTCACACCACCGTACGTACCGACCGGTACACGGCGATTCAACCGCATAAGTGCAAGGACTTGTAATAGCGCCTGAGGATACTAAAATATCCTGCTTCTGCGAGTCTTTCGTTTGCAATGGAACCTTTTAATACAGGACTACCGGCGATACGCCAATAACCCAGTCTGGAATTGCCCCACTGGTACTATTCCAAAATTCTTCGTTTGAGTTTCATTACGCATCGATATAATCTTTATCGAACCACTCGCCTAGCGAGTGGTTTTAGACATACAAAAAAGCACCTTAGCTTACGCTAAAGTGCTCTTCCTGGTGACCCGCAGGTTTCAATATCCGAACCATTCTCTTTAGAAAGCGCGATGGGCTTGTCCCCATCGCGGAGGTTTAGATTTACAATTATTTTATCCTCAAAGACATATACTGTGTTTACGAAGCATTCAATTACTTGCCGCTGTACCTTGTGGTCACGCAAGTCGTGCCTCTTGAACGATTCCAACCACTGCACAACGTACTCTTTCGTCAGCTTCGGATGAGAGGTTTCTTCCTCAAAGATGCTGATTTGCAGTTCATCGCGCTGGGCTTCCAGCGCTGTCAGACGCTCTTTTGTTGTCTGGGTGATGATGCCCTCTTCTATCGCGGCGGCAATATTGTCAATTTTCTTATTGACCTTTTTTAGTTCCTCTTGCAACGCGGGCAGGTGCGTGTTTTCGCGCTTCTGGTTTTCTACAAGGGCATCTGCCAGCATCGCAATTACACGGTCTTGCAACACATATCCCAGCGCCTGCTTGACTACAAAGGATTCAATCAATTCTTTGCGGAATGCTTTCATGTGGCATCGTTCGCCCTCTTTGCGCTTGCAATGCCCACATTTATAATAGTAGTAGGTTGCCCCGGTATGGCTTGTGCCGCTGTCACCTACCATCAACGCACCACAGTTGCCGCATACCAACTTGCCTGTCAGGATGAAGTCTTCGTCGCTCTTCGATCTGGCAGGCGCTTTTTTGTTTGCTTTCATTCGAGCCTGTACCTTGTCAAATGTCTCTTGGTCGATAAGTGCCGGAAAAGCGTTTTCCGTGACTATATCCCTGTAGCGATACTCGCCCAGATAGCGGCGGTTCCGCAGCATATTTTGAAAACTACTCTTTACAAACTTTCTGCCATAGCCGGTCCGTATGCCACGAGCATTCATGTCCGCGCAAAGTTCCTTGATGGATTCTCCCCCGGCGTAGCGCTCGAACACTTCCCGAACAATAGGGCTCATCACTGGGTCAGGTTCGTAGTGGCGTTCCTCGTTGATGCGGTAGCCAAGCGGTACAGAGCCGCCATTAAACTTGCACTTTAGTGCATTGTCCGTATGCCCACGCGTCACTTTCTCCGCTAGTTCAGCCGAATAATACTCTGCCATGCCCTCCAACATACTTTCCAGCATGATGCCCTCCGGCGTGTTAGAGATTGGTTCTGTTGCGGAAATCACCTTGACATTGTTCTTGGAAAGTGCGCGTTTATAGTACGCAGAGTCAAAGCGGTTGCGGGAGAATCGGTCCAGCTTCCACACAAGGACAAATTGGAATCTGTGGGCATTGCTGTCCTGGATCATCTTCTGGAACTGCGGTCGCGCGTCTGTCTTGGCTGACAACGCACGGTCTATGTAACTGCCGATGATTTTCATGTCATTGCGTTTGGCATACGCCCTGCACTCGCGCAGCTGGCCCTCGATGGATTCTTCGCGCTGGTTGTCGCTGCTGTATCGGGCGTATATTACAACATTACTGCTTGGCATTTTTGCGCCTCCTCTCATGCCATTTTATTACTTTATACGCTTTGAATATGGAAATTCCAACAACAAAAAGTAAATTTTTTGTTGTTCATCTTATTCAATATTTGAATAAGATCAATATAATAACGATATAATCATCATACTTTCACCAGTTGATAAAGCAAACATCTTCATTTTTTTATCACAAGTACTAAATAAATGCAAAAATCACGGCGGCAAAATGTTGAAAAAGTGAAAACTATTGTGTATTATAGGTTTATAACACATCACTATTCTTATGGAGGCAACTATATGTTCACTATTGAAAATTTCATACATGGGATTGCTAATGTAACGAAATCTCTAAAAGCTTCAATTTGTGGTGATTCTCTTATTGTTAATAGAATTTGCTATGATTATGAAACCAGTAATGACTATGAAGAACTTTTTGCCCAAATTTCATTAGAACAAATTCAGCCAATCATAGAACTCCTTGCAGACAATTATATTTGCACAGATAAAATGCTCATAAAAAACGACTATATCGAAATAGCTGTACAATCACAAGATCGTAACAGGCCTACCGCTTTTATGAGACTTGATCGGGATTCTTTTGAAGTCACTGAACATAATTATCATTTCATTACATCGAAAGCCAGTCAGGAATACATTTTTGCCTTGCTTTGCTCGTTTCATAACACCCCAGATAAGTATGAGGTGAGCTCTATGCGATTGTTTCCAAAAGAAATTATTACAAATTTCGAGGATTTTTGTGATACTTTCCGTATATGTACTGTTAAGGTGACTTCTCCTCAAAATCATTCTATTACAGAATTCAAGCGTATATTTGATGCTTACCTTTTTAATATTGCTTACAACTTTAACGTTCCACTTGCTGTTTCTGACTTCACAGATATGCGCAAATTTCGCCGAATCCGCACTCGGCGCAATGGACAATTATTTCCATACAAACAATATAAACAAGACTTGACAAAATACTACCAACAGGCTCTTGCCACTAATCTTCCTTTTATGCAATATTTAGCATTTTACCATGTTGCAGAGTTCTTTTTTCAGTCGATTTCTGAAGATGAAGCTTTCCATGTGATTGCTAGTTTTATTACACGGCCTTCATTCTCACCATACAGATACGAGGACATCCATAATTTCTATAATGTAATTAAAAAGAAAATGCGAGATCAGCGTGATGACGGCGTTTGGAATGAACGAAATGGTTTACTTTTGTGCCTGAAACGGTACATACCTGATTTGTCTACACTTAAAGCTTCAATTGTTCGTATAGACAGTTCAGCCATCGACTATTACCGAACCACTTCTGTACCTTTTACAGATGACGGAAAATTGATTGATTTTGAAGATGAGTCCGAAAGAGTCTATTCTTCTATCCGTGATCGCATCTATGCAACACGTAACGCCGTTGTTCATAGTAAGTATGGCGAGCGGCTAAGATATGAGCCTTTTAAGCATGACAAGCATCTTGGAAAAGAAATTCCTCTAATGCGGGCAGTTGCAGAAGAAATCATCATTAGTTCTGCGGATCGTATTAATTATAGTTTTGTAGACCCTACACACTCCCTTCCATAAAGTTTCCTCCTGTGTGTTGTATGGTACTATTTAATTTCAACAGATATATTTGTTACGTCATCCTATTTTTCTTGCCACACAATATTCGCACAACATCCGCACAGCTTTTGTATCGACCCCGTAAATCTCATATGTTAGAATTAGTATGCACAAAATAGGGTTCTACCGTAGAGGTTGAACTTATCCAGAGTCGTGCCTGATTTTTTCAGGCGCGGCTCTTTTTGTTTGTGCAAAATTTTGACAGTGGGAGGTGTCCGCAGATGCTCGTAATACGTCCACCCTGACAGGGCGTTTACGCTATGCGCATTGTATCGCCCTAATACGCGCCTTATGCGTATTATTCGTCTCTCCGCTTTTGGAGAAGTAACTCACTGCGTAATGTGTACGTCATTTATACGTATAATCGGAGGTTCCTATTGAATACCGGCACTCTTTTAACACGCATCCGTTTGGAACAGCGCAGCCTGATCGACATAAACAAGAAGCTGTACGAGCTGGAACATCTGCTGCCCGCCCCCGCGCCGGAGCAATTTATTAAGACAGCCAAAAGTGCTGCTCTTTTGAGTGAGCGCAGTACCGCCCAGCTTCGCAATTTTCTGTTTACCGTTTGCGGCGGCATGCCGCAGGACTACTATCTGCAAGCCGCTGAGATGCAGGGTATCCGGCTCAATGTAGATGACGACATTCTGTCCGTTAGACTGCCCGCATTACTGCTCAAAAAGACCCGCACCGAAGGCTTCAAATTTTTGCAGCCCGCAATTCATGCAGCATTAAAGCAGTATGCCGAACAACAAAATCTTCCCCACTTCTGCGAATGTACCATCTGCATCGAACACATCTATGACAGATGCCTACCCATCAAAGCCGTGCGGGATTATGACAACCTAGAAATGAAAGAAGTTCTGGACATCATCGCGCTGTACTGTATGACCGATGACACCGGCGCTTTGTGCGACCAGTTCCAGACAACACGATTTGCGGATTCGTCCTGCACTATCATTTCCGTCATGCAAAAAGAGAAATTTTCTGCATGGCTGGACAAGAAAAATCCGTAAAAACTGACCTCCATTTCGTCAAAAAGTTCTTCAAAAAATCTCTACTTGCACATTTTGGCAGCTTTTCCGCGTCACAATCGTCTTTTAGGCATTCCAAGTGGAAACGCTGCACCGAGGATAATGTGCTTACGGTAGGAAAACGAGGTGATTCCTATTTCTTCACAGTCTCCAACTTTACCGTCCCATAACAGCCTCAATTATGAGCTGTTGTCGCTCACGGCCATATGCGGCGAGGTTCCTTGCGCCGGTTCTTCCCGCCTTACCGCGAGTGAAAGTTACCGCAAAAAAGTCGTCACGTCCTTGACGCATGACAAGCTCCTGCGCATCTTTTCCAGTCACCATCTTCGCGGCTATCGGCTCGGTGTTCGCACAAAACGGCTGTTATTGCAGCAAGAGCCTGAGCGCTTTGCATTCTACTTATCCGGATGCAGCGACACGAATGCCATCAAGTCGGAAGTTCCGCGCCGTATTCGGCTGCACCGTATCGCACAGACCTATGTAACGATGCTGAATGCAGGCACAATGATTTATCGTGATGAAAAGCCGCCGATTTTCTCCCCAGCCGCAAGTGGCCCGTTCCATATTGAACAACCTTACTTTTATGATTCCCGCGAAATGAAAGAAGCCGAACTCGAAATGCTGAAAATTCGTGGCTCACGAATGGCAGGCGCGTTGTTCACGTCCAACCGCGTTTTCGCCGTGTATAACAGCATGGAATTTCTGCCGGTCTTTGAGCCACAAGTCGAGATGCGTTCCAAAGTCATGCTGGAGCAAGTATGCCGCACAAAGATTTCTTTCAATCTAAAAGCAAGCGGACTTTTGCTGTCGGATAACATGGATATTCTTCACACCTTGTTAGCGCGTTCCCGGACTCGCAGCCTCGACCACTTCTTGCTTAATGACGGCTACGAACATTTTTACTTTTTGACGAATAATTCCTATGGAGAAACGCTCTTGCAGCTACTCTGCTGCCCAGAAATCACCATGCAGGTGAACGCTGCACTTCTGCAAGAATTTCAGCCGTCCCTGCCGAACAGCCGCCTCGAATGTGATGCTGTCGATGATTCAGGCGCGCCGATTTTGTTCTGCTATCTACCCGACATTCCCCGACTCTACCGATTCGTCTCTGCCTTGGACTTGCTGAATAGCACCGGCATCTTGGTTTGCTTCGATTTTCAGGCAGACGCGCTGCGGCCACTCTGCGGGGATAACATCGAATTGCAGATTATCGACTTCCAAAACTTCAAGGCTCGTTTCCTACCGTTCATTTAACACATAACACACAAAACGGCGGGCAGTCTCGTCGGCTGCCCGCCATCTTATATGAGGATTATAAATGCCTGTTTTTCGTGTAGAACGTACCAAAAACTTTACCGTTATGAGCAACCATCATCTGCGGGATAAGACTATCTCCTTGAAAGCCAAAGGGCTGCTCTCGCAAATGCTGTCACTTCCTAATGACTGGGATTATACGCTGCGCGGCCTTGCCGCCATCAACAAAGAAAGCATTGATGCCGTTCGCACTGCCGTTCACGAACTGGAGGCCGCCGGATATGTCGTCCGTTCCCGCATCCGTGACGAGCGTGGGCAGCTTCGCGGCTGCGATTATTTTGTCTACGAGTATCCACACATCGAGGATTCCGATGTTGAAAACTGTGATGATTTTTCTGTGTCGCCTGTACTGGAAACACCTGTGTCCGATTCTACTGCGCAGGAGAATCCCACACAATTAAATAAAGAAATACCAAATAAAGAGAAACAAAATACGGATCTAATCTTATCCGATACCGACGCTGTGCGGGAGCAGGTGCAGGGGAACCTAGAGCTTGATTTACTCTGCCGCAATATGCCCGAAGCCGCCCCAGTACTTAAAGAAATCAGCGAACTTATCGTGGAGGCGGTTCAAAATCAGAACTCGACACAGCGGTTTGGGATCAATATTTTTCCCGCAGACCTTGTGCGCAGCCGCCTGATGCAGCTGACAAGCGAGCATATCCGCTATGTACTCGAATCGCTGCAAACACATAGCACCTGTATACGAAACCCAAAGAAATACTTACTAGCTATGCTTTTCAATGCGCCGATTACGATGAGTAGCAAAACTATGCTGAATGTGCGACAATTTACCAATACGCCGATGCTGACATATCCTCGCGTCACCACACAAAGGCATAGTCAAACATCGTAATGTAGAGAGCCCTTAGGCCTCCTCCGTTTCACCTAATTGGATTGCCCCATCAATCGCTCCCTCAATAATTGACAGATATTGTTCCGGGCAAAGCCTTAGCTTCTGCCCTACTCTTTCGCGCAGCTTACTTTCCTGCCGCATAACAGTAGGATTAAAATAGCGCTCCATCGGCAGACCGCAGATTTTTACTAGCTGAATAATGACCGGCAGACTTGGAATCGTACCCTTATTTTCGATATTGGCAAGATACCGTGTGTCAACATTTACTTTTTCAGCTAAATCTTTTCGAGTAAGACGCTTCGCCTTTCGTGCCTCTTTTATATCTGCGCCAAAGGTTTCAAATCCCGGGCAGTCTTCAATTCTTGCCATTTTGCATCACCTGTTTACATTTTATAGTTCATGTGTCACAGGTTAAATGATGCAAAACGCTTTTTAATTAAACTTCATTGTTCATGCTTTACGCATTGTATTCTCTGGAAAATCGAAATATAATAGAATATGGAGGTGTGAGCATGAAAATCTTCATTATAGAAGATGAACCGGCAATCCGCGAGGAACTTGTTCAGCTTCTTCAAAAGTACGGCTACCAATGCGACAGCAGCGATGATTTTCACCACATTGTGCAAGCTGCTCTTTCATCAGGGGCTAACTTGATTCTCTTAGACATCAATCTGCCCTATCAGGATGGTTTCCAAGTATGCAGAGAAATCCGACAGAAATCCAATCTTCCTATCATTGTACTTACCAGCAGAAACAGCGATTTTGACGAGTTGATGAGCTTGAACATCGGTGCAGATGATTATATTGCAAAGCCGTACAATGCACAGATCCTTTTGGCGCGAATCCAAAAACTTCTGGCTCGGACCTATGAAGTACAGGACAACATCGTTCTCACGCACAAAGGCTTGACCTTAAATTTGCTCAAGGCGGAAATCAGCTATCAAGGGAACAAAAAATCACTTACCAAAAATGAACTTGGGATTTTGCGCCTGCTTATGGTGAACAAGGGCAACATTATTCCCCGTGACGCTATTATTGATGAACTCTGGCAGAGTGAACAATTTATAGACGAAAACACATTGAATGTCAACATCGTTCGGTTACGGAAAGCACTGACCGAAATCGGTCTGCCGGACTATCTGGAAACGAAACGTGGTTTAGGGTATTGCGTATGAAGTTATCCGAGTATCTGCTTGACCGTATCTTTTCCCTGATTTATATGCTGGTGGCTGCACTCGTGCTGCTTGCGCTCCTTTGGCTGATTGAAACACCTGCTGTGTTTATTCTGTTTGCCGAGGTGATTTTACTTGCAGCGTACAGTACAGCGCTGCTGTATGATTTTTTCCGCAAGCAGAGTTTTTATAATCTGCTTCAAAAAATGACAGAGCAGATGGACATAAAAACTCTTTTAGGCGAGTTACTGGTGCCGCCTCATTTTTTAGAGGGGCAGATTTTGGTGGACGTTCTGCGGTGTTGCAACAAATATCAGAACGACCAGCTTGCATGTGCAGAACAGGAGAACCGTGAATATCGGGAATACCTTGATTCATGGGTGCATGAAATCAAAACGCCTATCACCTCTGCCCGGCTGATCGTTGAAAATGAAAAGAATCCTACCACATTGCGAATTGACGATGAACTGCGGAAAATTGATGCTTATGTGGAGCAGGTGCTATATTACGCCCGCAGTACCGATGTGGAAAAGGACTTTAAGGTGGAGAAAACCACCTTGCAGGCATTGGTGTACGCTGCGCTAAAAACGTACTCAAAGCCGTTGATTCAGGCAGGTGGAAAGCCGGTTCTAAAGGAACTGGATATTCCCGTGGCCGCAGACAGCAAGAGCTGCACCTTTGTGATCGGACAGATTCTGTCCAACGCTATCAAGTATCGGAAAGATAATTTACAAGTTGAATTTTCAGCCAGAGCAGAGAAAAACACGGTATCTCTTTTCATTTCCGATAATGGCATTGGTATTTCTGCTGCTGACTTGCCGCGCGTGTTCGACAAAGGCTTTACCGGTGAAAACGGCCGCCGTTATTCCAAATCAACCGGCATTGGTTTGTACTTGAGCCAAAGGCTATGTCGAAAAATGAATATCTCACTTTCTATTTCCAGCGTTCCGGGACAGGGAACGACTGTGACGATGGTTTTTCCTACGGAAAGCTATTTGCAGGCGGCGGGGCTGTAAAGCCTCGCTTTTTTCAACCTTACACTTTAGTAATACAAATGTAATCCAATTTAATGGCATCGGAAAATTCCTTGTGGTAGAGTAAAAGCACAAAAGCAAAGCGCTTTTGAGAAAGGAGCCTGACCTATGGGCGATACGATCTTACGGGTGGATGACATCCAAAAATTTTACGGTAACAAAGGCAACCTGACAAAAGCCATCGACCACATTTCTTTTTCTGTTCGCAAAGGAGAATTTCTCGGCATCATGGGTGCTTCCGGCTCTGGCAAAACCACCTTGCTGAACTGCATTTCCACGATTGATACCGTCACCAGCGGTCATATCTATGTAGAAGAAAAGGACATCACGGCGCTTCACGGGGCACAGCTTGCAGACTTTCGAGGAAAAAAGCTGGGATTTATTTTTCAGAATTTCAATCTTCTGGACACCTTGACCGCCTATGAAAATATCTCTCTGGCCCTTTCCATCGCAGGCACTAAACCCAGTGAAATAGAGCAGCGTATTCCACAGATTGCCCAAGCGCTGAACATTCAGGATGTATTGGGTAAATATCCCTATCAGATGTCTGGCGGTCAGCAGCAGAGAGTAGCTGCTGCAAGAGCGATGGTGACAAATCCCGCCATCGTACTGGCAGATGAGCCGACCGGCGCACTGGATTCCAATTCTTCCCGAATGTTGTTGACAATGTTGACTGAATTGAACGAGCGGCTTTCAGCAACGATTCTCATGGTAACACATGACGCTTTTTCTGCCAGCTATTGCAATCGCATTTTGTTTATCAAAGATGGGCAGGTGTTCAACGAACTGCATCGTGGGACGGATACGCGCAAAGAATTTTTTACAAAAATTCTGGAAGTAGTTTCCGTCTTGGGAGGTGAACAGAGTGAACACATGTAAGCTGATTTTCCGAAATGTGTGCAAGAACATTCGTGACTATCTGATTTATTTTCTTACCTTGACGCTTTCGGTCAGTTTGTTCTATGCGTTCAATTCCATTTCTGACCAGCCGGCTTTTTCCAATATGGGCATGACCGGCACGCTCTTATATCGTCAGCTCGGCATTATGCTTTCTACGCTTTCCACTATGATTGCGGTTGTTCTGGCTTTTCTGATTCTTTATGCCAATCAGTTTTTATTGAAACGTCGCAAAAAGGAATTAGGCGTGTATATGATGCTCGGCATGAAAAAAGGGCGTATTTCCCGGTTGTTTGCAGGCGAAACGCTTTGTGTTGGCATCATTGCGCTGGGCACAGGATTGCTTTTGGGCTTTTTCTTTTCGCAAGGGTTTTCTTTGATTGCATTGCGGCTTTTTGCAATCAATCTTGAAAAGTTTCGGATCGTGTTTTCAGCCGGAGCGCTTCGCCAGACCGTGTTGTGTTTCACAATCATCTTTTTTATCGTCATGCTTTTCAATATTCGGTCTGTCACCAATGTTAAATTGATTGACCTATTGACGGACGGCAGAAAAAACGAAAGTATGCAGAATGAAAACCGCATCTTGCCGGTTTGTCTGTTCCTGCTCTCGCTGCTTTGCATCGGAATTTCTGCCGCGCTGTTCAACAAAAACGGGGTTCTGCCATCGCATGAAAATAATCTGTTCCAGTTGGCAGCGGCGGCATTGGTCGCGGGAACTTTTCTGCTGTTCTACTCGCTGTCAGCCGTTTTCATGCAAGTAGCAAGTGCGAGGAAATGCTTTTACCTGAAAGGTCTGAATACGTTCCTTGTCCGTCAGATTGGCAGTAAAATCCGAACCAATTATCTTGTGGTAACGGTTGTATGCGGATTGCTGACCATCACGATCTGCGCCGTGTCGATTGGCGCGAGCACAGCGCTTGCTATGAACAAAATGTCTCAATCTGCAACGCCC